>WNEL01000867.1_pt1 | contig 13059 bp, 12 predicted proteins | sample 5399991 | NCBI WGS metagenome assembly WNEL01 (sample SAMN13153325, study PRJNA577476) | soil metagenome | isolation source: 20 cm grassland meadow soil pre-rain plot 2 | place: USA:California | collected 2015-09-08
ACGGCATCGCACCGCAGCCGTCGACCCGTCCGGTCGCCGGCGCATTCGGACGCGAGGGCGACGATCGGCGCACACCGCGATCGGCCGGACCGCTCGAGCGGCGCTCGACCGCGACGCGCTCCGGCCGTCTTCGCGCGGTCGGCGCGGTCGGCATCTCGAATCTCTCACCCGCTCGCGAGGACAAAGAGCAGCGCCGCGTCCCGCCCCGCGGCACCCGAAAAGGCCGCTGATCGAGGGGCGCCACGGGTAGCCCGGGGCGCCTCCGAGCCGCCCCGGGGTAAAGGGGGCCCTTCGCGGCCCCCTTTCTTCAACAGACGGCTTCGCGCTCGAGGAGCCGGCGGTTGCGCTCCACGCCCCAGCGATAGCCCGACAGGCCGCCGTCATGACGGACGACCCGATGACAGGGAATCGCGACCGCGATCGCGTTCGACGCGCACGCGCCCGCCACCGCGCGGACGGCCTTCGGCGCGCCGATACGCTCCGCCAGCTTCGTATAGGTCGTGGTGCGCCCGGCGGGGATCTCGCGCAATGCCTGCCAGACGCGCTGCTGGAACGCCGTGCCGCGCACGTCCAGCGGCAGGTCGAGGCCCAGCCCGGGCGCCTCGACGAAGCCGACGACCTTCGCGACGAGCCGCTCGAACTCCCGGTCGCCGCCGATCACGCGCGCGTTGGGGAATCGACGCTGAAGGTCACGCGCGAGCGCATCGGGCTCGTCGCCGAGCAGGATCGAGCACACGCCGCGCTCGGTCGCGGCCACGAGGATCGAGCCGAGCGAGCATTCGCCGACGGCGAAGCGGATCACGGCGCCGTCGCCGCCCGCGCGGAAGTCGGTCGGCGTCATGCCGAGGACCTCGGACGCGGTCGCATAGAAGCGTCCGCTCGAGCTAAAGCCGGCGCCATAGATCGCGTCGGTCACGCGCTCGCTGCGCGAGAGCTCGTCCCGCACGCGGCGCGCGCGGTGCGCGGCGGCATAGGCTCGCGGCGTGAGCCCGGTCGTCGTCTTGAACACCCGATGGAAGTGAAAGCGACTGAGGCCGGCGACATCGGCGAGAGCGTCGAGGCTCGGCATCTCCTCCGCCGTCTCGATCAGACGGCAGGCGCGGGCCACCGCCTGCGCGCGAGTCTCGAGGAGCCCGTGGCTGTCGGGACGGCACCGTTTGCAGGGCCGAAAGCCCGCGCGCTCGGCCTCGGCCGGCGTTGCGTGGAAGCTCACGTTCTCGCGCCGCGCCTGGCGGGCGGCGCACGACGGGCGGCAGTAGACGCCCGTCGTTCGGACCGAATAATAGAAGACGCCGTCGGCTCGCCGATCGCGGCCGACGACCGCTGCCCACCGCACGGAGTCGCTGGAGAATGCCGGGGACCCGTTCCGCCGTGTCATCGCCACGCCCATGATGATGCCTCCTTTTCGTGGTTTGATTCTCGGCGATCGTGCGGTCGCTCACACTCCGGTCCTTGCTCTCGAATTCGCGCTTCGCGGCGCCCTTTGACGTGGCAGGTAATTGATCCGGCGCCCGGTCGCGCCGACGATCTGCTGAGGAGGTTCCGATGCTTGTCGTGGCCATGGCCGGCACCTTCGCGAGCAGCCTCGCGGCGCCCTTGCGCGCGGCGCTGCGCGTCCCCTGCGACGTGTTCGCGGCCGACGAGACCCAGGTCGTCGCCGAGCTCGAGCATGTGGACGTGCTGGTGACGATGGCGTTCACGCGCGCGATGGGCGCGGCCGCGCAGCGGCTCAAGCTCGTTCAAGTGCCGGGCGCGGGGCTCGAGCGCATCGACCGCTCGGCGCTGCCGCCGGGCGCCGCGCTGGCGAACGCCTACGGCCACGAGGTCGGCATCGCGGAGTACGCGCTGGGCGCCATGCTCACCCTCACGCGCGACTTCGTGCGGCTCGACGCTGCGCTCCGCCGCGGGATCTGGCAAAGCCAGTGGGCGATCGGCACGCCGCCGCCGGCGCCGTGGCCGGAGCTGGCCGGCAAGACGCTCGGCATCCTCGGCTACGGGCGCATCGGCCGGGAGCTCGCGCGTCGCGCCCGCGCGTTCGACATGGAGGTGTGCGCGATCCGGCGCGACGTCGCGCGCTCGGCCGCGGATGGGCTCGCGCTGCTGGGCGGCCTCGAGATCCTCGACGAGGTGCTGCGGCGCGCCGACTATCTGACCATCGCGCTGCCGGCCACCGCGGCGACGCGCGGGCTCATCCGCGAGCCGCAGCTGGCCGCGATGAAGCGCACGGCGGTGCTCGTGAACGTGGCCCGCGCCGAGATCGTCGACGAAGACGCGCTGTATCGCGCGCTGGCCGACCGCGTGATTGCGGCCGCGGCGCTCGACGTCTGGTTTCGCTATCCCACCGACGCGGCGCCGACGCAGCCGGCGCGGCGGCCGTTCCACGAGCTGCCGAACGTGCTGCTGACGCCGCACGTCTCCGGCTGGACCGAGGGAATGTTGCGCGCCCGCGTGCAGCTCATCGCCGACAACATCGAGCGCATCGCGCGTGGTGAGCGGCCCGAGAACCTCGTCGGGTGATCAGAACGCCGCCGCGCCCTGCGCGGGCTCGGCGCCATCGATGGCGTTGCGGCCGCACAGCGCGGCGATCGTGCGACACAATCGGTCCATCTGCAGGGGCTTGCGAAGATAGGCGGTGAAGCCGCGGGCGCCGGCGACCGGGAAGTCTTCGTAGTGCGCGGTGATGGCGATGGCGGGAATGTCGCTGCCCTCCGACGGCGGACGCGCGCGCAGCCACTGCATGAAGTGCGTGCCGTCCTCACCCGGCAGGTTGAGATCGCACAGGATCAGATGCGCCTTGCGCGTACGCAGATATTCGCGGGCCTGGCCGGTATGGGTCGCGAGCAACGGGTGCGCGCCCGCGGTCTCGAGAATGGCGCGGATGAGGTTCAGCGCGTCGAAGTTGTCCTCGACGACGAGGATGGTCAGCCCCGTCAGGTCGGGCAGCGCGGCGGGCCGCATCGGGGTCATGGGCTCACCACGTCGCGGACCAGCGTCACCAGGTCGTCGAGATTGACGGGCTTGACGAGGTAGCCCGTGTAGCCGGCGACCTTGGCCTCGGCTGCCGTGAAGTCCTTGTCGTACGCGCTCACGGCGATGGCAGGGACGTCACCGCCGGCCTCGGGCTCGAGGCGGCGAAGCGCGCGAATGAACTGCAGGCCGTCGGCGCCGGGCAGGGCCAGGTCGGAAACGATGACGTGCGGTCGATACTCCGCGAGGTCTTCGAGCGCCGATTCTGTCGTGTGACACATGGTTACGAGCGCCCCGCAGTATTCGAGAAACGTCGCCAGAAGCTGTCGGCTGTCCTCGTCGTCCTCGACGAGCAGTACATGCACCCCGCTCAGGTCTACGGGCGCCGCCGCCAACTTACTGCCCACGCTGCGCCCTCCCAGGCGGTCGCTTCCTTGAGCGACACACTACGCCGCCTGCGCGGGAAAGCCAGCCGTGAAAAGAATTCTCTAGAATTCCCTAGGTACCTGTACCGATTACACGGTCGCTGTCTAGACTGGTCGTCTCCTCACGAGCCTCTTCATGCCGGGCACAGTCCCGATGCGCACCGAAGCCGTGCCACGACGTCGCGCTGCGGTCCGATCCGAGCGGGTTATCGCAAAGCCAGCACAGGTTGTCGTCGAGTTGCATGGCGCCTTCCCCCTTCACGCCAAAGATGGTGGGTAGGGCGAGCACGGCCGATGCCAGCGACTGCAGCACGAGTCGCCCCGCCTCGAGGCGGATCTACGCGTCTGGGATCAGCTCCGCAAGCGCGCGATCAGGTCGAGGACGCGGAGAATCTCGGCGCCGTCGCGCACCATCTGGCGATCGCCCGCCTGGCCCCAGCGCAGCACGCCGTCGCGGTCGATGACGAATGTCGAGCGCCAGGCCACGTTACGGTCCGCGTCGAGAGCGCCGTAGGCCCGGATGGCGGCGCGGTGCAGGTCGCTGAGCAGCGGAAACGGGAACTTGTTCGCGGCCGCGAAGGCGGCGTGACATGCGGGACTGTCGCCGCTGATCGCGAGCACGGCCGCGCCGCGCTCGCTCACGCGTCCGGCGACCTCGACGAGGTCGCTGAGCTCGGGCGTTCAGATACTGCCCCAGTCGAAGCAGTAGAAGATCAGCACGACATCGCGCCCGCGAAAGTCGGCCAGTCGCGCCTCGCCTCCCGTGCTGGCCGGCAGCGAGAAGTCGGGCGCGGGCTGGCCGAAGCGCAGGCCGGTCATGGCGCCGGAGTATATCCTTCACGGGCGTGACCCGCATGAAGGAGGACACGAATGAAGGACAGCGACACCTACCGCAAGGGCGCGGAGATGCGGCGGCGGCTGCTCGGCGATGCCTTCGTCGACCGCTCGACGAAGACGGTCTACGCGGATCCCGTCATGGGAAAGTTCATCGACGTCGCGACCGAAGCCGTCTTCGGCATGCTGTGGACGCGGCCGGGGCTGGATCTCAAGACGCGCACGCTGGTCTGCGTCGTCTCCGACGCCGCGACGGGTCGCGAGCCGGAGCTGGCCATCCATCTCCGGATGGCGCTGCGCCAGGGCTGGACCGAGGACGAGCTGACCGAGGTGCTGATCCAGCTCGTCGGGTACGTCGGCGCGCCGTTCGCGCGTGACGCGCTGATCGTCGCCTCGCGCGTCTTCGGCGAGATGCGCGGGGAGGCGGCGAAGGGCTGAGCCTCAGCGCGCGGCGACGCGCGCGACGACTTCGACCAGCGCGGCGGGCTCCACCGGCTTGGGAATGTGCACGGCGTAGCCGGCGGCGAGCGCGCGGGCGCGGTCTTCTGCGCGCGCGAACGCGGTGAGCGCCACCGCGGCCACGTGCCCGCCGCGATCGAGCCCCAGCGCGCGCACGCGCTCGAGCAGCGCGTAGCCGTCGTCACCGGGCATCGACAGATCGCTCACGAGCACGTGGGGGCGCGCGCGCGCGAGCGCGTCGAGCGCTTCCTGCGTCGAGGCGGCCGTCACCACCTCCGCGCCCGACTGGCCGAGGACGGCCGTGACCAGGTCGCGCGCGTCCGGGTCGTCGTCGACGACCAGGACGCGGATGCCGGCGAGCGGCGGTAGCCGATCGAGGCTGAGCACCCCCGGCATCGCGCGTTCGGTCACGCGCAACGGCGCGAGCGGGATGCGCACGGTGAACGTCGCGCCCCGATCGGCGCCGTCGCTGGCGGCGGTCACCGTGCCGCGGTGGAGCGTGACGAAGTGGTGGACGATGGCGAGGCCGAGTCCGAGCCCGCCGTGCGCCCGCGTGGTCGTCGAATCCGCCTGCCGGAAGCGATCGAAGATGTACGGCAGGAACTCCGGCGCGATGCCGTGGCCGGTGTCGGCGACGCGCACGACGACGTGCGGATCCTCGCGCTCCACGGTGACCGTCACGCGGCCGCCCGAGGGGGTGAACTTGATCGCGTTGGACAGCAGATTCCACACGACCTGCTGCAGGCGATGTGCGTCGCCCCACGCCGGACCGGCGGCGGGATCGATGCGGCGCTCGAGCATGACGGACTTGGCGTGGGCGCCGAGGGTGACGGCGTCGAGCGCCGCTTCGACGACGGCGCCGACGTCCACCGCCTTGAGCTCGAGGCTGAGCTTGCCGGTGACGATGCGCGAGACGTCGAGCAGGTCATCGATCAGCTGCGCCTGCAGCTTGGTGTTGCGGTCGATCACCTGCAACGCCCGCTCGCGGGTGGCCACGTCGAGATTCGCGCTCTGCAGCATGCGCACCCAGCCCAGCATCGCCGTGAGCGGCGTGCGCAGCTCGTGCGACAGTGTGGCCAGAAACTCGTCCTTCGCGCGGTTGGCGTCGCGCGCCTCCGCGTAAAGGCGCGCGTTCTCCAGCGCGAGCGCGGCCTGCTCGGCGAATCCCTGCGCGAGCAGCACTTCCTCCTGACGGAACGAGCGTCCCTTGCGATCGCCGAGCGCCAACACGCCGATCACGCGCTCGTGCGAGAGCAACGGCACCGCGAGCACCGAGCGAAACGGCACCGCCTCGAAAAGCGTGCGCTGCTCGGCGGTCAGCGCGATGCGTGGATCCGAGAGCAGGTCGAGGGTGGTGACCGGCCGGCGCTCGCGCACGGCGAGACCCACCGTCGCCGAGCCGGCGGGCAACGTGGTGCCAGGCTCGAGCCCCGGAATCGGCGTGCCGGACGTGGCCACCACCGTCATCTCGAGCGTCGACGGGTTGACCCTGTAGAACAGCGAGGTGCCGAGGCCGAGCAGCGCGCGCACGGATTCCGCGATGCGCCGGCTGACGACGTCGGGATCGAGCGCCTGGTTCAGGAAGCCGCCGATCTCGGCGGCCGCCTCGGCCGCGCGCAGCCGCGCCTCGCTCTGGTGATAGAGCCGCGCGTTGTCGATGGCCACCGCCGCGCGCCGCGCGATGTCCTCCGCGAGCGGCACGTCCTCGGCCATGTACCGCCGGCCCGACCCGGCGGAGACGAGGGAGATCGCGCCCAGCGTGCGCTCGCGCGCGGTGATCGGCACGACCAGATAGGACGCGTACGCCATCGCGTGCGCGAGCTCTCGGTGCGCGGGGTCGGGCGCGATCGTCTCGAGCGTCTCCGCGGAGATCTCGCTCGCCAGCTCGGGGCGGCCGCTCCGGAGTGCGCGCGCGACCGGGTGGTGGCCGCGACGATCCGGCGAAAAGCGCCGCGCCAGCTCGCGCGCAGCCTCGTCCTTGGCGGGATCGGCGTGCGCGGCGGCCACGCGGCGGATCTCGCCGTCGTCGCCGACCAGGTCCACCACGCAGAGATCCGCGAGGGCGGGCACCAGCAGACGCGCGAGCCGCTCGAGCGTCGCCTCGTAGTCCAGCGACGAGGCGAGCAGACGGCTGGCTTCCGCAAGCAGGGCCGCGCGCTCGCGCGCCGCTTCCACCCGCGCCAGGAAGATCTCGCGCTCGGCCTCGATCTCGCGACGGCGCCGGGCGGCGTCGGTGAGCGCGCCGGCGAGCGCCGCGACCTCGTCGACGCCGCTGACCGGCGGCGCCTCGGGCAGCTGGCCCGCGCCCAACCGCGCGGCCGCGCTCGAGAGGGAGACGATCGGCGCCGTCACGCGTCGGCCGACGAACACCGCCAGCACGAGGCCGGCGGCGAGGAAGAAGATGCCGCCGCCGATCAGCGCCCAGAGCGAGCGCTGCAGCACCGCGTCCATCGTCGTCGCGGGCAGGGCCAGGTAGACGGTCCACCGGGCGTGCTGCAGTCGGCTGAACACGGTGTGCCGGCGGACGCCGTCCAGGCCGGGCAGTCGCGCGGCGCCGCCGTCGCGGCGCTCGGTGAACGCCACGTACTCGGGCCTGGCGGGCTGACCCGTGTAGCGGGACGACTCGGGCGTGCGCGCGACGATCACGCCGCGGCCGTCCACGATGCCGGCCGCCCACTCACCCGGCAGCTGCTGCGCATCGAGCACGCGCGCGAGCGTCGCCGCGTCGAGCGCGGTGAGCAGCGCACCGCGAAGCGAGCCCTCGCGCAACACCGGCACCGCCACCACGACATGCGCCCGGCCGGGCAGGCCGCCGGAGATCAGATCGGAGACGACGGGCATGCGCCGAGCGAGAACCGTCGCGATCGTGGTCGCGTCGGCCGGCGGCGGCAGCTCGGTGCCGGTGGGCTGAAGCGTGTTCAGCCGCTGGCCGCCCTCGGCGTCGACGACGGACACGCTGAGCCAGCCGGGCTGCCCCTCCAGCGCGCGCACGGCCGCCGCGCGGAAGGCGGGAAGGTCGCCTGCATCGAGCAGCTCCGAGGACGCGAGCATCTCGAGGGCGCCGATCGCCTTGTCGAGGGTGTGATCGACCGCCGTGCCGACGGCGCGTCCGGTCGCTCTGAGTCCGCGCTCGGTGGCGTCGCGCTCGCTATCGGCGGCCAGCGCCAGGACGATGGCCGAGAACACGAGCAGAGGCAGGACGGCCACCAGCACCAGCGTGATGAGGTGCGAGCGCAGCGTCATGCTCACGGAGTATAGGTCCTATTCGAGGATCGCGATGCGCACGCGGAACACGCCGTCGCCCACCGCACCGAGCGCGCGGGCGGCGCCGTAGGAGAGATCGATGATCCGCCCTGGTATCACCGGGCCACGATCGTTGATCCGCACGTCGATGGCCCGGCCGTTGGCGACGTTGGTCACGCGTATGCGCGTGCCGAGGGGCAGCGAGCGATGCGCCGCCGTGAGCGCGTACATGTCGAACGCCTCGCCGCTCGCCGTCTTCTTGCCGTGATGGGCCTGTCCATACCAGGAGGCGGCGCCGGTCTGCACGACGCGCGGCGCGGCGGGCGCGGGACGCGCGACGACGACCGGCGCCGGCGTGGGCGCCGCCGTCGCGGACTCGCGGCGCGGTTGGGCGCACGCGGCCGTCGCGAGCGCGAGCGCGATTACCGCCGGAGCCAGCCGCGGAAACGGTTCCACCACTCCTCCACGCGGTCGCCGAGACCGCCGTGTTCGCGACAGGCCTCGGGCTCCGTGCCCGTGAGAAATACCTCCTTGCCCGTGCGCGGGCAGAAGCGGTTCGCGGTCTTGCCGTTCGTGAGGTCGATCTCGACGAAGCTCACGCCCGCCGGCATGCTGAACGTCCGAGGCCCGCCGGCGCTGTCGAGGGCCGGCCGCATGAACTCCGCCCAGATCGGCAACGCGCCTTCCGCGCCGCTGAGCCCGTGCGCTTCGTCGCTGTCGTAGCCGACCCACACCGCGACGAGCAGCCCGGGGTTGCCTCCCACGAACCACGCGTCGCGCCCGTCGTTGGTGGTGCCGGTCTTGCCGGCGACGTCGCCGGTCACGCCGAGCGCGCGCGCGGAGGCACCGGTCCCCGCCTTGATGACGCCCTCGAGCAGCGATGTCATGAGGTACGCCTCCGCCGGTGACATCACCGACGTCGACACTTCGTCGTTGGCCTCGACCGCGCCGCCGCTCAGCTGAAGGCTGCGCACGGCGTGCGCGGGCGGCGTGCGCTGCCCGCCGTTGAAGAACGGCAGGTACGCGTGCGCGAGCTCGAGCGGCGTCACCTCGAAGGCGCCCAGCGCCATCGCGGGCACGGGATCGAGACGGCTCTCGATGCCGAGCGCCCGCGCGCGCTCGACGATCGTCGAGAGGCCGACGTCCTGCGCGAGCCGCACGGTGGCGGCGTTCAGCGACTGCTGCAGCGCCTCGCGCACCGTGACGCGGCCGAGATAGCGGTCCTCGTAATTGCGCGGCGACCACGGCGCGCCGTCGACGGTGAGCGTGAGCGGCGAGTCGTCGAGGAACGTCGCCAGCGTGAAGCCGCGGCCGCCCGCGCCGGGCGCGGCCAGGGCCGCCGCGTAGACGAACGGCTTGAAGGCCGAGCCGGGCTGGCGATGCGCGAGCGTGACGCGATTGAACTGGCTCGACAGGTACCGGCGGCCGCCGACCATCGCGCGGATGTGGCCGGTGACCGGATCGAGCGCGACGAGCGCCGCCTGCAGACGATGGGCGTCGTCTGCGCCGCGCAGCCGTGGCCGCTGGGCTTCCAGGCGCGCCAGGCCGCGCTCGACCGCGCTCTCTGCCAGGCGCTGGAGCGTGAGATCGAGCGTGGTGAACACCCGCACGTCGCGTCCGTCGAGCGCGCCGCTGCCGAAGCGCGCCTCGAGCTCCTGGCGTACGTGATCGGCAAAGTAGGGCGCGGTCTGCGTCGCCGCCACGGCGCTCTGCACGCGCACGGGCTGGCGCCGCGCCGCCTCGTAGTCGGCGGCCGAGAGCCGGCCCAGCTCGCGCATACGGGCCAGCACGACGTCGCGACGCTCGCGCGCGCGCGCCGGGTTGACGCCGGGCGAATAGGTGTTGGGTGCCCGGATCATGCCAGCCAGCAGCGCGGCCTCCGCCACCGTCAGCTGGTGCACTTCCTTGTTGAAGTAGGCGCGACTCGCGGAGGCGACGCCGCGAATCGGGATGGCGCCGCGCTGGCCGAGATAGACCTCGTTGAGGTAGGCCTCGAGGATTCGTTCCTTGCTGTAGCGCCACTCGATCAGCGTGGCCAGCCACGCCTCGTCGAGCTTGCGCCTGAGCGTGCGCTTGGGATCGAGCAGGCGATTCTTGACGAGCTGCTGTGTGATCGTGCTGCCACCCTGGGCCACGCGGCCGGATCGCAGGTTGACCCACGCCGCCCGCAGCAGCCCGCGCAGATCGATGCCGCGATGATCGAAGAAGCGATGATCCTCGGCGGCCAGGACGGCTTGCAGCAGGCTGAAGGGCACGTCGCGCAGCCGCACGGGACGGTGATCCTCGCCGGGCCGGTCGCCCGCGCTCGCGAGAATCTCGGGCTCGAGCGAGGCCGCGCCGATGTCCTGACCATCGCGGGTCACCCGCGCGATGCGGTCGTCGCGCACCTCGACGCGCACGCGCTGCGCGCTGCTCAGCCCGGGGAGTCCGCGTAGATGGATGTCCCACGCTCCGCTCGCGCGGTGGAACTGTCCCGGCGCCTGCGGCTCGCCGCGAGTCTCGGTGTAGGACAGACGCGTGAGCGTGCCCGCGAGATCGGCGATCTTGATGTGCACCCCCACCGCCAGCGCCTGGGGCATCGTGTAGATGAGCGCGGCGCGCCGCGCCTCGACGCGGTCGAAGCGTGCGAGCTCGACCGCGGAATAGATGACCAGCGCCAGCAGCGCCAGGCCGGCGACGCTGGCGAGAGCGAGGAGAACAAGACTGGTGCGTCGCCGGCGACGCGCCCAGTCCGCGAGCCCCGCCCCCTGCAGGGCGCGCAGGCGCGCGACGAAGCGAGACCACGATTCGAAAATCACAGTCGATTATGCCCGGCGCACGAGCGGCATGCCCGGGTGTGTGGAAGAACTTTTCCTACCGGCCTCCGCGAGAGAGGCGAGACATTTTCCCTGCTCGATCGCCGCTGTGCTCGGCAAATGCGCGTGGTCCCAGGGCGGATGAGGCGAGGCATAGCCGTTGCACTCTGCGTGCGCATCACGAACGTCGGGAGGTTACGGTGCTGATCAGCCGCTGCGCGTGGCACCCTCGCTACCACGGCTATCCCCTCGTGGAAGGCGTCGCATCGTGGAGCGGCTGGGGCGTGAAGTTCACGGACGGCATTTGCGCCGACTGCGCGGTGCGCTTCCGCGACGAGTACCGCGCGTTCTTCGAGCGCCGCCGGCTCGACGACACGCACGGCCCTGAGGTCCGACGCCAAGTAGCCTGACGTTCGGACTCTCGTCTCGCAAACACATCCCTCCTCGAATTGCCCGGCGTTTTGGTTCAAGGCCGGTGCCACCACGCTGTCGCTCTCTCGCGTCGTTTCTACAAAACGCGCCGATCCTTGCGGCCCTGACCGGTGCTCTGTATGCTCTTGACGCGCGAACTCGCGCCTATCCCGCGAGAGTGGCGAAACTGGCAGACGCTCCGGACTTAGGATCCGGTGGGTGTAAAAACCCTTGGGGGTTCGACTCCCCCCTCTCGCACCATTCGGAGCTTCGATGACCCTGGTGTACGTGGTGTGCTCGTGAAGGTCGCCGTCGAAGAGCTGGAGGCCTGCAAGCGGCGCTTGGCCGTCGAGGCGCCGGTCGACGTCGTTCAAAAAGAGTGGGAGCGCGCGTACGGCCGCGTTCAGAAGCAGGCGCGGCTGCCCGGCTTCCGCAAGGGTCACGTGCCGCGGTCGCTCGTCAAGCTCCACTTCGCCGATGACGTTCGCCGCGAGGTCGCCGAGCACCTGATTCCCGACATCTATCGGCAGGCGCTCAGTGAAGCGCGCCTGGATCCGGTCAACGAGCCGGATCTGACCGACGTCAAGCTCGAGGAAAACGCGCCGCTGTCCTTCGTCGCGGTGGTGGAGGTCAAGCCCGCCATCGAGCTCGGCGACTACAAAGGTGTCGAGGTGCAGCACGCGCCGAAGGCCATCACTGACGACGAGGTCACGGCCACGCTCGAGCAGATGCGCGAGCAGCAGGCCGAGTTCCGCGCCGTGGACCGCGCGGCGGCCACCGGCGACCTGGTGGTGGTCGACTACACGCTGCGACCCGACGAGCACGACCCGACGACCGCCAATGGCTATCACTTCGTCCTCGGCAGCGGCGCCGTCATGCCGGAGATCGACGCGGCCGCCGCCGGCATGAACGCCGGCGAGCAGCGTGAGGTGGTCCTGCATTTCCCCGACGATCACCGCATCGAGAGCCTGCGCGGGAAGGGCGGCAGCGCCACGCTGAAGGTCAGCGAGGTGAAGGAAAAGATCCTCCCCGCGCTCGACGACGACTTCGCGAAATCACTCGGCGAGTTCGAGACGCTCGACGCGCTGCGCGCGGAGCTCTCGCGGCAGCTCGAGGCCCGTGCGCAGACCGAGCAGCGACGCGAGCTGGAGGACAAGGTCGTGGGCGCCGTGCTCCAGCGTCACGACTTCACGGTGCCCGAGGCGATGGTGATGCGGCAGATCGCGCACCAGGTCGAGCACGCGCGCGAGCGGCTGCGGCGTCAGGGTGTGGATCCCGACAAGGTGCCGTGGGATGTCCCCAAGCTCGTGGGCGAGCTGCGGCCGGGCGCCGAGCAGGGCGTGAAGCGCGCGCTGCTGCTGGAGGCGATCGCCGACAAGGAAGGGGTTGTCGCCGGCGACGACGAAGTCGAGGGCGAGGTGGAGAAGATCGCCCGCGCGAGTCAGCGTCCGGCGCCCGCCGTGCGGCGTATGATGGAGAAGAGCGGGGACCTCGAGGCGCTTCGCCTGGGGCTCCGCGAGCGCAAGACCCTCGACCTCCTGATCGAACACGCAACTGTTCGCGCGTAACCGCGTAACAAGGAGACGCAGTATGGCCCTGGTGCCGATGGTCATCGAGCAGACGCCGCGTGGCGAGCGCGCCTTCGACATCTTCTCGCGCCTGCTCAAGGAGCGGATCATCTTCCTGCCGACGTTCATCGAGGACGAGCTGGCCAACCTTGTCATCGCGCAGATGTTGTTCCTCGAGGCTGAGGACCCCGACAAGGACATCTACCTCTATATCAACTCCCCCGGGGGCTCCGTGACGGCGGGCATGGCCATCTACGACACCATGCAGTACGTGAAGCCGGCCATCTCGACGATCTGCATGGGCCAGGCGGCTTCCATGGGCGCGCTACTCCTGTGCGCCGGCGCTAGGGGCAAGCG
>WNEL01000871.1_pt1 | contig 13045 bp, 9 predicted proteins | sample 5399991 | NCBI WGS metagenome assembly WNEL01 (sample SAMN13153325, study PRJNA577476) | soil metagenome | isolation source: 20 cm grassland meadow soil pre-rain plot 2 | place: USA:California | collected 2015-09-08
GGTCCCGATAGGAGAAGCCCGCCGGCTGGTTGACGACGTTGAGCGCGGCGTAGGCGGCCACATTCGACAGCTGCCCGCTCGCCACCGGTAACAGCGTCGGGTCGGCGAGAGACCCGCCCGGCAGCGACGCCTGCACCGTAATCGCCGCCGTCCCGCTCTTCCCCTCGCTCGTCGCCGTGATCGTCGTGGCCCCGCCATCGGCGACGTCGGTCACGAGCCCAGCTTGGGACACGGTCGCGACCGTCGGTGCACTCGACGCCCAGGTCACGCTCCGCCCCGTCAACAGGTTCCCTGCCGAATCCTTGAGCGTCACGGCCAACTGCACCGTGCCTCCGACCGGGAGCGTCGCCGTCGCCGGGCTTACAACCACAGAGGCGACCGGCACAAGCGTCACGGTCACCGTCGCCGTCGCGCTCTTCCCCTCGCTCGTCGCCGTGATGGTGGCCGAGCCCGCAGCCTTACCGGTCACCAGGCCACTAGTGTTCACGCTCGCGACGTTGGCGTTGCTGCTCGCCCACGTCACGGTGCGGCCCGTGAGCGTGCCCCCTGCCGAGTCCTTGGTGGTGGCGCTGAGCTGCAACGTCTGCCCGACGCGGATACCGGCCGTGGCAGGTGAAACCTGCACCGAGGCCACGGGGACGAGCCTGACGGTGATCGTCGCGGTGGCACTCTTGCCTTCGCTGGTAGCGGTAATTGTCGCGGAGCCCGCGGCAACGCCCTTCACTGATCCATTCGCATCGATCGTCGCGACGCTGGTCGCGTTAGACGACCACGCGACTGTGCGCCCGGTCAGCGCATTGCCGGCGGAGTCCATCGGCGTCGCGGTGAGCTGCGCCGTGCCTCCGGGGAACATGCTGGCGGTGGCAGGAGTCACGACCACTGATGCGACGGGGACGTTCGACACCGTGACGGTCGCAGTGCCGCTCTTGCCTTCACACGTCGCGGTGATCGTCGCCGTGCCCGGGCCGGCGCCCTTGACCAGGCCGTTGACGTCGACGGTAGCGACGCCCGTCGCGCTCGAAGACCAGGTGCCCACGCGCCCCGTCAGCGGGTTGCCTGCCGAGTCCTTGGGAGTGGCGATGAGCGGCACCGTCTGCCCCAGGAGAACGGTCGGGGAGGCCGGCGCGACCTGTACCGATGCTACGGGGACCAGCGTGACAGTGATCGTGGCGGTGCCGCTCTTGCCCTCGCTGGTCGCCGTGATCGTTGCCGAGCCCGCGCCGACGCCCTTCACCAATCCGTTGGCATCGACCGTCGCCACGGAGGTCGCGCTGGACGACCAAGCGACCGTGCGCCCGGTCAGCGCATTGCCGGCGGAATCCTTCGGCGTCGCGGAGAGCTGCACCATACCGCCCGCGAGCACAGTGGCGGTAGAGGGTGTCACAACCACCGACTTGACGGGCACACTCGACACCGTGATGGTCGCGATCGCGCTCTTGCCTTCGCTCGTCGCGGTGATCGTGGCTGTGCCCGCGCCGACGCCCTTGACCAGCCCGTTGGCATCGACGCTCGCGACGCCGGTCGCGCCGGACGACCAGGCCACGGTGCGACCCGCGAGCGGGTTGCCGTTGGCGTCCTTCGGGGTCGCGGTGAGCTGCACGATCCCACCCACGAGCACGGCGGCGGCGGGGGGGGTCACGGCCACCGACGCCACCGGAAGGCTCATTACCGTGATTGCCGCCGTGTCGGCTAGCCCGCCGCGAGTGCGGGTAGCGATCACCCTATAGGAGCCTGGCGTCTGTCCAGCCGTGTACATGCCTCCGGGGCTCATGGTACCGCCCGTCGCCGTGTACGACACGGCTACGCTGACCGAGTCGCCGGTGTTCCTGCGGGCGTAGGTCGTGAACTGCTGCGTCTGACCAGGGGCGACGACGGCCGCCTGCGGGCTGACGACGATCGCCACGATGCGGCGCTTCCGAATCCGCGCATTGCCGGTGAGCGAGCCGTCCAGGGTCGCGGTCACGACCGCGTCCGTTTCCGAAGAGTCGGCGACGTAGTACCCGAGGGGCGTGATGGTTCCCGCCGAGGCGCTCCAGCTCGCGGTGATTGGCATGCTGTCACCCGTGGCGGTGCGGCCGAACGCGGTGAATTGCTGGGTCTGGAGTGGATCGAGATCGATGCTATCCGGGGAGACGACAACCTGCGTGACAGTCGCAGGGTTGGAATCGGTGAGCGCCACCGGCTTCTCGCAGCCGAGGGCTACGAGCGCCAGCAAAGGCAGGGCGTCTTTCAGCAGTGCCAACCGGCACGACAGCTTGTGTTTGAAGGTCATGACACGGGTCTCCTCGACTAGGGCATTTGTGACACGGCGAAACGTCCCACCGAACGGATGGGCTTTTCTGCGATGGCGTGACGGTTGTCAGAGGGAGGGATCAGCGATGGCGGGAACACCGGCGCCCGCCGCGGCGTGCTGCGCGCACGCGCGGCAGTCGTCGGCGTTGTTCGGCAACGCGCCAGGCGCTGCGATAGCTTGAACGTGAACGTCATTCCTCGAGCCCTCCCGCCAGTGCTTCCCTAAGAAACGAAGGCCGCCAGCTTCGACTCGATAGCTGACTGTTCTGTCCGGGGTCGCGACTGCGCCGGCAGCATCACCGTCGCGCCGTCGCAGCGTTGCGTCCTCGCCACGTCGACACGGTAAACTCGTCGAAAGGACGGCGCAAGTTGGGGGGAATATTCGGCGCAATCCGTTCTCTTCAAGCCAGAGACCGCGTGATGTATCTCACCCGCTGCAAAAAGGGTCATGCGCTGCGCGCCGCGTTCGAGGGCATGGAATTCGCTCGACTTCCCGCGTCAATGAAGACGCTCCTCATTTGTCACCATGACGACATGCTCGATCGGATCGGCGTCGCACGCTGGCTGGCCTCGTTCTCCGAATTACGGGCGTCGTCGAGATCCGCGAGCCGGGCGGACGCGTGTGGCGACGCATTCGCCGCGAGGTTCGCCGGGTGGGTCTGCTGCGCTTCCTCGACGTGCTCGCGTACCGTGTGTACGAACGGCTAGCACTCGCGCGCAGCGACGCGGCGTGGCAGGCAGGTGTACTCGAGCGCTTGTGCACCACCTACCCGCCGCTCCCCGAGCGAACGCCGGTGCTGGTGACCCCCAGCCCCAACACGCCGGCGGCGGCGGCGTTCATCCGCAGCTGCGGGCCCGACATCATCCTGGCCCGCTGTAAGAGCCTCCTCAGCAAAGACGTGTTCGCAATCCCGGCTGGAGGCACGTTCGTACTGCACCCCGGCATCTGCCCGGAGTACCGCAACGCTCACGGGTGCTTCTGGGCACTCGCGAGCGGCGATCTCGACAAGGTCGGCGCGACGCTGCTGCAGGTGGACCAAGGGGTGGATACGGGACCCGTCTACGGGTACTTCGGCTATGCGTTCGATGAAGTCGCGGAATCGCCATCCGTGATCCAGCGTCGGGTGGTGCTCGAGAACTTCGACTCCATCCGGCAGGCGCTGCTCGACGTGGCCGCGGGACGGGCTTCTCGAATCGACACGTCACGCCGCGCTTCGGCTACCTGGGGACAGCCGTGGCTGACCAAGTATCTCCGCTGGAAGTACCGCGCCAGGAGGCGACGCCGTGAGGGCGCTATCGCTGCTGTACCATGACGTCGTGGAGGGGGGCGACTGGGACGCCAGCGGGTTCCCCGGTGCCTTGCCTGCCGCCTACAAGCTCGAGCGCCGGGATTTTGAAAACCACCTGAGCGCGGTGTCTAGGGTCGCCGCCCGACGTGGCACGGTGCGCGACCTCTTCCAGCCGGTGCCCGGCCCGCCCCCGGTACTCCTCACGTTCGATGATGGAGGCGCGAGTGCATACGCCTGCGTCGCCGATCTACTGGAGCGAGCGGGATGGCGCGGTCACTTCCTGGTCACTACCGACTATATCGACACCCCGGGATTCGTTACGCGGGCGCAGCTGCGCGAGCTGGCGGGACGTGGACACATCATCGGCAGTCATTCGTGCTCCCACCCGAATCCGATGTCGCGGTGCGGCTGGGATCGCCTCGTCGCAGAGTGGACCCGGAGCGCCGCGGTCCTCGCCGACGTGCTGGGTGAACCGGTGCGGGTCGCGTCGGTGCCGGGCGGCGCGTTCTCGCGGCGCGTCGCGGCCGCGGCCGCGGCCGCGGGCCTGACCGCGCTCTTCACGTCGGAACCTACCGCGCGCTGCCGGGTCGTCGACGGTTGCCTCGTTCTGGGGCGCTTCGTGCTGCGGCGCGGCGATCCCCCGAAACGTGCCGCCGCGCTCGCCTCCGGCAACCTGCGCGCTCGGTTATCCCAGCTTGTGGTGTGGAACCTCAAGAAGATCGCGAAGGCCGTCGGCGGCGACCTCTATCCGGCGCTGTCTCGCCTGGTGCACGAGCGAGCGCGCTGACAGGGTCGCGTTGGTCCTAGTGGGCGCCTCGACGAAACAGCATGACGGGGACAGTGCGCAGCATGATCCTCAGGTCTTCGAGCGTGGACTGGCCGTGAATGTATTCCAGATCGTAGCGCACTTTGCGGCGTACGTCATCCACCGACGTATCGTATCCCTGGTTCACCTGGGCCCAGCCCGTGATGCCTGGGCGGACGCGCTGCCGGCGCTGATAGCCTTCGATCTGCTCACGCAGGTAGACGAAAATCGCGGGTTGCTCGGGTCGTGGTCCGACGATGTTCATCTCTCCCCGGAGCACGTTGAGCACCTGCGGCAACTCGTCCAGTCGGAATTTCCGCAAGACGCGCCCAACCGGCGTGATGCGCCCGTCGTCGGACGCCGCCCAAACCTGCTTTCCCGAGGTGTCGGTATCCACGTACATCGTGCGAAACTTGTACATGGTGAATTGTGCGCCACCAAGATCCATCCGCCGCCGCGAGTTGCCGCCGCTGCGCGAGAGGGCCCGCCGGTCGAGCCCGACGCGCTGCTGCGCAAACAGCACCGGGCCGCGCGACGTGAGCTTGATGAGCGCGGCAATTACCAGCATCACCGGCAGTGCGAGCACGAGGCCCAATGCGGCGATGACCACATTCAGGAGGCGTCGGCCTCGCTGCTCCCGATCTGTCGGCTGGGAGACGTGGGCGAGGGCGTGTGCGTGTGTGTGTGCGCGAGCGCGCGTGCTGACGTGGCTCGATCGGCGAACTTTGGCGGTCGTTTCCACGGCGAGCCACCTACGCAAACGCCGTGCGAGCGCCCGCACGCCGTGGCCTGTGTGTACACGCGCGCATGGTCGTCGCGTTTCGTTGCACCGCCTATGGCGCGGGGGCGTCGAGTGTGGAACCGTCGCGACGGACGCCGTCTCGCAGCGCCGAAGTGGTCCCCCGTCGCGGGCGGCAGCGATGCGTCCTCGGGCATTTTATCGCGGCGACGCAACACTGGACGCGATCGAGAGACCTCGCCGGGTAGTCGGCATGGATTTTGTCTGCCCCTCGTGCGCATATGCACTCGAGACCCGATCCCGCGCTGCGCGCGGTGGCCCTGCCTGCGGTGGCGCGCGCGATGGTCGCCAAGCTGCAGCGATTACGGGCGCATCCCATCCTGAATCCGGCGGCGTTTGAAGAATCGTGGCGTGAGCGAGCAGGTCACGCCGTCGATCCGGATCACCGGCCCCATCTCGTCGCGGCCGTCGACTGGCTCGCACGAGCGCAGGACGCAGCCGCCCAGGGCGCGGGGGACGAAAAAGGGAAGGGGGGCGTCGCCCGCGGCTACAGTCTCGCGTGGAGTCCGATGTGCGGTTCATGCGCCTGGCAACCACCGGTCCCAGGCGGCGCCGGCGAGATCATCCCGGTTCTGTACAGCGCGAGCCGACACCTGCGCCGCTCGGCGCTCGCGGATCGGGCGGAGTATGCGGCGCTATGGGAGCTCGATTTGCAACTGCCTTCCGGTGCGATGCGCGCGAGTTGGACTGAGCGCCCCGCGCCCAGCGTTGCGAACACGGGGCAGGCGCTGCTGGACTGGCTCGCGGCGTTCCGGGAAACGGGCGCGGGAATCTTCGCAGGGGCGGCGCGGCGAGCGGCGTGGTTTCTCCTCGCTACGCTCGGCGAGGACGGAGTGTGGCGCCAAGGACGCATCCAGGACGCGAACCGGCACGCGGCGCTGTTCGACGCGCGCGCCGCGTGGGCACTGGCCGAGGCGGGCCGCCGCCTGCGGGCGCCCGAGTGTCGCGCGGCGGCGGCACGCGCGCTTCGCGCCGTGGCGCGGCAGCAACACGAGAACGGTTGGCTGCCCGAATGCTCCGGCAGCGGTCGGCAGGGCGCGCTCGCGGGCACGGTCGCCGACACCATTCGCGGGCTGCTGGAGGGGGGCCGGGTACTCGAAGATGAGGACTTGATTGCCCGCGCGGCCCGCGCGGCGGAGCGGGCGGCGCTCGCGATGGATCCCGCTGGCCGGTTCCCCGGAAGCCTTGCGTCCGACTGGCGCCCTGCCGCCTCCTGGGGCTGTCTGAGCGGCACGGCCCAGATGGCGACCATCTGGTTACGCTTGTTCGAGACCACCCGAGAGATCCGCTGGCTCGAGCCGGTGGATACGGCGTTGCGGTTTCTCAAATCCACTCAGAACCGGGTGAGCACAGACCCTGGCGTGCACGGCGGAATCAAGGCCGCGTATCCGCTCGGCGCCGAGCACGGTGCGTACCAGCTGCTGGTGTCGGGGACCGCCGGTTTTGCCGACGCCCTGCTGCGCGATGAGCGCCGCCGCGCCGGGATCGCCCCTATGGTGGCGACCGAGGCGGCGTAGGAGCTCTGAACGAGTCAGGCCGCCGCGCTGGCGGGCGGGCAGTCCAGTTCGAAGAAGAAGCGGGTTCCCCAGTTCGACCGCGTTTCCACTTCCAGCTCGGCGCCCATGGCCGTTACGAGCTTGCGGCAGATCGCGAGCCCCATGCCGGAGCTCGAGAAGTGGTGACGGCCGCCGGTTCCGGCCCCCAACCCCACCCCCCCGGCCGTCGCGACGAGGCGCACCGGCTGATACAGGCTCCGGAGCAGCGCGGGGTCGATCCCGGCCCCGGTGTCGCGCACGGAGAACTCGAGACGCCGGCCATCGAGAGGCCGGGCGGAGACCTCGACGAAGCCCGAGTCGGTGAACTTCACGGCGTTGGTGGCGAGATTCAGGAGCACGCGAGACAGCGCCCGCGCCTGCCCCACGCGTCGCTCGGGGACGGGATGGACGAGACGGATGGCTACGCCCTTCTCCTCGGCGATCGGCTGGATCATGCTACGCACCGACTCGAAGGTCTCGGCCACCGAGAACGGCCCTGGCGTGCGATCCACCAGGCGATTGCCGCCCCGGGCGAGCTCCAGCACGTCGCTGGCGGTCGCGCAGAGGCAGAGCGCCGCGCTATAGATCAGGCCCAACTGGCGACTTTGCTCCGGCGTCACCTTGCCGCCTTGGCCTTGTTGCAGGGCCTCGGCGAGAAACAGGATCGACGTGAGCGGCGAGCGCAGGTCGTGTGCAAGTTCTACCACGAGGTCGAGCCCGTTCGGGCCCGCCAGGCACGCGGTGAGATCTTGCGGCTCCGGCTCTGGCGCGGGTGTGGACCGCGGGGCCGCGGCGACGACGGGCCAGTCGAGTTGTGCGGCCGTGGCACTGGGCATTTCCAGCACTCCTCCCCGAATCACGCGACCTGTCCTTCCGAGGTGCCGGCGGTCGCTTCGACCGACGCGTCCTCCGTTTCGGGCCCTGGGTGTCCGGGCTCACGCTCGACCACCCATCCTGCCGTGGGGCTGCGCTGCAGCCCATGGCGCTCCATCAGCCGGTACAGCGTGGTCCGGTCCACCCCTGCGATGCGGGCTGCCTTGGACATGTTGCCGCTCGCGCGGTTCACCAGCCACGTCAGGTACTGCCGTTCGAACTGGGCGATCACCCGGTCACGCGCGGCGTGATAGCTCTCCTCGAGCAACGTGGAGATCAGCGACGCGGGGTTCGCTCCCGTGTCGGCCGGCGCCGGGTCGCCCGTGAGATGGAGGTCGTCGGGCCGGATCTCCGCACCTGGTTCGACGACAACGGCAACGTGCTCGATTACGTTCTGGAGCTCGCGTACGTTCCCGCGCCAGGCGTAGGCGCACAGCGCCCGCAGCGCTGCATCGGTCAGGCGAGGGAAGGGCGCGCCCTTGCGGCGATGGCGGACCCAATAGGTGGAAAGGAAGTAGTCCGCGAGCAACGGGATGTCCTCCGGCCGCTCCCGCAGCGCGGGCACGTTGATCGGTACCACCCGCAGGCGATAATACAGATCTTCCCGCATGTCGCCCGCCTTGACCGCCGCTTCGGGGTCGACGTTGGTGGCGGCGATGAACCGCACGTTCACCACGGCGTCCGTTGTCTCGCTTCCGACGCGGCGTACCACGCCGTCTTGAATGACCCGGAGTAGCTTGGCCTGGATCGGTTTCGGCATCTCGACCAGCTCGTCGAGAAACAGGGTTCCGCCGTGAGCCGCCTCCAGCAGTCCGGGTTTGTCCCGCACCGCGCCGGTGAAAGCGCCCTTGCGATGGCCGAACATCTCGGACTCGAGCAGGCCTTCCGGCAGCGCGGCGCAGTTCACGGCCACGAACGGGCGGCTGGAGCGGCGACTGTGGTGGTGGATGAACTGGGCGATCATCTCCTTGCCGCTGCCGCTCTCACCCGTGATGAAGACCGAGGCATCGGTCGGCGCGACTTTGCGGGCGAGCTCGATCGCGCGTCGGAAAGCCGGCGCGGTGCCCAGCAGGGTGACCTTGTCTGACTGCACCTGCGCCCGGTCGAGCGTCTCCTGCTGCTCGCGCGTCTCGCGCGCGACCAACAGCGTGTGGACGGCACGCCCGATCAGGACCTGGAGATGCGACGCGGAGAACGGCTTCGGGAGATAATCGAAGGCGCCTTGCCGCAGCGCCTCGACGCTCGACTCTACGCTCGGATTGCCGGTCATCACGATCACGATCGTGTCGTGATTGGTCCCGAGCGCGGCGCGCAACAGCGCCAGCCCGTCCACCTGCGACATGTAGAGGTCCACGAGCACGACGTCAAACGCCCGTCGCTTGAGCAAGTCGAGGGCATCCTGGCCGCGACTGGACACCGTCACGTCGTACCCCTCGTGCCGGAGCACCGCGGCGCAACTCTCCCGCAGGGTGTGTTCGTCGTCGACCACGAGAATCCGCACGCGGGCCTTCGCCTCCGGCCCGATCGCCAACAAGGCCGCCGCTTCGCGTCCTTCCGCCGGCTGGCCGCTGTCATGAGTCATCGGCATAGACATCAAGCCACGTCCTCGCTTACGGTCGGCCGTCTCCTACGCAGGGTTCGGGCCATACTTGTCGCGACACTGCAGCGACGCGCTTTTCCGCATGAAATGGGCAACAAATGGGGCACAAGAGGGCCAGCGCCGATACCCCTCTCGCACCAAGGTGCATCGGCGCGACGTGCACCCTTGCACTCAATTGCGGCATGGGGGCGGCCGGCTCGGCGTGGCGCGCGGTATCGGACTTGCCGTACGGCGCTGGGACGACACGCACCGGGCGCCGCTCCGCCGCGCGCTACCAACGAGAGGTCTGCCATCCATGAGCATCAGTCGCTTACCGATTCCGCACGGCGCGCCGCCACCAGCCGCCGCGCCCCCGCCCGCACCCCCGGCCGTTCCGGGGACGTACGCCGGCTTCGCCGAGCCGGAAGGGGGGGTGGACTGGCGGCGAGTCGTGAGCGCCGTCATGCGTTTCAAGTGGCTGATCTGCGGCGTCACGTTCCTCGGGACGCTCGCGGGGTTCGGCGCTGCGCGCTTCGTGAAGCCTCAGTACGGGGCGCAGGCCACGATCTGGATCGACGCCAGCGAGCGCGAACGCCGCGCTGACGACCGCGGGCCGATCCGGCAGGGTCAGCTGCTCGATGCGCAGGCATGGGTAGACCTCCTCAAGTCGTACGTCGTGCTCGACCAAGTGGCCCGGGACCAGCGGATGTTCGTGAGCCCGAAGTCGCGCGCGGACGCGCGCTTCCTCACGACGTTCCAGACGGCCGGGCAATATCGCCCGGGGGCGTATCGGCTGTCGCTCGACGCCGACCGGCAGAGCTACACGCTCGCCACCGTCGAGGGACGCGTGCTCGAGCAGGGAAGGGTGGGGGATTCAATCGGGACCCGGCTGGGGTTTGCGTGGGCTCCGACAGCCGCGACACTCCCCCCCGACCGCGCCGTGGAGTTCGAGCTGCTGACGCTGCGCGACGCAGCGCGATCGCTGGCGGACTCGCTACGCACCGAGCTGGACCTGGAAGGCAACTTTCTCCGGATCGAGATGCGGGGCCCGGATGCTGCCCAGATCACCGCGATCGTGAACGCAGTCGCCGAACGCTACGTGCAGGTCGCGGCCGACCTCAAGCGAACCAAGCTGAGCGAGCTCACGAAGATCCTGGCGGACCAGTTGCAGCGCGCGCAGGGCACGCTGCGGAGTTCCGAGGCGGCCCTCGAGCGATTCAGGGTACGGACCATCACATTGCCCACCGATCGCCCGCCGCCGGTCGCGCTCGGCGCACCAGGCGGAGCGGGTGGTGGGGGCGGCAGCGCGAACGGCGAGGCATCTGCCCAGTTCGGGACGTTCTTCAACATGCAGTTCGACCGCGAGCGCCTGCAGCAGGACCGCGAGGCGCTGGAACGCGTGCTCGCGCAGGCCGGCGACACCGCCGGTCTGTCGCCGGACGCTCTGGCCGTGGTGGGATCGGTCCAGTCGAATCCCGACCTCGTTGGCGCGCTCGGGGAGCTGACGTCCAAACGCGCCAGCCTGCGCGCGTTGCGGTACAAGTACTCCGACCAGTATCCGCCCGTGCAACGCCTGATCGAGGAGATCACGACACTGCAACGGCAGACGATTCCGACCCTGGCGCGCGGGCTACTCGCTCAGCTCACGGCCCGCGAGGCGGACCTAGGCCGACGGCTCGGCACCGATTCGCGGACCCTGCGTGACATTCCGGCCCGGGCCATTGAAGAGGCCCGGCTACGCCGCGACGTGAGCCTGTCGGAGAATCTCTTCACCATGCTGCAGCAGCGTTATGAGGAGGCGCGGCTCGCGGAGGCAAGCACGATCCCGGACGTCCGAATCTTGGACGCCGCCGTGGTGTCGCGCCGGCCGGTACAGGACCTGGCTGGACGCCTCATCGTGATGGGGTTCTGCGGCAGCTTCGGACTGGCCGTGGTGGGCGCGGTTCTGCTCGACCGCATCGATCCCAGAGTCCGTTACCCCGATCAGGTCTCGCGCGAGATGGGATTGGCGATCCTGGGCGCGGTCCCGCACATGCGGACGCTAGCGCATGGGCGCGGTCGGGGCCGCATACCGGAAGACGTCAACCAGGTCGTGGAGGCTCTCCGGGGCGTCTGCCTGAACCTGGTATACGCCCATGGCGGGCGCGCGCCCCTGCTCGTCACCGTGACCAGCCCGGGAGCGGGAGATGGCAAATCGTTTATCGCCGCTAACCTGGCGCACACCTTTGCGGACGGCGGCCATCGGACTCTGCTGATCGATGCGGACATCCGGCGCGGCGTGTTGCACCGCCGCCTGAGCGCACGCCGCCGGCCGGGGTTGAGTGACTTCCTTCGTGGGGAGGCCCCGCTCGACGCGGTCGTTCAGGCGACGCCGTACCCCGCGCTTTCCCTCATTGGGTGTGGCACGCGGGCCTACAACGCGCCCGAGCTGCTGGGGTCGCCGAGAATGTCCGAGCTCGTCACGGGCATGCGCTCAGGCTATGACGTGATCCTGTTCGATAGCCCGCCACTCGCCGCGGGAGTCGACCCGCTCATCGTGGGCACGCTTACAGGCACGCTGGCGCTCGTGCTTCGCACGGGGTACAGCCACCGCGACGTCGCGGCGGCGAAGCTCGAGGTGCTCCAGCGGCTGCCAATCCGCCTATTGGGGGCCATCCTGAACGACGTGCCAGCTGGGGGGGCCTACCGATACTATTCCTATTATTTGCCGGGCTACGAGGCAGCAGACGAGGAGGCCGGCAGCCGGCGCGTCCCGGTCTAGGTAGGTGAGGAGGGGGGGGGCGAGGGAGTGGCGGTCGAGCTGGCTCCCTCATCGAAGCGACGGAGCCAATTGCCCGAGTCGACCCTCCCGGTTCGAACGGCGGCTGCGGCGCGCACCAGGAGATCGACGGGTTCGATCGGCGCATAGCCCACGTTGGCTACGGCTTCGTACCCGCAGCGGACGCGGATCGGGGCCGGCGGCAGGCCGGTCCCAGCGCGCATGGCGACGGTCGCCGCACTCACCGAGCCTGCTAGCCGTTCGGCCAGCCGGCGCGCGCCAGCGGCGTCCGTGCCCGGGGCGAGCACGGCGAATTCGCTCGTGCTGAGCCGGCCGATGACGTCTGACAACCGGGCTGCCGCCTTGATCGCCTGGATGCACCGTCCCAGGCTGGTGGTTCCGCCTCCTCCCGATCCCCCTCCCGCTGCTCCTTCCTCGGCTTCAACCGGCTCGAGGTCGAGCGCCAGAACGATGCAGGCGAGCGGACCATGCTCCCGGAACGCCTGCGATCCCAGTTCGCGTGCCCGCCGTGCCAGCCCCTGCCGGTTGTAGAGCCCGGTCACAGGGTCGAGCAACCCATCGGTACGGGCCCGGTCCGCGTCGAGCTTGGCGTGCACATACGCGCCGATCTTGAGCAGGATTTCATCCGCATCGTGAGGGGGAGCGATGCACTCCCACGCACCGGCTCGCAGGGCGTTGAGACGCTGCGCCCGCGTTGCAGGGTCGCGGATCGTCATCAGTATCGGGGTGCTGCTCGAGACGCGCGGATCGGCGCGGAGCGTTCGGCAGAGCTCGACACCGGGCATGTCCGGCAGCTCGGCGTCCACGAGAATCACGTCCGGCTCGGTAGCCCGGGCGCGCTCCAGCGCGTGCTGGCCGGACCGCTCTTGCAGCACGGCGTACCCACCGCTCTCGAGCAGACCCCTCAGCCAACGCGTTGATTCCTGACCGTTCCCGGCCAGGAGCACCAGTGGCAATCCGCCCTGCGGCATTCGCTCAGTCATCACTGTCCCCGTTGGCCCACACTGGAACTGCAAACCCGGGGCCGCCGCGGGTGATGCCTAACATTGAGCGCCGGCGATCTCCGGAGCGGCGCTGCGGCGCGGCGGGTTGCC
>WNEL01000872.1_pt1 | contig 13044 bp, 16 predicted proteins | sample 5399991 | NCBI WGS metagenome assembly WNEL01 (sample SAMN13153325, study PRJNA577476) | soil metagenome | isolation source: 20 cm grassland meadow soil pre-rain plot 2 | place: USA:California | collected 2015-09-08
CCCGCAGGGCATGCCGATGGGCGAAAGTAACAAATTCGTTTACGACGGCGTCCCGGGCACGCACCAGTGGTACGACGGCACCCAGCATCCGTGGGAGTTCAAGCGGGTCTGGCATCTTGAACCGTCGCTCGACGATCGAGATCACGTTTACGCCGGCGTGGAGGATGCCGCACTGTTCGAATCAAAAGACGGCGGAAAGTCCTGGCAGGAGTTGTCGGGTCTGCGCAAACATGACACCGGCCCTAAATGGCAGCCGGGCGCAGGCGGCATGTGTCTGCACACCATTCTTCTCGATCCGAAAGATCGACAACGAATTTTCATCGCTATTTCGGCCGCAGGCGCGTTCCGGACCGACGACGGCGGTAAGACGTGGAAGCCGATCAATCGCGGTTTGCATTCGCAATACATGCCTGATCCCATTGCGGAGGTCGGCCACTGTGTTCATCGCATCGCGATGCATCCATCGAGGCCGAACACGCTCTTCATGCAAAAACATTGGGACGTGATGCGGAGCGATGACGCCGGCGATTCGTGGCGCGAAGTCAGCGGCAATTTGCCGAGCGATTTCGGGTTCCCGATCGACATTCACGCGCACGAGCCGGAGACGATTTACGTCGTGCCGATCAAGAGCGATTCCGAACATTTTCCGCCGGATGGCAAACTGCGCGTTTATCGCAGCCGGACCGGCGGCAACGAGTGGGAAGAGCTCACGAAAGGTCTGCCGCAACGCGATTGCTACGTGAACGTGCTGCGCGACGCGATGACGGTTGACTCGCTCGATTCGTGCGGCGTGTATTTCGGCACCACCGGCGGTCAGGTTTACGGATCATCGGACGCTGGCGACACTTGGAAACCGATTGTGCGTGATCTTCCCGCCGTCCTTTCAGTCGAAGCCCAAACGCTGCCATGATCCTGCGTTGACTTCAGGACAGAGCAAGCTGCTTCGTAAGCGTCGCTCGCGAATGAAGTACTTGTATTGCAGGGGGATATTCAAGCAGACGAGCGCATCGCCGAGGTAGCAAGATTGTTCGCGTTGAACCGGGCACAGCTAAGGAACTCGCGAATCGCGATGTTCTTTCTCATTGCGTACGCGATCAGTTGGACCGCTTGGATTGCACTTTTCGCGCAGCACCTCTCTCCTTTCGCGTGGCCTGGACGTTGGTTTTATTTGGCTGCCGTATTCGCACCGCACGGAGCGGCGCTCGTGAGCACAGCAGTAGAAGGTGGACGGGCTGAGCTGGGAGCATTTTACCGCCGGATTATGCACCGGGTACCATTTCGATGGGCAATTATAGCGATCTGCGTTCCGCCCATTATCTACCTGGTGCGTGATGCGGTGTCTGTCGGCTTCCACTTGCCTCACGATTCGTTTTTTCACCGCCCGCCGCGAACTGTGACAGCGCTCCTGCTTGGCCAACTAGCTGTGGTCCTAGGTGAGGAACCGGGATGGCGTGGCTTTGCGCTTCCGCGATTGCTGGGACGCTTTGGACCGATCATGGGAACGCTGATCCTCGGTGTAGCGTGGGCATGCTGGCATCTGCCGCTCTTCATCATCACCGGAACGCCGCAATATGGGACCGGGTTCCTACCGTTCGCTCTCGAGTTGATGGCCTGGTCGATGGTAATGACACTGATCATGATGCACGCGCGGGGCAGTGTAGTTGCGGCCATGCTCTTCCACGCCTCTGCCAATGTGTGCGCGTTCACGATGTGGCAGCCCGATGCACAGGTTTTTGCGCTGGGACCATGGATCATAGCAGCGGGGATTGCCGCTTGGCGGATGCAGTGGGAATCGAGCCATGCGCCTTTGACCGCTGGTATCTGTTGAGGCATTGGTGAGACATGGCTGCCATGATCCGCGTCGTCCTCCCGCATCATTTGCGCACGCTGGCGCGAGTTGGTAGTGAAGTGCAACTCGAGCTCAATGGCGAGGTTACGCAGCGAACAATTCTCGACGCACTCGAAACGAAATATCCAGTGTTACGCGGAACGATGCGTGATCACGTTACGCACGAACGCCGCCCGCTGGTGCGGTTCTTCGTTTGCGGCGAGGACCTATCTCATCAGCCGCCGGATGCCCAATTGCCCGAAGCGATCGCGACCGGTGCGGAGCCCTTCTTTATTATGGGCGCAATCGCGGGAGGCTAGCGGAGACAATGATGTCCAAGCTCACAAATTTCGCGGCCAAACTAAACCAAGGAAGGACAAAAAAATGAAATTCATGATTCTGGTTAAAGCGGACAAGAACTCAGAAGCCGGCCTGATGCCGGACGAGAAGCTCCTGACGGAAATGGGAAAGTATAACGAAGAGCTGGCCAAAGCGGGGATCATGCTCGCGGGCGAAGGCCTCCACCCGACCTCAAAAGGCGCGCGCGTCAAGTTCGCTGGCGGCACGCATACAGTGACAAACGGGCCGTTCCACGAATCCAAGGACCTGATCGCGGGCTTCTGGATCTGGCGGGTGAAGTCGAAAGACGAAGCGATCGAGTGGGTCAAGCGCGCGCCGTTTGGGGAAGGGGCAGAAATCGAAATCCGCCAGGTGCACGAGGCGGAGGATTTTGGCGAAGCGTTTACTCCCGAACTCAGAGAGCAAGAGGAACGAGTAGCCGCGCAAATGGCCGCGAACGCAAATCGATAGGAGAATTCATTCTTACAACCTTAACTCAGGCTTAATCATCATGTGTCGAAACATCAAAACACTTCATAACTTCGCACCGCCCGCGACTGAGGAAGAAATCCGGGCATCTTCCCTTCAGTTCGTCCGAAAATTGAGCGGTTTCACTAAACCATCGAAAGCAAATGAGGACGCTTTCAATCGGGCGGTCGACCGGGTGACGCTGGCCGCGCGGGAACTGCTCAATTCATTGGTCACCAATGCGCCGCCGCGCAATCGGGAAACAGAGGTGGTTAAAGCCCGCGCACGATCGGCAAAACGTTTTGGCGCTGCTCCGGTCGCCATGATGGCCGGCCACAACCACGACTAAGAAAATGTCCGCACCTTTTACCGGCGGATGCGCTTGCGGCGGGATTCGCTACCAAGTCACAGCTGAGCCGATCGTGATGTTTAATTGCCACTGTCGGGATTGTCAGCGAGCGACCGGCACTTCGTTTTCCGCGGTTGTCTATGTCCCGGCCAAGGCATTCAAAATCACGAAAGGCTCAGCACGGTATTATCAGACTTCCAGCGAATCCGGTGGCCACAACAAGCGCGGCTTTTGCCCGGACTGCGGTTCTCGGCTTTTTGGCGGCATTAGTGATCAAGGACACGGGATCAACGCTGCGAGCCTGGACGATCCAACCTTATTCAAACCGCAGATGCATATATGGACAGCAGACGCGCAGCCGTGGGACCACATGGATCCGGATCTTCCGAAGTTCGAGAAGTATGCACCGCAATAATGAGCAAATCGTTTGAAAGTTCCCGAGCACCCGAGCCGATGGGCGCATTCCCGCACGCGAAACGCGTTGGCAATCTCCTGTTTCTCTCCGGCATTGGGCCGCGCGTGCGCGGCAGCAAAAAAATCCCCGGCGTAACGCTCGATTCAGCTGGCAAGATCGTCAGGTACGACATCGAAGCGCAATGTCGCGCGGTTTTCGAAAACGTCCGGCTCGTTTTGGAGGACGCCGAGGCGACATGGCAAGACATCATCGACGTCACCGTTTTCCTCACAAACATGAAGAAGGATTTTTCTACCTACAACCGTCTCTACGCGGAACATTTTGCCGGGCCCGGCAAACCAAATCCGACGCGCACGACGGTTGAGGTCACCGCGCTACCGACGCCGATCGCAATCGAGCTCAAGGTGATTGCGTCGGTGGGATAAAGCGAATCATGTGACCACTGCGCCGTTTCACATCATTGCAGCGGACCACACGGGTTTCACGGTCGCGAATCTCGAGCGGTCTGTGGCGTTCTGGCAGGATGTTCTCGGCTTCGAGCTTTCTCATCGCACGCATCAGACCGGCGAGTTGGCCAGCGAAATCACCGGAGTGCCCGGCGCTGAAATCTCGCTCGCTGTTCTCAAAGGTTACGGGCACAAGATTGAATTGCTCGAGTATCTCACGCCGCCCGACCGAAAACATGTCGATTTTAGACCGTGCGATGTCGGATCGGTCCATGTTGCGCTTACCGTAGATAATCTTAACGCTGTGCTGAGCGCGATTGCAGCCTCCGGGTGGAAGGCGGCGGGCAAACCTCAAACACTGAAAACGGGACCGAACGCTGGAAAACGCGTTGTCTACGTTCGCGACCCCGACGGAATAACAATCGAGTTCATGCAACCACCTACGTCTTAACTTTTTCTTCTTACTTCTTATCTTTCTCATGACCTTCTCCGCCGACGAAGATTTTGCGCGTCAACTCGACGCAGAAGACCTGCTGCGTCATTTCCGCGAAAAATTTCATCTTCCGCTCGGCCCGGACGGCGGACCGTTGATTTACTTTGCCGGTAACTCGTTAGGCCTAATGCCGAAAGCGGCGCGAACAGTCGTTGAGCGGGAGCTGGACGACTGGGCGAAGCGGGCCGTGGATGCTCATCACGCGGCAGACACGCCGTGGTACTCATATCACGAGACCTTGCGCGAGCCGACGGCGCGGCTTGTCGGTGCGCAGCCGAACGAAGTCATCTGCATGAACAGCCTGACGGTGAACCTTCACCTGATGATGGCCACGTTCTATCGGCCAACGAAATCGCGCTTCAAGATTCTAATGGAAGAACCGGCTTTCCCTTCCGACACGTATGCGATCAAATCGCAGATCGTTCATCACGGGTTCGATCCCAAGGACGCGCTCGTTCTTGCGGCACCGCGTAAAGGTGAGCTCACGATCCGACAAGAAGATATCGAATCTGCGCTGGAGAAATACGGACAACAGATCGCGATCGTCATGATCGGCGGCATCAACTTTTTCACCGGTCAATTGTTCGACATCGAGAGAATCACGTCGCTTTCACAGAAGCGCGGCTGCGTGGTCGGGTTCGATCTCGCGCACGCGATCGGCAACGTGCCGCTGGCATTACATCATTGGAACGTGGATTTCGCCGCCTGGTGCTCATACAAATATCTCAACGCCGGTCCCGGCGCAGTGGCAGGTGCGTTCGTGCACGAGCGACACGCCACCAACCAGAAGTTGCCGCGTTTCGCCGGCTGGTTCGGGAACGATCCGAACACGCGGTTCCGGTTGCATCTGGAGCCGGAGTTCATTCCTGTTCCGTCGGCCGACGGATGGCAGATCAGCAACCCGCCGATCTTCTCAATGGCGCCCCTGCGCGCGTCGCTGGCGATTTTCGATGAAGCCGGTGGAATGGAACCCCTCCGCGCGAAATCGATCAAACTGACCGGCTATCTTCAGTTTCTGCTCGAGTCCAATCACGGCGATAAACGCTTTACGGTCATCACGCCGGGTGAGATGGACGCACGTGGTTGCCAATTGTCGATCTTAGTCCACGAACATCCGAAAGAATTGTTCCGCAAACTCCAAGCGGCCGGCGTGAAATGCGACTTCCGCGAACCGAACGTGGTCCGCGTCGCCCCGACTCCCCTTTACAATACGTTTCGCGAAGTCTGGCGTTTTGCGAAGATTGTCGCCGAGCATCACTGATATCACGGGGCTCCGTATGGCGAAGCCCGTCACGAATCTTTTCGGCTGCATTGCCTGGTGAGACTTTGGGCTTAACGCTTCGTTTTCCATTCCGCAGCGACCGGCTCCGGAAGAAGAATTTTATCGGCAAATCGAGGTGATTAGGCGACAAAAAGTTATGAAATACGCCGTCATCATCGTGCGAGTCCTTCTCGGGCTCATGTTCGCTGTCTTCGGGTCCAACGCCTTCCTGCACTTTATTCCAATGCCGCCAATGCAAGGTCTGCCCGGCCAATTCATCGGCGCACTCTTTAGCAGTGGCTACATTTACGCCATCGCAGGTGTTCAGGTCGGCGGCGGTCTGCTCCTGCTCATCGGACGCTTTGTTCCGCTCGGCCTGACCCTCCTCGGCCCGGTGATCGTGAACATCATGCTCTATCACATCTTTCTTGATCCGAGCGGTCTCGGGATGGGTTGTGTTGTCTCGGTCCTCGCACTCTTCCTCTTCTGGGTACATCGCGATCGCTTCGCGCCCTTGTTAAAACCGTAAATTCTCCCGATTTTTCCCGCTACTACTTCTTGGAAACCATCGACGCAAGAAGCCGTTGAAAGCGCGGGTCTTTCCGTAATGGCTCCCACGCTGGATCTGTTTTCAAGTAGCCATACGAAATGTAGCCCGGCATGCCGAGCAAACTCTGCAGTTCATCGAATGCGTGGTCATAGTCGCCGGTCCAAGTGTAAACCTGTGCCAGTCCCTGCAGAATCAACGCGCCGTCGTAAACGTCTTTCGACACCGGCATAAGTGCGGCAGCTTTTTGCGCTTCCTGCAGCGCCAGTTCCTTGTTGCCGAGATTGGCATCAACTTGCGCCAGCACCGCCAGAGTCCGCGGATCGTTCGGCTTGTTTTTTAATCGAGTTTCGAAAATCACACGCGCTGCTTTGAACGCCGCGATGGTTTTTGTTTTGTCGCCCTCGGCACGGGCAATCAGCCCTTCGTACCAAGCGCGGGGAAAGTAGAAGGTGAAATCGACGTCCAGAAAATCGGCGCGTCGTGATGCCGCCAGAACTCTGCGCGCTTCGTTATAGTTGCGGTCAATCAGGGCAATCAAAATTTTCCAGGACGTTTCACCGCCACCCACGTCCGTATCCGGAGCGGCGGCCATAGCCGCCCGAAGCGTTGTCGGGTCGCCAGTTTCGCTAAAGTCGAGCGAGGCCCGACGGATTAAGTCGATCGGTTCGCGCATTCCCGCCGCAATGGCCCGATCGGAGACCAATCTGGCTTCTGGAAATCGCCGCTCCAGAATAAAAGTGTCGGCCAAAAGATTGACCGCATTCGGCTTACGCGGATCCAGCTTTACCGAGGTAGCAAAATCGCGTTCCGCTTCGGTCCAATGACCTTGTCGTCGATTGATGTAGCCGGAAAGATTGAAGAACGGAACACTGTTCGGTAAGCCCGGCCGCGCGATCGCCAGTTCTTCCTGTGCGCGCTCGTAATCGCGGTGGCAGCGAAAATAATGGTCGGCCATGGCGAGATGCGCCTCCGCGGAATTGGGCCGCAACCGCAGCGCATTATTGACTGCCGCTTCGCCAAGCAGAATGCGTTTGGGCGTTGAATCCAGGTCGAAGAAATAGAGAAGATTGTGCGCGCGGGAGGCGTAACAGTAGGCTAAAACAAAATTCGGATCACGCTCGGTTGCTTCGTCCAGCAACCGCACAGCCTTGAGGAGCGACGACCCGGGATCCTGAAGCTCCGTGTACGTGTCGACAATCTCCTTGGCCTGCAGATACAGATCGAACGCCGCTAAATCTCGTGTGGGGGTTTCTTCTATTTCGGCCTTCTGTTGGGGCGAGAGTTTGGCCTGTAATTGGTTAACGATGGCCTGGGCCAGATCGCTTTGAATGACAAACAGATCGGCGACATCCCGGTCATAGCTTTCGGCCCAGATTTGTGAATCCGTCAGCGCATCAATCAATTTGGCATTCACGCGCACACGGCCCGGCGCGCGTTGTACCGTGCCTTCGAGAATGTAGGCGACCCCGAGTTGCCGACCGATCTCACGCACGTTGCGGCCGGGTTGATTACGATATTGTTGAACGCTGGTATGGCTGATCACTTTCAAGTCGGACACCTTCGCCAGGTTCGTCAGGATTTGATCCTGTACACCATCGGCAAAGAAAGTGCCAGCGTTGTCCGGACTCAAGTTTTGAAACGGCAACACCGCGATGCTTTTTGCCGGAATGCCGTTGCTGGAGACATCCGAGGTTTCTTTTGTTGCGTTTCGCCAGGGATGCCAAAACCAATAGCCAGCAAGTGCGAGCGCAGCGATGGATGTTCCGGCAACAGCCACCAGCCATAATTGTCGCCCACTGTAAACACGCAGACCTTTAGCGTTGGGAGTGCGCTGAATGCCTTCAGCCGTGATGTCGTAGAGCCAGCCCAGCACGAGGGCGAAAGGAAAACCAATCGCGATCAGCACCACGAATACCTGCTGGCCCCATTCCGGCGCGTGAAAAATCGGTAGAATAGTTCCACCGACCTGGATCATGGCCGATGCAAAAATCCCATAGGCGAGCGCGACGCGGTAGACCCTCCGCCTCTTCAGCTCGTGGAAAAAGGCCCTCATTCGCGCATCACGATACTGCGGGTTTGCCGGTCCTCGCTACTCTTCCCAAGAATTTTATCGGCAAATCCAGCGTATTAGGCGACAAAGATCATTAATACCTATGAAACATCTGTGATTTTGGTATAACTCGCGCTTAACCTTTGCCAACTTTGCTAACGTGATTCGAACGACTGTTTTCATCATTGCGTTCAGCCTTTGCGTAAACGCGGTTTGGGCGAAAGACGAGAAATCGATCAAGAAGTTGCGTGACGCGCTCGTGGCGCTCGCGCCTGACGTGGATCCGGGCGAAGCCGAGATGCTCTCGGTAACGGCGCACACCGCCTCGCGCAGCCTTGCGCGCGAATATGGCCTCGTCTGGTGCCCGGCGTTTCAGAACGTACTTATCCACATGGGCAAGCGAGAACGTGGCTGGTGCGGCCATTATACGCGTGATATCGGCGAACGCCTGAAAGCGCTCAAGCTCAAGACGCTGGTGCTTCACTGGGGTGCTGCTTACGCGGGAACCTTGGACGAGAACAATGGTCTGGTAGTCACCGCACGAAACCAGCCCTTCGAGAACGGCATCGTCCTCGATGGCTGGCGCAAGGCCGGCCGGTTATTCTGGTGTCCACTCAAAGAGGACTCTCAGTACGACTCAGGACAGGGGGCCCGGTGGAGGGCAAGTCACCACGGCTATTACGGGATCACCGCATGGAAAGAAGACCCGCTCTACACCGCCTGGCTGCATGACTACACACACGTTTGGGAATGGCAACCTACGGCGCGGTGATTTTGCAAGTATGAGCGAAGTGGTTACCGCACCTTACACGTTCGCGTCCGCTATGGATTCTTGCGGTCAAGCGCCACAGCGAAAGGATGCAGTTCCGCCGTCATCAGTCCGCCCGCGACAGCGGGATCGGCTTGCATGAACGCGCGCGCGGCGGTCTCATCGGGCGCCTCGAAGATCGCAATGCCAAACGTCTTGTCACCTGGCTCCTTCGTGCGTCCAGCAAGGATCAGTTGACCCGATTTTGTGGCTTCTTGGAATCGAGCGAAGTGCCGCTCAAGCACTGTTTCGTCTTCTTTCGTCCAATTCGAATCCGAATAGAGCCGCGGTACGAGCCGCAACACATAGATGAATTGCTTGGGTTTTTCAGCGTTCGGTGCTTGAGCAGGTAAGCATTGACCAATTGTGAAAGTGAAAACCAGCGGAATGATGGAATCGAAGACGAGGCATAACAGTGTTTTTCATTTCCAACAGGATTCCGGATTAAACCCGAATTAGAATTATACAAAATCCACCGAATCCGGTTAATCCCCGTCTTTTCTTTTTCCAACCGGCGATGTTTCTTCTCGTTGGAATTAACCGATCTGCTTATCGAGCTGATGTTGAAAATAGCCCTTCCAACTTTTAGGAAGCGCTTCGACTTCGATTGCTCGGCGCAAACTTTTCAGATCGTCTTTCTGAAAAGCATACAGACGCGTGATATCGGCCACGCTGATATCTTGTTGCTCATGGCCGATTAATTTTATCGCGTCACTGGTAACAACCATCCCCTCACGAACCACGGCGAAATAGAAACCGGTGCGGCGACTGGCCAGAAACCGCTTAATGATGTCAGGGCGACCAAACTTTATGCCCAGTTTGTAGCAGGGCATTCGTGGTTCCGTAACCATGACTTCCGTTTCGCCGATTCCAAATCTGTCGCCGATGTAAATGGCTTCCTCAAGCAATCCCTCGGTCGTGAAATTTTCTCCGAACATGCCCCATGGCAGATCGACTCCGGGCAACTCTGTTCGCCAATAGCCGTAGTGCTCCGACGGATACGCGTAAACTGCTTTAGTAACGCCACCGTGGACAGTGAGATCCGCTTGTCGATCGCCCTCCAAGTTTAGCGTGCGCATCATTACCGGTGCGTTGACCGGCTCCTTGAAAATTCCTGTCGTGACAATCTTGCCTTGCCAGGTCACTTCCCTCGGCAATCCAACATTCACCGACAAGATTTTCATGATTCTTCAACTGTCTCACCTGTGATCCTGTCAGCAACCGAATCCCGTTTTTCTGTCATCCCGGTTGGATTCGCACGCTCCCGCTTGCTCTCCGATTAATGACTCATCCCGGCCCCGAGTCTACCGGCTTCCCGGCTCGCCGTGTTTCTGGGTTCGTGATTAAGTTTACTTGTGGCGAAGTTTATTCTAATCGGCAGCGGTTTGGCCGGCGGATTACTTGCTGCGTATCTAGGACGGCGTGGGTACGACGTCGATCTTTATGAGCGGCGGGCCGACCCACGCGAAGGAAATATCATTGGCGGACGATCGATCAATCTCGCGCTCTCGACGCGCGGGATTCACGCACTCGAGCAGCTCGGCATCGCCGACGAAGTGCTGCAGCACGCTATCCCGATGCGCGGCCGAATGATCCACGATAAATCCGGCAATCTTCATTTCGCGCCGTACGACGTCGATCCGAACAAGCACATCAACTCAATCGGCCGGGCGGCGCTCAACACGGCGGTGATCGAAGCAGCGCAGCGTTATCCGAACGTGCGAGTCCATTTCAGTCATCGTTGCACCGATGTCGATCTCGACTCGGGAACGGCTGAGCTCGTCGACTCTTCTGTAGAGGCAGGCGTGTCGCCTGCAGATCCTGTTCGTCAAGTAATCGAGGTCAGCGCCGATGCCATCATTGGCGTGGATGGCGCGTTCTCTGCCGTGCGCCAATCGATGCACAAGAAACTCGCGGATTTCGAGTATGACGAAAGTTATCTCGCTCATGGTTACAAAGAGCTCACCATCCCGCCTGCACTGGATGGTTCCTGGCGAATGGAAAAAGAAGCGTTGCACATCTGGCCGCGCAAAAGTTTTATGATGATCGCGTTGCCGAACCCGGACGGATCGTTCACCTGCACGCTCTTTTGGGAATTCGAAGGGCCGCGCAGCTTTGCCTCAACCAAGACTGACGACGACGTTCGTCGATTTTTCGACGAAGAATTCCCCGATGCCGTACCGCTCATGCCGGCATTGCTCGAAGATTTTAAAAACAATCCGACCGGATCACTAGTGACCATTCGTTGCGCGCCCTGGTACCATAAAGACAAGGTCGCGCTGGTTGGCGACGCCGCCCACGCTGTCGTCCCGTTCTACGGCCAGGGAATGAACGCTGCGTTCGAAGATTGCGTCGTGCTAGACGAATGCCTCGCCGAATTCCCGGACAACCGGGAGCGTGCCTTCGCCGAATACTTCGCGAGGCGGAAGGAGAATGCCGACGCGCTCGCCGATCTTGCCGTGGAGAACTTCATCGAGATGCGCGACAAAACCGCATCGAGAACATTTCGCGCGAAAAAGAAACTCGACCATGCGCTCGAAGCCGCACTACCAGGTATTTATCTGCCCCTTTACACGATGGTCACATTCACGCGCATTCCTTACGCCGAAGCCGCACAACGCGCCCGCCGACAGGACTCGATAATTTATACCGGTCTTACTTTGATATCGGCCATCATAGTGGCCTTGTTGATTCATTTTATCGCGTGATGACCCGATTAAATCTGCAATTGGGCGTGCGATGTTGGAACCTTAGTGTTGGGTGTTTGCTTCTTCTTGGGCTTTGGTCTCTTTACGATTGGGATATTGACAGCTTAAACTGCAACGCGTGAGTACGGATCTAGCCCAAGAGGCCTGCGACCGGTATGAAATTGCCGACACATTGCATCGGTATGCCTTCGGTCTCGACCATGGTGATGCAGATTCCCTGGCGTCGGCGCTAACGGAGAACTGCCTTTTCGATTTCAGACCCGCGGGCAGGAAACTTGGAATCGATTTCCCCAGGCTGACCGGACGCCAAGCCATTGTGGACGCTCTTCTTCCGCTCCTCGGCCCGCTCGACACCAGTCACGCGGCCAGCAATATGCAGATCGAAATCAGTGGCGATTCGGCGGCGTTGTATGCGTATGTGATGTCTCAACATTTCATGCCGCGACAAGGGTCGCTTCGCGGATCAGAATACGCGCTCTTGATGAATCGCTATGATTGCGAGCTAGTGCGAGACGGACAGAAATGGCGTTTCACGCGTGTGATGATTGACAATGCATGGGCGCAAGGTGACCCAGAAATTCTCAATGCGCTGGCGACTCATCGAGCGTTAACTACAAAATCAAAGCCGCCGAAATGACTCCGAACATAACCACACAGCGGAATCGGCGCATGGCAAAACAGCGTTGTAATCGTCTAGTGGTGGGTTCAATTTTGGGACCGATAGCAGACAACAAATCAAACCAAGCTTGGTGGCACGCTAGCGCGGTATCCGCGTACGCACGAGCCTTCACTCGCTTGGTTCGCAGATAAACTAAAACACCAAAATCACAAAGTCTTTATTATGAGCAACACTTATGTTCCAATGATCAGCTCCGGCATTGCCGGTCCACTTGGCGTTGTCCATCTCCCACGCCTTTGGCAGAAAGTTTCTCTGGAAGCGACCGGTAAACTTGCTTCCGGCTATCCCGCGATCGGCAAAGGCTTCGACGCGATGACTCTTGCCGCGCTCGGACTCGAGGAACAGGCGGTAAAAGATTACATCAAGCAGGACAAGCCGACGTATCCCGAATTCGAAGCGTGGGTAAAGCAAAACGCCAAGTCGCTTACCCGCGAAGCGATCGAGAAGCATAACGCCGCGGTGCGCGGTTATAACGCCGATGACGCCACGCGCCAGGGTATTCTCCGCGCGTGCAGCATTGCCGACGACGGTTCCGCTCCGAAAGATGCGGTAAGCCTGAACAATCTTGACGACTGGTACGAATTCCACCAAGCGGTTTTGAAATAGGAGGACCGGATTGGCAGTAATCACCCGATTGCTAGGTCGGGGGG
>WNEL01000873.1_pt1 | contig 13043 bp, 11 predicted proteins | sample 5399991 | NCBI WGS metagenome assembly WNEL01 (sample SAMN13153325, study PRJNA577476) | soil metagenome | isolation source: 20 cm grassland meadow soil pre-rain plot 2 | place: USA:California | collected 2015-09-08
GGCAAAGGAGCTCGGTCTTGGCGCTGATCAGGCCGGCATTCTGGAGCTCGACACGAAGGCTCCACCGGGAACGCCATTTCTGGAAGCCATTCCGATTGCCGACGAGCAAATCATCATTGACGTGTCGGCGAACCGGCCGGATTTGCTTTGTCACCGCGGCGTGGCGCGCGAGCTGGCGGTGAGCCTGGGAGCGACGGTGAAGCTTCCGACGGTCGGACGGCCCGACGGCCCGACGGCCAATCGAGCCCGGCCGGCCGTCCGGCCGTCCGGCCGTCAGGCCGCCGTTGATGGTGTCGAAGTCCGCCTCGAGGACCCCGAAGGCGCTCCCCGCTACATGATTGCGGTGATGCGCGGCGTCAAAGTCCAACCAAGCCCGGCGTGGCTCGCGGCGCGGTTACAGGCCATCGGCCAGCGCTCGATCAACAACATCGTCGACGCGACGAACTACATCCTGTTCGAGATCAACCAACCGCTCCACGCCTTCGATCTTGCCAAGCTCCGTGGGCCGGCCGTCGTCGTCAGGCGGGCAAAACCGGGCGAACCGATCGTCACGCTGGACGGGGTCGCGCGCAAACTCACGCCGGAGATGACGGCGATTTGCGACGCCGAACGGCCGCAGATCGTCGCCGGCGTCATGGGAAGTGCGGAATCAGAGGTATCTGCGGCCACGACCGACATTGTTCTCGAAGCCGCCTATTTCCAACCGACGCGCATTCGGCGCACGCGTCGCGCCCTCGGTCTTTCAAGTGAGTCGAGCTATCGGTTCGAGCGCGGTATCGACATCCTCGCTATGCCCGACGCCCTGGCGCGCGCGATCGACCTGATCCGCGCCGTGGCGGGGGGCGAGCTGCGCGGACCGCCAATCGATCTCTGGCCAGAGCCCCAGAAGCCGCACTCGGTGTTCCTGCGCGAGGGGCGCGTAAGCCACCTGCTCGGCGTCCCCGTTGCGCGGAGGGAAATCGAGCGCCTCCTGTCGGCGGTCGGTTTCGTCGCCGCGCCGAAGGACGACCGGATGGCCGTCCAAGTTCCCGGCTGGCGACCCGACGTGACCCGTGAAGTGGATCTGATCGAAGAGGTCGCCCGGCTGCGCGGTTACGACACGTTCCCGGACGAGCTGCGGCCTTACCGCCCCGGCACTGTACCCGACGCGCCGGCAGAGCTGACCCTGCGCCGTGTCCGCGAGGCGTTGATGCGGAGCGGCGCCGGGCTGCTCGAGGCTCGCACTCTCCCGCTGGGACCGTCGGACGGGCCAGAGGCCGTGGCCATCCAGAACCCTCTCTCGGCGGAGGAAGCTCATCTTCGGAGCCGGCTACTCCCCGGCTTGGTGCGGCGGGTCGAGTACAACTGGGCGCAGGGGCAGCGGGATATCCGGTTATTCGAAGTCGGGACGGTATTCCGGGCCGGAAACGGGAAACGGGGAACGGGAACCGTGCCGCAGGAGGAGCTTCGTCTCGCAATCGTGCTGACTGGGGCTCGCCATCCGGCCCATTGGACCGATGGTGCTGAAGCTGCGAAACTACCTGATATGGACATATGGGACCTAAAGCACCACTTTGAGTTAGCTGCCCTAGTAGCGGCACCTTTGAGCGACGTGCAACCGGCCGCCAATGGGTCCGGTTGGGTGGCCGTGATGCCAAGCGGCGCGGAGCCGGTCGGTCACGCCCTGCGGCTTGATGCCGATGCGCCACGCTGGGCAGGTCCGTTGTTCGGACTGGAGGTCAGGATCGCAGTCGAGTCGCCGCGCGTGGCGCGGTATCAGCCGTTGCCCGTGCAGCCGTCGGTCGTTCGCGATATCTCGTTGGTGGTTCCAAGCGGCGTCACGGCGGCAGCAATCGAGTCCGTGCTGCGTCGCGAGGGCGGGAAGCTGCTCGAGCGACTGGACGTGTTGGATGAGTACCGTGGGAAGGGGTTGCCGGACGGCACGCGCGGAGTGACGTGGCGGTGCACGTTCCGCGATCCGGCGAAGACGCTCACGGAGGGGGAGATTGATGCGCCGCTCAGCCGGATGCTGAAGGCGCTGGAGGAGCAATTTGACGTACGGCGCCGACAGGCCAACAGCTGACGTTCGTGAGGCCATCGATCAGCTCGAGGCGATGCTCCGCGACGTAGCGGAGGAGCTGGCGGGCTGGCGTTCGCGCGCGCAGAAGGCCGAAGCGGAGTTGAAGACGCGCGGCAGCCCGGTCAAAAACACCGAGTTGGAGTCCGAGAACAAGGCGCTGCGGCAGCGCGTGGAAGGCGCCCGCACTCGCGTCCACGATCTCATGCAACGACTTACGTTTTTGGAAGAGCAAGCGCGTGATAACGGCGGCCACAAGTGACGGTGAAGAAACATGCCGTCCGGGTGATGATCGGCGGGGAAGAGTACACTGTCCGCTCCGATCTTTCGCCCGAGTATACGCGCGAAGTCGCCGCCTTCGTGGATCAAGCGTTGAAGAAGGTCCTCAGTCAGGGACCGTTGGTAGAGACGCACAAGGCCGCGATTCTGGCGGCGCTCGATATTACGAACGAGTTGTTTCAGGTGAAGCAGACGGAGCGGGAACTGGCGGCGCGGCTGGCAGCCGTCGCCGACGATCTCGCGAAGATGCTACCGCCGGCCAAGCGGAAGGCGCTGACCGCCGGCTGACAATCGTCCTCACCCCCTGACCAGCTTTTGTTTTTAAACAACGAAAGCTAGGAACGGGGGAGAGGTGGAGATAGATCCATGGCAGAGCTGTCCGGTACCATTGCGGCCGTGCTCAGCGGCGTGCTCGTCGCGGCGCTGACCTTCTATGTGTGGGGACGGCGCATCGAGCGCCGCTCGACGGAATCGAGCCAGCGGATGGTGCTGGCGGCCAAAGAAGAGCTCATGTCGGTCCGCGAAAACCTCCACAAGTCCCTGGACCAAAAGGTGGCGGTGGTGGACCGCCGCGAGGCGGAGCTGCGCAAGCTCGAGCAGGAGCTGCAGGAGCGCACTCGTACCCTCGACAAGCGCGACCACCAGCTCAGCGAGCAGCTCGAAGAGCGCGAGCACGAGATCAGCACGCGCCTCGAACAGATCGCCGGGCTGACAGCGCAAGAGGCCAAGCACGAGCTGATCGCGCATCTTGCGAACGAAGCGCGCGACGAAGCGGCGGCCATCGTGCGCAACATCACGGAGCAGGCGCGGAAGAACGCCGACCGCGAGGCGAAGAAGATCGTGGCGCTGGCGATCCAGCGCATCGCGGCCGATCAGACGGCCGAGTCGAGCGTGTCGGCGGTCGTGCTCCCGTCGGATGAGATGAAGGGCCGGATCATCGGGCGCGAAGGCCGCAACATTCGGGCGTTCGAAGCGGCCACCGGCGTCGACGTGATCATCGACGACACCCCGGACACCGTCGTGGTGTCGTGCTTCGAGCCCGTGCGCCGCGAAGTGGGGCGGCTGGCGCTCGAGCGGCTCATTGCGGATGGCCGCATCCATCCGGGACGGATCGAGGAGATCGTCAAGAAGGCCAAAAGCGACGTGGACGCCAGCATCGTCGAGGCCGGCGAGCAGGCGGTCTACGACACCGGCGTTCGCGGCATGCATGCCGAGCTCGTGAAGCTCGTCGGCCGGATGAAGTACCGGACGTCGTACGGGCAGAATATCCTGGAACATTCGAAGGAGGTGGCCTTCCTCGCCGGCATGATGGCCGCCGAGCTGAAGCTCGACGTCCATCTGGCCAAGCGCGGCGCGCTGCTGCACGACGTCGGCAAAGTCCTCACGCACGAGCACGACGGCACCCACGTGCAGCTCGGCGTCGAGATGGCGACGAAGTACGGCGAGCATCCGGTGGTGATCAACTGCATCGCGGCGCATCACGACGACGTGCCCCACGAATCGCCGGTCAGCGTCATCGTGCAGGCCGCCGATGCGATTTCGGGCTCCCGGCCCGGCGCGCGGCGCGAGGCGTTCGAGACCTACGTCAAACGCCTGACCGATCTCGAGAAGCTCGCGTCCGAGTTCAAGGGCGTGGATAAGGTCTTCGCGATTCAGGCAGGCCGGGAAGTGCGTGTCGTGGTGACGCCCGAAGCGGTGGACGACAACGCCGCGGCAGTTCTCACCGAGGAGATCGCGCGCAAGATCGAGCGCGAGCTGCAGTACCCGGGGCAGATCAAGGTGGTCGTCATTCGCGAAACACGGACGGTCGGCGTTGCACGCTAATCCCAAGGCGGTGGAGGAGACCGGGGCCAAGCTGATCGACGGCAACGCGATCGGTGCGGCGATGCGCGCCGAGTTGGCCGGCGAGATCACTGCGTTGCAGCAGCGGGGCGTGACACCGGGGCTCGCGGTCGTGCTCGTGGGCGATAATCCCGCATCCCAGGTCTACGTCCGTATGAAAGGAAAGGCCTGCGAAGAGGCGGGTCTCTACCACGAAACCATCAAGCTTCCCAAGGACACGACCGAAGCGGACCTCATGAGCTTGCTCGAGCGGCTCAACGTCAATCACAAGATCCACGGGATTCTCGTGCAGCTCCCGCTCCCGAAGCAGATCGATACCCACCGCGCGCTCCATCGCATCGACCCGCGCAAGGACGTCGACGGCTTTCATCCGGAGAACGTCGGCAAAGTGGCCGTCGGCGACCCGACCGGATTCCGGCCGGCGACGCCGTACGGGGTGCAGCAGTTGCTGATCCGGACCGGGGTCGAGACCAAGGGCGCGCATGCCGTCGTCGTCGGCCGGTCCAACGTCGTCGGCCGGCCGATGGCGGCGTTGCTGCTGCAGGACGGCCCCGGCGGCAACGCGACGGTCACGGTGTGCCACTCGCGCACGCGCGGCATCGAGCAATACACCCGGCAGGCTGACATCCTCATTGTGGCGATCGGCAAGCCGGAGTTCGTGACTGGCGACATGGTGAAACCGGGTGCGGTCGTCATCGATGTCGGCGTCAACCGCGTGGACGATCCGACGAAGAAACAGGGCTATCGCCTGGTCGGCGATGTACGGTTTGAGGAGGCCAAGCACGTCGCGTCCGCGATCACGCCGGTCCCCGGCGGCGTCGGTCCCATGACCATCACGATGCTGCTCTACAACACGGTGCAGGCGGCCCGCCAATGGGTGCGCCCCTAAGCCCGGGGCATGGCCCCGGGCTTGATCTGTTCGCCGCCGCGTCCGCCGAAGGGGCCTGGACGGTCGGGGAAGTCACGCGGCGCGCACGCGCCGTGATCGAGGCCGGGTTGCCGCCACTCTGGGTGCGCGGGGAGATCGCGGATTTCACGGCGGCGCGCAGTGGTCACTGGTATTTCACACTCCGCGACAAAGCAGCGCAGCTGCGTTGCGCCATGTTCGCGAAACAGAACTTCAGGCTGGCGCCGCCGGTGGATGGTGTGCAGGTCTTCGTGTTCGCGCGGCCGTCCATGTACGAGGCCAAGGGAGAGTTCCAGCTCATTGTCTCAGAGCTGCTCAGCACCGATCAGGGCGGGCTGTGGAAGCTGGCGTTCGAAAAGGCGAAAGCGGCGCTGACCAAGGACGGTCTGCTCGACCCTACCCGCAAACGGCGCCTGCCCGCCTTCCCGCGCCGCATCGCCGTCGTCACGAGCCCCGACGGCGCCGCGCTGCGCGACATCCAGGCCGTCGTGGGCCGGCGCTGGCCTGTCGCCGAGCTGATCGTGGTTCCGGCACAAGTGCAAGGAGCCAAGGCGGAGGCATCGGTGTGCTCGGCGCTCAACCGTATTCGGCGGTTACCCGTCGACGTCCTGGTTGTCGCGCGCGGTGGTGGGTCCGTCGAGGACCTGTGGGCGTTCAATTCGGAGCGCGTCGCGCGCGCCGTTGCCGCCATGCCGATGCCCGTGATCTCGGCGATCGGTCACGAAACCGACGTCACGCTCTGTGACCTCGTTGCGGATCTACGCGCTCCCACACCGTCCGCCGCCGCCGAGGCGGCAACGCCCGATCGCGTCGAGGTGATGGCGCAGTGCGGCGTGCTCGGGCAGCGGCTCGCGCGCGCGCTACGGATCGCCTCGCGCCATGTCGTGGAGCGTCTGGCTCGAACGGCAGACCGGCTCAGTCGCTCTATGGATCACCGACTCGAGGTTTCCGGCGCACGGCTTACAGCGTACGGCGCACGCCTCGATGCATTGAGCCCCTTGAAGGTTCTGGCTCGCGGCTACGCGGTTGCCAGGGACTCGGGCGGCCAAGTCCTGAAGCGTGTGGCTCAGCTTCCCAGCGGCAAGGCATTCCGGCTCCGGGTGACGGACGGAGAGGTGAATGGCCGAGTTCAGTAAGCAGCTCGAGCGCTTGGAAGCGATCGTGCGTCGGTTGGAATCGGAAGATCTCGATCTCGACGAAGCCCTGAAGCTGTTCGAGGAAGGCGTGGAGCGGTTGCGGGTGGCACGCGAGCAGCTCCAACAGGCGGAACTCAAGGTCAAAAAAGTGCTCGAGATTGAAAGCCCTTCGTAGCTATCTCGCCGACGTCCGGGAACGAGTCGACAGCGTGTTGGAGACGGCGAGCGGCGTCGACGAGGTCATGCGCTATAGCCTGCTCGGCGAAGGCAAACGGCTGCGGCCGACCCTGGTGTTCGCGGCGCACGAAGCCCTCAACGGCCGCTCACCCGACGGCGTCGCCGAGCTTGCCGCGGCCGTCGAAGTCGTTCACGCGTACTCGCTCGTGCACGACGACCTCCCGTGCATGGACAACGACGACCTGCGTCGCGGCCGCCCGACCGCCCATCGTGCCTTCGATGTCCCCCGCGCGACCCGCGCCGGCTACGAGATGGTCGCCCTGGCCGCCCGCATCCTTGCGCGTGGGCTCGCCGCGCTGGATCTGCCGCCGGCGCGCCGGCGCGAGATCGCGCTCGAGTTGTTTCGCGCGGCCGGTGCCGGCGGCATGATCGGCGGTCAAGCCCTCGATCTCGAGGCCGAGGCGAAGGCGCTGCCGATCGATGCGCTCGAGGAGGTGCATCGGCGCAAGACCGGTGCACTGATTGCCGCGTCGTGCGTCATCGGCGGGCTCTCCGCGGACGGCACGGCCAGCCGGGTGGAGGCACTCCGGGCCTACGGCGACGCGATCGGACTCGCGTTTCAGATCGCCGATGACGTGCTCGACGCGACCGCGACCTCGGATCAGCTCGGCAAGACGGCCGGCAAAGACGCCGCGCACGCCAAGGCCACGTTCGTCACGCTGCTCGGTGTCGGGGCGGCCCGCGTGGAGGCGGAGCGGCTGGCGGCGAAGGCGGTAGACCACTTGCGGGATGCCGGGTTAGTTTCCCCCATGCTGGTCGAGCTCGCCCACTACATTGTGACGAGGCCCAATTGATTCTCGAACGGATGAAGAGTCCCGCAGACGTCCAGGCGCTCCCGCCGGAACAGCTGCAGCAGCTGGCCGACGAGGTGCGCCAGCGGCTCATCGACGTCGTCTCCCAGACGGGTGGCCACATCGGTGCCGGACTCGGCGTCGTCGAGCTGACAGTGGCGCTCTGCGCCGGGTTCGAGTCGCCGCGCGACAAGATCGTCTGGGACGTGGGGCATCAGGGCTATCCCTGGAAGATTCTGACCGGGCGCAACGACCGGCTGCACACCCTGCGCCAGCAGGGTGGCCTGTCCGGCTTTCTGCGTAGATCTGAGAGTGAGCATGACCAGTTCGGAGCCGGCCACGCGGGAACCGGGTTATCGGCGGCGTTCGGCATGGCGACCGCGCGCGACCTGAAGGACGAGAAATTCGAAGTCGTGGCGGTCGTGGGCGACGGCGCGATGACGTGCGGCCTCCCCTACGAGGCTCTCAACAACGCCGGCGACTCGGGGCGCGACATCATCGTCGTGCTGAACGACAACGGCATGTCCATCGCCCCAAACGTGGGCGCCATCAGCAAGTACTTCGGCTCCATCATCGCCAGCCCGATCGGCGTGCGGATGCGCGAGCGCGTCAAGCATGTCATCGAGCGCGCCTCGCACGTGATCGGCGGCAAGAAGCTCGTGGACTTCGCGAAGAACGTCGAGGAAAGCATCAAGAATCTCTGGTCGCCCGGGATGTTGTTCGAGGAGCTGGGCTTTCGCTACTTCGGGCCCATCGACGGCCACAACATCGCGCAAATGCTGCACACGTTCGAGATCGTGAAAACGTTGAAAGGGCCGCGGGTCGTGCACGTCATCACGGAGAAGGGGAAAGGCTTCCCGCTCCCCGAGCCCGATCTCGAGAAGTATCACGCCCGCGCGCCGTACGATCCCGTCACCGGTAAGCTCAAGCCGGTGAACCCCGGGCCCCCGCAGTGGACCAAGGTCTTTGGGGAAGCGCTGACCCAGCTCGCCGCGGAGAATCCCAACTTCGTGGCGATTACCGCCGCGATGCCGTCGGGGACCGGGACGAACATCTTCCAGAAAAAGTGGCCGGAGCGCTTCTTCGACGTCGGCATCGCCGAGGCGCACGCGACGACGTTCGCGGCCGGCTTGGCGACACAGGGCGTCCGCCCGGTTGTCGCGATCTATTCGACGTTCCTCCAGCGCGCCTACGACAGCATCATCCACGACGTCGCGATTCAAAAACTCCCGGTCATCTTCTGCCTCGACCGCGCCGGGATGGTGGGCGAAGACGGCCAGACGCACATGGGCCTCTATGACATCGCGTACATGCTGGCGGTGCCGCACATGACTGTGACCGCGCCGAAGGATGGCGCTGAGCTGATCGGGCTGCTGCGCTGCGCGCTGGCGCACGCCGACGGTCCGTTTTCATTGCGGTATCCGCGCGACAAAGCACCGGCGGAAGCGCCACCGGCCGCCGAAGTCCCGCCGATTCCGTACGGCACGTGGGACCTCCTCAGACGAGGGAAGGACTGCGCGATCCTCGCCGTCGGAGTCATGTGCAAGCCCGCCATGGAGGCTGCCGAGCTGCTCGCCGCGGACGGCCTCGACGTGTCGGTCGTGAACGCGCGCTTCCTCAAGCCGATGGACCGCGAAATGCTCGAGGACTTGTCGCAGAGTCACAAACTGCTCGTCACGGTCGAAGACGGCACCGTCGTGAACGGCTTCGGCGCGGCGCTCGCGGCAGTGGTACAGACGACTGCACCCGATGCCCGCGTTGTCGCGTTGGGAGCCCCGGACCGCACCTACGAACATGCCCCCCGTGCCGAGCAGCTCGCGGACGTGGGTCTGACCGGGGTGGGCATCGCGGCGCGCATCCGCGCCCTCGCCGCCGAAGAGGCGCTCACCCCGCGATGAACGTCGGGGTCGTCGGGAACCCCAACTACCCGGACCTCGGCGCTTTTCTCGCGACGCTGCAACAGAAAGCCTCGAGCGTTGGGATCAAGCTGTACACCGAGGAGCGCATCCAGACGCTGTGGCCCGCGCCCGCCAGCGACGGCGCGCCGCCACCCCTCAGCGACGCGCCCCCCGGCGATCTGGACTGCCTCATCACGTTGGGTGGCGACGGCACCCTGCTCCGCGGCGCGCGTCTGTTGAATGGCGCCGATACGCCGATCCTCGGATTGAACCTGGGACGCGTCGGATTCCTGACGACCGCGGCCCCGGACACGCTCGATTGGGTGCTCGATTCGATCGCGCGCCGGGCCTACACCACCGAGCCGCGGCTCGCGCTCCAATCCGCCATCACGGGCAAGGGCGCCAAGAGCGGCAGAGTCGAACCGCTCGTCCTGAACGACGTCGTCGTGCACAAGGGCGGCGTGGCCCGTGTCCTGCGGCTCAAGGTCTCGGTCGATGGCGACGAGGTAGCGCAGTACTCGGCGGACGGTATCATCGTCAGCACGCCGACCGGGTCGACCGCGTATTCGATGTCGGCCGGCGGGCCGATCGTCGTGCCCACCGTCGATGCCATCGTCGTGACCGCCATCTGCCCGCACACGCTGGCGGTGCGACCCCTCGTCCTGCCGGCCACGGCGGTCGTCACAATCCAGCCGATCCCGCCGTGGACGGACGAGGTGCTGGTCTCGTTCGACGGCCAGGTCGGCCAGCCGATGCAGCCTGGCGAGCGCTTGGAGGTGCGGCGGGCGGCTCGGCCGATTCATCTCATCCGCCTTGGCCCCGAGGGCTTCTTCAAGCGGCTGCGTAAGAAGCTGCATTGGGGAGACCTGAGTGATCGAACTCGGAAATGAGGGTTCCCCCTCTCCGGAACGGAGAGGGGGTCAGGGGGTGAGGACGTGCTGACCGAATTGCGCGTCCGCGATCTCGCCGTCATTGCCGACGTCACGCTGCCGTTCCAGCCCGGCCTCAACGTTCTGACCGGCGAAACCGGGGCCGGCAAATCGATGGTCGTCGATGCCCTCGCGCTGCTGCTCGGCGAGCGCGCCTCTGCCGACATCGTCCGACCCGGCGCGGAGAAGACGATCGTCGAGGGCGCCTTCGAATTCGGGACGGCAGCGCATCGGCACCTGCTGTCCCCGTTCGCCGCACTTGGGGTTGAGCTCGAAGAGGGACGTCTGGTCCTGAAGCGCGAAGTGCTGCGTGAAGGCAAGTCCCGTGCGTGGGTCAACGGCTCGCCGGTAACGATCGGTGTGCTCAGCGAGATCGGCAGCCTGCTCGTGGACCTGCATGGCCAGCACGAGACACAGTCGCTGCTCCGTCCCGAGGCGCAGCGCGACATGCTGGACGCCTACGCGGATGCCGATGTCGAACGCGTCGCCGTCCGGGACGCGCACGCGCGGCTCAAAGAACTCGAGCAACGCGAAGCGGAGCTCACGAATCGCCAGGCGGACGTGCGCAAGAAGGCGGACTACCTGCGTCACGTCCTCCAGGAGATCGAGAGTGCCAAGCCGAAGCTCGGTGAGGATGAGGCACTCGAAGTGGAAGCCAAGCGGTTGGCGCACGCCGAGGAGCTCGGCCGACTCGCGCGCGAGCTCGAGGAAGCAGTCGACGCCGCCGGGCTCACCAAGGCGCAGAAGATCCTGGCGAGTCTCCTGCGCGTCGACCCATCGGTGGGCACGTGGCAGCAGCTGCTCGACGCGACGTTCGCCAGCGCCGCCGAGCTGGCCCAGGCGGCGCGCACGTACGCGAGCGACATCGAGGCCGATCCCGAGCGTCTGAGCGCCGTCGAGCAGCGGCGCGATCTGTTGTACCGGTTGCAGCAGAAGCACGGGCCGACCATTGCGGACCTGTTGGCTGCGCGTGATACGGCCGCGCGCGAACTGGAACTCCTGGACACCGCGGATCTCGACCTGCGCACCATCGCGGCCGATCGCGAGAAAGCAGGCGAGGAGTTCAAGCGCGCCACTGAAGCCCTCACGGCGAAACGCACGGCTGGCGCCAAGAAGCTCGCAAGAGCCGTGAACAAGCTGCTGCCGTCGCTCGGCATGGAGGGAGGGAGGTTCGCGGCCACTCTGCGACCACGCACCACGCACCACGCACAGGGTGCCGAGGACGTGATCTTTGAGGTGAGGTTGAACGAGGGACTCGAGTCGAGGCCGTTGGCGAGGGTCGCGTCCGGCGGTGAGCTGTCGCGCCTGATGCTCGGCTTAAAGGTTGTCCTGGCGGCGCACGACGCCGTGCCGACGCTCGTGTTCGACGAAGTCGATCAGGGCATCGGCGGCGAGGTTGGCGGCCGAGTCGGAGAAGCGCTGGTCGATGTGTCGCGCGAGGGCCGGCAGGCGCTCGTCATCACGCACCTGCCACAGATCGCCGTGTATGCCGACCAGCATTTAGTGGTGGCAAAAGGAAAGAAAGGTGGCCTCGCGACGAGTGACGTGGAGGTCGTGGAAGGTGAGTCGAGGGTGAAGGAGATCGCGCGGATGCTCGGGGACGCCGACATGGCGACCGCGCGTCGCCACGCCGTCGAGCTGCTCAGAACGGCCAGCGCGACGTCCGCATCACAATCCGAAACACCGTCGCCACCGGCACGAGCCCACCCGCCGCGCTGACGGTCTGCTCGAACGACAAGCTGCCTTCGACATCTGATCCGAGATAGGTCAGCGCGACGCCCAATCGCGTCCGGCGCACCCCCGTGCCGGCGTCCAACACGCTCGCGTTGACCGCCGCGCCGAGTCGCGTGGCGACGTCGATCGAGTCCTGTGCCGAGCGATAGCGGTAGTGATCGCGCTGCTTGGTCCAATATCCCGCCGTGACGCCGACGCCGAAATGTTTGGCGAGGCGGAGCATCGGGGCGACGTCGACGGCAGCGTAGTCGCCCGGATCCCAGGCGAGCGTTGCGAGCGCCGCGTGCGGCAGCAGCAGGGTCGACTGTGGTCCGACGCGCCTGGCTCGCGTGCCGGGCTGCTGGCGACCGAGTCGCACCATCCCGTTCAGCCAGAGTCGATCGAATAAGGTCAGCTCCTGGGCGACCTGGATCTCGATGTCGGTTTGGTGGTCGCCCGTGGAGATGTCGAAGAGGTTGTTGGGTGAGTCCTCGTGCCCGATCGGCAACCGCACCAGGACCGCACCGCTCAGTGCGTAGCTGTGCGTTTCGAGCAGCCGGTACTTCGCCTGTAGCTCGATGTCGCCCGCGAAGTAGCGCAGCCGCCGGTTCGTATTGACGATCGGATCGAATGCGTACGTAGTGTCCTGCAACAAGGAGTCGAGCGCCTGGGCGGCACTGTCAGGCGCTTGCTGACCGGCACTGTCGAGCGGGTACGTCGCGTGGGTGTTCACCCGCACGAGGGGCACGTAGACGCTCACGGCAAGACGATTGGTCACGCCGAAGTCGAAGGCGAAGGCCGTGACTCGGCGCTCCTCGCGCACAAACACCTTGGCAGGGAGCGATGCACCGATGTGCCGTTCATGCCTGTTGTCGACGAATTCACGTTCCCAGGTGGTGATGACCGGTTCGAACGTGAAACGGAGCGTCCCAGCGCGCGGCGTATCCGTGCGCGGGACCGCTTGGGCCCGAGCTGCAGCAGGCAGCAGCAGCAGCAGGGCGCCAAGCGTCAGAAATCGGCGGGAGCCTTCAGAGAAGAACGGCGGCAATGGAAATGCATACCCCATTGCCGCCGTTTGCCGCCCTCCGCCGCCCTTCGCCGCCGCTTCTATCGCCGCCCTTTGGCGTTCAGGGAATCGCGGGAATCGCGGTCCCGTATTTCGAATTGATCAGGATTCGCAGCGTGTCGGCCAGGAGGCGGTGGCTGCTGGAACTTGGGTGCACGCCATCCAGGGAGAACGCGCGGCCGAACGGCC
>WNEL01000877.1_pt1 | contig 13031 bp, 14 predicted proteins | sample 5399991 | NCBI WGS metagenome assembly WNEL01 (sample SAMN13153325, study PRJNA577476) | soil metagenome | isolation source: 20 cm grassland meadow soil pre-rain plot 2 | place: USA:California | collected 2015-09-08
ACCGCCGCGAGCCGCTCTATGGCCTGATCCTCACGTTCGGACTGGCGCTCGTGTTCCGCGAAGGCGCGCGACAGATCTGGGGCGGCGACATGCGCCGCGTCCTGCCGCCCTTCACCGGCTCCACGCCGCTGCTCGGGATGACGTATCCGAACTACCGGCTCTTCCTGCTCGCGGCCTCGTCGCTGATCCTGTTCGCTCTCTGGCTGTTTTTCACGCGCACGCGGGCGGGCGTCGTCGTGCGCGCCGCCGTGCAGGACGCCGAGATGCTGGACGGCCTCGGCGTCGACGTCCGGCGCGTCTTCACGCTGACCTTCGCGGCGTCGGGCGCGCTGGCGGCCCTGGCCGGCCTGCTGCTGGCGCCGATCTTCACCGTCTATCCGCAGATGGGCGTGGAGATGATCCTGCTCGCCTTCATCGTCGTCATTCTCGGCGGCATGGGCAGTATGGGGGGCTCCGTGGTGGCCGCGTTGATCATCGGCGTCGCGCAGAGCCTCTTCTCGCTGTGGATGAATCCCCAGCGCGTCGCGATCGCGATCTTCGGGATCATGATCGTCGTGCTCATCGTGCGTCCGCGCGGGTTGTTCGGTCGCGAGGGTGTGCTCGAGTGAGCGTCCTCGGCTGGCGCGCGCTGCTGGTGTTCGCGCTGCTGGCGGCGCTGCCGCTGGTGCCCGGGATGTCGCGCTACTACCTGCTGCTCGCGTTCGACGCCCTGCTCTTCGGCGCGATCGCCATGAGCCTCGATCTTCTGATGGGCTACACGGGGCTCGTGTCGTTCGGCCACGCCGCCTTCTACGGTCTCGGCGCCTATGCCACGGCCATCCTCATGGAGCGCGGGGTGCAATCCGTGTGGGCGTGCGTCGGGTTCGCCGTCGTCGTGGTCGGGCTCTACGCGCTGGTCGTCAGCTACTTCGCAACGGCGCGACGCGGCATCTACTTCGCGCTGCTCACGCTGATCTTCGCCGAGGTGGTCTATACGTTTTTCCGCTACACGCAGACGTTCGGCGGCTCGGACGGCATCCAGGGACTGCCCGACGCGACCGTGCTGCCCGGGCTCGTCATCGACACGCCGACCCGCAAGTACTACCTCGTCCTCGCCTACCTGCTGATCGCCTACGCGATCTGCCGCGTGGTGGTCGCCTCGCACTTCGGCCGCGTGCTCGTGGCCATCCGCGAAAACGAGGACCGCGCGCGCTTTCTCGGCTACAACGTGCCGCGCTACAAGATGGGCGCGTGCATGATCTCCGCGCTGCTCACGGGCGTGGGCGGCGCGATCTATCCCATGCGCTCGGCCTTCGCGACGCCCGATCTCATGCTGTGGACCGAGTCGGGCGAGTTCATCATCTCGGTGATGATCGGGGGCCTCGGCACGCTGGTGGGCCCGATCATCGGCGGCGCGTTCTTCACGATCCTGCGCGACAAGGTCTCGTCCATCGTCGACTGGTACTTCATCGTCATCGGCGGCGTGCTCATCGTGATCGTGCTCTTCATGCCGCGCGGACTGCTGGGACTGCGCCGCATCTTCAGCCGGCGGGCGGCCGCGTGATCCTCGAGGTCGACGCCGTTTCCAAGCGCTTCGGCGCCCTCACCGCGCTCAACCGCGTCGGCTTCGCCGTCGACGAGGGGCAGATCTTCTCGGTCATCGGCCCCAACGGCGCGGGGAAGTCCACGCTCTTCAACGTCGTGTCGGGCCTGTTCGCCCCCGACGCCGGCCGCGTGCGATTCCGCGGCGTCGACATCACCGGCCTGCCGCCCGAGCGCGTCAATCGCCTGGGACTCGCAAAGACGTTTCAGATCACCAACATCTTTCCGGAGATCTCCGTGCTCGACAACGTGCGCGTGGCCGCGCAGTCGCGGACGCCGGAGTCGGGGCGCCTCGCGTCGCTCTGGCGGCGCCCGGACGTCGACGGCGTGGCGTGCGCGCTGCTCGAAACGTTCGGCCTCGGCGCCCGGCGTGACGCGCACGCCAGGGACCTCTCGCACGGGGAGCAGCGCTATCTGGAGATCTGCGTGGCCCTCGCGAGCGACCCGCGTCTCTTGCTGCTCGACGAGCCGACGGCGGGGATGACGCCCGGAGAGACGCGGGACGCGACCGCGCTCGTCCGCAAGGTCGTGCTCGAGCGCGGCCTCACGCTGCTGCTGATCGAGCACGACATGTCGGTGGTCATGGGCATCTCCGACCGCGTGGCCGTGCTCCACTTCGGCGAGAAGATCGCGGATGGCACACCGGAGGCGATTCGCAGCGATCCGCGCGTGATCGAGGCGTATCTCGGCGGCGGAGACGACTGAGTGTTCCGCATGCGCGAGGTGCACGCCGGCTACGGCGCGACGCCGATCCTGTTCGGCGTCTCGCTCGACGTGCGCCAGGGCGAGGCAGTGGCCCTCCTCGGCAAGAACGGCATGGGCAAGACGACGCTGATGAAGACGGCCATCGGCTTTCTCAAGCCGTGGCGCGGCACCATCGAGTTCGAGGGTCGCGACCTCACGCGCCTGGCGCCGCACGACATCGCGCGCCTCGGCGTCGGGCTCGTACCGGAGAACCGGCGAATCTTCCCCGGCCTCACCGTCCGCGAGAATCTGGAGCTGGGACTCTCGGCCGCGCCCCGCCGCTCCGCCGACCTGCGCGAGCGCCGGCTGGCCGCGGTCTTTCAGCATTTTCCGCGGCTGCGTGAGCGGCTGGATCAATCCGGCAAGACGCTGTCCGGCGGCGAGCAGCAGATGCTCGCCATCGCGCGCGTGATGATGGCGGGCGCGCGACTGATCCTCATGGACGAGCCGACGCAGGGGCTGGCGCCCGCGTTCATCCGGCACATCCGCGACATGATCCGCGAGCTCAAGCGGCTCGGCGTAACCGTGTTGCTGATCGAGCAGAACGCGCGCGTCGCGCTCAGCGTGTGCGATCGCGGCTACATCATGGAGAAGGGCGTGATCGTGTTCGAGGCCTCGTCGCGCGAGCTGCGTGAGAGTCCCGTGACGCGCGAGAAGCTCGGTGTGTAACTCGGAGGGGGGCTTCGCCCCCCTTCCGACGGCCGTCGCACGCCTTCGGCGTGCTCCTGCCTGCCTCCCCCCAGCAACAGGATTGCGCCGGCAAAGCCGGCGCTCGAAGCGGCAAGATCTCTCGCGAAGCGGATGAAGGCGTCGGCGTCGGGAATGCTGCTCGGCGTCAGCCGCCGGCAGCAGCTGGTTCGCGCGGCGCTCGCGATCGCGCTCGTGGGCGGCCTCGTGTGGGCGCTGCCGATCCGACGGGCTGGCGTTGACGGCGGACACCACGGCGCGCACGCGCCGAGCCTCGACCTCTTCGAGCGCGCGGGCGTCAGCGAGCTGCGTGAGGGGCATCGCACGCCGCCGTTGCGACTGCCTCGGCTGGACGGCGGGACGACGGCCCTGGACGATCACCGCGAGCGGCTCGTGATCGTGAACTTCTGGGCAACGTGGTGCGAGCCGTGTACCGCTGAGATGCCGACGCTGGAGGCGCTGTGGCACCAGTACCGCGGCCGCGGGCTCGTGGTGCTGGGCGTCAGCGCGGACCGGGGCGCGCCGCGCCCGTTGCTCGAGCCGTATGTCGCGCGGCTCGGGCTTTCGTTCCCGATCCTGCTCGACGCCGACCTCAGCACCTCTCGCGCCTGGCGCGTCCAGGGCCTGCCCGCCACGTTCGTCGTGCGACCGGGCGGCGACGCCGTCGGGATGGCGCACGGCGCGCGCGAGTGGAACAGCGCCGAGATGCGCGCGTTGCTGGAACGATTCCTGCCCGCGCACGCCCACCGTTAGTTCGCGTCGCGTCCCTCCACCGGTGCTCGGTGGCACCGAAGTTGCGACCGCACTACCAGCCCGATCGAATGTTCAGGAGGGGTTCATCATGGCGACTATCGAGCAGTCCATCGAGGTCAATGCACCGCTTCGGGCGGTCTACAACCAGTGGACGCAGTTCGAGGAGTTTCCGCGCTTCATGGAGGGCGTGAAGGAAGTTCATCAGCTCGACGACAAGCGCCTGCACTGGCGCGCGGTCATCGGCGGCAAGGAAAAGGAATGGGAGGCCGAGATCGTCGAGCAGCGCCCCGACGAGCGCATCGCGTGGACGAGCCGCGGCGGCGCATGGAACGCGGGCGCGGTGACCTTTCACCGGATCGACGACAACCGCACACGCGTGATGCTCCAGGTCGACTACGATCCGCAGGGCGCCGTCGAGAACGTCGCCGACGCGCTCGGCATCGTGAAGGTCCGCGTCAAGGGCGACCTCGAGCGCTTCCAGGAGTTCATCGAGCGGCGCGGCCGCGAGACGGGCGCCTGGCGCGGCGAGATCCAGCACGGCGAGGTCAAGGAGCGCAAGGTCTCCTGACGCGTTAAGCTCGCCCTTCGGAGGACGACATGGCGAAGGGCGAGATCGGCTTCATCGGACTGGGGCGCATGGGCTTCCCCATGGCGCGCAACCTGGCGGCGGCGGGGTGGGCCGTGCACGTGCACGACGTGTCCCCCGACGCCGCCAAGCGCGCCGGCGCCGCTTCGGGCATTATCGTTCACGGCACCGCGCACGAGGTCGCGGCGCGTGCCGGCGTGCTGTTCAGCGCGCTGCCGAACGACGAGATCGTGCTCGACACGTACCTGGGCGCCGCCGGTGTGCTCGCCGGCTCGCGGCCGGGGCTCGTCACCTGCGACGGCTCGACGGTCACGCCCGAGACCTCGCAGAAAATTAGTGCGGCGGCGCGCGAACGGGACGTCGCGCATCTCGATACGCCGATGCTGGGCTCGTCGCCGCAGGCCGAGAGCGGTGAGGTGTTCTTCATGGTCGGCGGCGAGCGCGAGGCGCTGGCGACCGTGCAGCCCATGCTCGACGTCATCGGGCGTCTCACGATGTACGTGGGGCCCTCGGGCGCCGGCAATCGCATCAAGCTCCTGCACAATGCGCTCGGCGCGGTGAACGCGGTGGCGGTGGCCGAATCACTCGCGCTCGCGGCGCGGCTCGGCGTCGATCCGCAGACCTACTATGAGGTCGTCCGCCAGGGCGGCGGCATGGCGTACTCCACCTACTTCGATCGGCGCGCGATGCGTGTCGTCGAGGGAAACTTCGACGCCACGTTCACCGTCGAGCTGATGCACAAGGACGTCTCGCTCGCCGCGCGGATGGCCGGCGCCGATCTCGAGCGCATGCCGATCCTCAAAGAGACGCTGGCGGCGTACACTGCGGCCAGGGCGAAGTGGCCGGGGCAGGATTTCTCGGGAGTCACGCACGTCGTCGAAGAGCGGTTCGGGCTGAGCGTCTCCAGAGGCGTGCGCTGACGCGCGCCGGCGAGGGCTGACATGGCGTACGACCTGATCATCAAGCACGGCATGATCGTGGACGGCAGTGGCTTTTCGCGCTATCGCGCGGACGTCGCGGTGAAGAACGGCGCCATCGTCGAGATCGGGCGCGTGAGCGCGGCCGCCGAGCGCACCATCGACGCGGATGGCCTCGTCGTCGCGCCGGGCATCATCGACCTGCACACGCACTACGACGCGCAGCCGTTCTGGGACCGGCTCTGCACGTCCTCGGTCTGGCACGGCGTGACCACGGCGCTGATGGGCAACTGCGGCCTCACGCTGGCGCCGCTGCGGCCCGAGCATCGCGAGGCCATGCTCGCCACGTTCTGCTGTGTCGAGGACCTGCCCGTGCGCTCGCTGAGCGCGGTGCTTCCGTGGACGTGGCAGACCTTCGACGAATATCTCAAGGCGATCGACATCGGGCTCGGCATGAACCTCATGCCCCTCGTCGGCCACAATCCCCTGCGGCTGTCGGCCATGGACAAGGCCGCGTGGGATCGCGCGGCCACGGAGGACGAGATCGCCGTCATGCAGCAACTGCTGCGCGCGGCGATGGAGGCCGGGGCATGGGGCTGGAGCACCACCGACTCCCCGACGCACGCCGGGCCGAAGGGCGAGCCCGTGCCCACGCGGCTGGCCGCGGACGACGAGCGGGTCGCGCTGGGCCGTACGCTCGCCGAGTTCAATCGCGGGGTCATCGAGATCCTTCCCAAGGGCGCCGCCGCGCCCACCGAGTCGGACCACGCGCACCTCACCGACGTCGCGCGCGCCAGCGGTCGGCCGGTGTTCTTCCTCACCTTCGACGCGGCGCCGCGCCCGCGCGTGGAAGCGGCCACCCGCGAGGGCGCGCAGCTCTACGCGCTGCTGCGGGCCATTCCCTTCAATCCGCGGTTCACGCTGAAGAAGACGACGTTCTTCAGTAACCTCGACGTGTGGGACGTCGTGATGGCCAAGCCACTCGAGGAGCGCCTGGCCGCGTTTCACGACCCGGCCAAGCGCGCCGAGCTTCGGCAGTGGGCCGACAAGCGTCAGCGCCGCCGCCCCGGCGTGCCGGGGCGATTCATCAAGTGGCAGTCGATCGTGGTGAAGAAGACCGCGCTCGCGCAGCACCGCGGCCTCGAGGGCCGCTCACTGACCGATCTCGCCGCGGAGCAAGGCAAGCATGTCGCGGACGTGATGCTGGATCTGGCACTGGGCGAGCAGCTCGAGACCGAGTTCCAGCTACAGTCGCGGCCGCCCGCCGAGGACGTCGACCTCGCCGAGTTCGTGAAGACCGGGCACGCCATTCCCTCGCAGTCGGACGCCGGCGCGCATCTCAACACCAACTTCTGCACTGCCGGCGAGTCCAGCTGGGTGCTCGCCGAATGGGTCCGCGAGCGGCAGCTGCTGACGCTCGAGGACGCGATTCGTCGCTATACCTTCCAGCCGGCGCGCATCATGGGACTGCGCGATCGTGGGCTGGTGCGCGAGGGGATGGCCGCGGACCTCATGGTGTTCGATCCGGCGACGATCGGGGTGAAAGAGGACGAGATCTCGCGCGATGGTCCGTCGGGGACGCCGCGGCGGGTGCAGGCGGCCGACGGCGTGCACTACGTGATCGTCGGCGGCGAGGTCGTGGTGGACCACGGCCAGCACACCGGCGCGTATCCGGGTCGGGTCCTGCGCGCGGCCGTCAGTGGGCCGCGCTCAGCGCGGTCTTGATGACCCAGGCGAAGTCCACCACGAGCGCGGCCACGAGAATCGCGCCGACGACCTTGTACACGGCGCCGCTCATGCGTTACCTCCGGGTTGCTCAGAACCGGTACTGCACGCTCAGGTATGGACCGTGGCGCTCCGTTTTGTTTTCGAGGAGCTTGCCGTCGAAGTCTCCGTCGGGCGTCCTCGCCGTCGACGTGCCTTCGCCCGACTTGATCCACCAGTACTGGTAGCCGACCTCGACCGACAGGCCGCGCCAGACACGATACGTGATGCCGGCGTCGAGCTGAACGCCGACGCCGCCGCCCGCCTCGTCGTGAAAGCTCGGATCGTGCAGCAGATCGCTGCGCTTGTGATGGACGTCGTCGACGACGCTCATCGACCACGGGATCACGTAGCCGCGCGCTCTCGCGCTCAGCCCGCCGACGATCGGAACCTGGGTGCGTGCTCCGAGCCGAAGGCTGTACCAGTACCAGTCCTGCGTGATCACCCGCTCGCCGTTCGAAATCGGCGGAACGACGGCAGGAAATCCCGACGTCGCCCCGAAGGCGACGTATTTCTCGTGCCAGTACTGAAAGCCGCCGAGCACATCGAGGAAGCCCGGCTCCTCGCGCGAGCCCCACCGCACGAGGCGGTAGCCGGCGTCGACGTTGAAGTAGAAGAGGCCGGTGTCGTCGGCGTCTGAGCGCGTGCGCGAGAAGCGGACGTCGTGGTCACGATCCTCGAAGTCCTCGTCGATGAGGACGCCTTGCTTGATCACGCCGCCGCCGATGCTCCCGAGCAGCACGAGGCGCTTGAACACGAAGTCGACGTTCAGTTCGGGCACGACGCTGTCGACCCCGCGCCATCGGAGCTCGGACAGTCCGGTGCTATTGGTGCTGTAGCCCGACGTCACCCACACGCGCCCGCCGAGCGTCAGCGACGAATCGGCAGGCAGCTGCGCCCAGGCGGGGGACGAGACGGCAACGAAGGCGAACAGGAACCACACGGCCGCGATAGCGCGACGACGCATAGACCCTCCTTCGGCCCCCGAGCCTACACCAACATGATCGAGTCCGCGTCATTCGCCCGCGCTGACCAAAGTGGCACGTCGCGGGATGACAGAATGGAGTGTCGCGGCTCGGCCCGCCCCGCCGAATCAGCGCGGAATCAGCGTAGTTCCCCGCCGTTTGGCCTGGCCCGGAAGATGCTCATTCGGCACGGTCCCGAGTCTCCAAACCGAACGAAGGCGGAGGGGCGACATGGCGAAAACAGAGGCAGTGCGCCGAAACGGAATGGTCCATTTCACAGTGCGCGCTCCCGCGACCGTCAGGGCCGAACTGGCCGCTGCCGATACGCGGCGCGCCCTTCTCGGGGAGTTCCTCGGCAGTCTTCTGTTCGTCATCCTCGGTGCCGGCACGGTGATCGTGACCGGCGGCATCCTCGGCGAGAAGCTCGCGTCGGCGCGCCTTCTCGTGCTCGCTCTCGCGCAGGGGCTCGCGTTCTTGATGCTCGTCGCGGCGACGATGCCGATGTCGGGTGGTCATCTCAACCCCGCCGTGACCTTCGCGATGATGATCGCGCGGAAGATGAACGTCACGCGCGGCGCGATGTATATGGTCATGCAGTGCCTGGGCGCGGTGGCCGGTGCGCTCGTCCTCACGCTGATCATGCCGCAAGGCACGCACGGCAACCTCGGGGCGCACGGGCTCGGCGGCAACGTTTCGATCGCCGGTGGGCTGACGACCGAGATCGTGGTGACGTTCATGCTCGTGTCGGCCTTCATGACGGCGACGATGGGCGGCTCGCGTCCGGCCGCGCTGGGCCTGGCCGCCATCGGACTCACGAGCGTGCTCGGTTATCTCTTTGCCACGCCTCTGACGGGCGCCTCGATGAACCCGGCACGCAGCTTCGGACCCGCGTTCGTGTCGGGTGTGTGGCATGAGCAGTGGATCTTCTGGGCCGGCCCACTCGTGGGCGGCATGCTCGCAGCGCTCGCGCACCAGGCTCTGGTTCGCGGAAACGGCCGGCGCTAGATCGGGACGAGATTCGATGCCGACACTGACGCTGGTCGCGGAACGTACGCCGATCAAGGCGTACGAGCTCACGACGTCGGCCGTGAACATCGGGCGCGGCGAGGACATGGACATCGTCATCGACAACGTGTCGGTCTCGCGCCGACAGGCGCGGGTGCAGCCGGCCGCCGACGGTCGGTGGGTCGTCGAGGATCTGAGCTCGGCGAACGGCACGTACGTCAATGGCGAGCGTCTCGCCGCGCCCACGCCCCTGTCGCGGGGCGACGAGATCTCGTTCGGCAAGTTCTCGCTGTTCTTCGACCGTGTGATGAAGCTGCCCATACAGGAGCGCGAGGTCGGCGTGAAGCCGGAATTGCCGCGCCCGAGCGAGACGTTCCACATGGATCTCAAAGAGGTGGAACGGCTGCGCAAGACGCTGGCCCTCAAGCGCCGCGCGCATCTCAAGTGGGAGGCGCGCGGCAAGCAGGACACCTTCTATCTGGAGCGGCTGGAGCGCAGCGCCGTGCTGGTCGGCCAATCGCCGCTGTGCGACCTGCGCGTACCCGCCGGTCCCAAGCATCACGTCCTCGTGCTCCGCAATCGCACCGGCTACGAGGTACGAAATCTCTCCTCCTGGCATCGAATGCGCGTGAACGGCGCAGTGGTCGCCCAGGCGCCACTCAAGGGCGGCGACGTGATCGAGACGCGCGGACTGCGGCTCACCTTCTTCGACGAGATCGCCTGAGTCCGGAGCGAAGGGCTCGCCGCCGGACACGACCATGACCCGAGTCGGCTCCGCCGAAGCCGCCGCGAGCGCGAGCGTGCCGCCGCGCGTGCCAGAGCGGTACCAAGGGCTCGAGATCCTCGGGCAGGGCGCGATGGGCGTCGTCTACAAGGCGCACGATCGCGACCTCGACCGCACTGTCGCCATCAAGACGATCCATCCCAGCAGCGTCGCCCGGAGCGATTTCGAGGCGATCGCCGCGCGGCTCTGCCGCGAAGCCATGGCCGCGGCGCGCCTGGCGCATCCGAGCATCGTCGCCGTCTACGACGTCGGCCGCGTATCGGAGACGCCCTACATCGTAATGGAGTACTTCACGGGACGGACGCTCGCGGAAGTCCTAGGCCGGGCCGTTGCCGCCCGCGCGCGCGGTGCACGTGATGCTGCAGGTGTGTCGCGCGCTCGAGTACGCGCACGCCCAGGGCGTCGTGCATCGCGACATCAAGACCAGCAACATCATGGTCGACGCGCGCTGGAACGCGAAGCTCACCGATTTCGGCGTGGCGCGGATCCTCGACAAGCCGACGAGCGAGACGAAGATGATGATCGGCACGCCGGCGTACATGGCGCCGGAGCAGGCGCGCGGCACGCCGGGCGATGCTCGCAGCGATCTGTTCGCCGTGGGCGTCGTGCTCTACGAGACGCTGACGGGGGTCAAGGCCTTCCCGGGCGACGACGTGGCCACCGTGCTCGACGAGGTCCTGCACGTCGATCCCGTGCCGGCGCGCGAGCGGAACTTCGCCGTCTCGCCCGCGCTCGACGCCGTCATCCGCCGGGCCATCGACAAGGAGCCCGACGATCGCTACCGGGACGCCGCCGCCTTCGCCGAGGCGCTGATGCAGGCGGCGGCGATCGAGCGCACGACGACCGGCGTCGGCACACTGGCGTCCTATCTGCGCGGGCGCACCGTCGTGCTCGCCGCCGCCGCGATCCTCGTGGCCATCGTCGCGGGGATCGTTACGACCCCGCTCATGGAGCGTGTGATCGCGGCCCGTGACGAGCCCCGCAAGACTGGCGCGCTCCCACCGTCGTCGCCCGCCGGCACGAGCGTGCCGGCGCCGGGCGTCGTCGACGCGCAACAGCCGAGTGCCAAGCGTGGCTGCGTCAGCGTCAATGCCGTGCCGTTCGCGAAGGTCTACGTCGATGGCCGGCCCGTCGGCGAGACGCCGCAGGCGTGTGTTCGCGTGAGACACGGGCAGCACAGCGTGCAATTCCAGTGGGCAACCGAGCACAGTCCGGAATACCTCATCACGGTCGGGAAAGAGCACACCGCCGAAAACCCGTTACGGGCGAGCTATGACTTCAAGGCAGGCCGCTTTGTCTCGAGCACAGACTAGCCTGCTCGCGCTCGTCGCCGGAGCGGCGCTGGCCGCGGGCGGATGCGCGACGTTCGAGAAAGTCTCGACCGACGCCAAGCTCGGCCTCGAGTCGCGGATCACCAAGCCCGTCGTGTACCGGCTGTCCGGTGTGGATCCGTCGCTGCGAGCCAATCTCGATCGCGCCCGCAGCGAGCTCGCCGCGCGCAACTATCGCGTCGCCGTCCCGCTGCTCAACCGAGCGCTGTGGGACCTCGAGAAGATCCATCGTCGCAGCCTGCGTCTGGATGAGCTCGTCGTCGCCTACGACGGCCTGGCCCAGGCGCATCTCGCCATCGGCGCCGACGATCTCGCGCGCGACCATCGCCGCCTGTCGCGCGCGCTCGGCGAGGCCGAGGCGCGCTCGCCCGCCAGCGGCGTCACCCAGGTGTTGATGAAGGCGAAGGACGCGTACGTCTCCGCGCGATTCCGGGATGCCGTGCGGGGACTGCAGCAGGCGCTGATCGACCTCGAGGACATCGAGGACCTCAACACGCGCGTCCGTCGGCTCGCCGACGCGCGGTGCTATCTCGCCTTCGCGTATTTCGCCACCGAGCAGCGCGAGCGCGTGCGCGACGAACTCCGCCGGTTGTGGGCCCTCGATCCGGCCCTGGAGATGTGTCGCCACGAAGCGCCGCCGGGCGTCCGCGCGCTCATCGTCGACGTCCAGCGAAAGCAGAAAGACCCGTGACATGCCGACGGTGACCAACCGGTCCCCGCTGGGCCTCGGCGCCTTGCTCGGGAGACTCTGGAATCGACCACGCTTGTGGCGGCGCACCACGGCCAGTGTCGGGGCGGCCAGCGACATCGGCACGCAGCGCCGAAACAACGAGGACTACTACCTCATCGCCGATCTCGCCAGGACGGCGGCGACCATCCACGGCAACGACGCATTCGGCGCGGTGCTCGCCGCCCAGCCGGTGCTGGTGGTCGCCGACGGCATGGGCGGGGCCGCCGGAGGCGAGGTGGCGAGCGGGATGGCCGCGACGGTGATCTGGTCGCAGCTGGCGCAAGCCTCGCACGCGCGACGACTGCGGTCGTCAATTCGCATCCGGCGTAGTCTCCTCGACGCCGTCCGCGTCGCGAACGATCGGATCCGCGCCTGCGCCGCCAAGTCCGCCGAGCTCGTCGGCATGGGCACGACCGCCACGGTGGCCGTCCTGCTCGACAGTGAGCTGTACGTCGCCCACGTCGGCGACAGCCGAGCCTATCTCGTGCGCAACCGACGCGCGCAGCAGCTCACCACCGACCACTCGGTCTTGCAGCACCTCATCGACAGCGGCGCCACCGGCGCCATGGCCGCGGCCGCCGAGCAACGCCATGCCCTGCTACGCGCGCTCGGCCCCGAGGCCGACGTGCGCGTCGACGTCAGCTGCACGCCCGTGGAGAACGGCGACATCGTCGTGCTCTGCTCCGACGGCGTGTGGTCAGCGGTTGCGGACGAAGAGCTCGCCGCGATCGTCAGCGACGCGCAAGATCTACGCGCGGCATGCTCGAGGCTTCTGGCGCTCGCCAACGACCGCGGCGGCCGCGACAACGCCACCGTCCTGCTCGCCCGCCTCGAAACCGTTACGGAGTAGGCGTAGCCCGTCGGATCGAGGAGCGCCACGATTCATTCGGGGCGCGACGAGCGTTGGGGGGTGTGGGGGGCCATTTCGGGGCCCCCCACTCAATTGGAGCGGCCGACCGGATTCGAACCGGCGACGTCCAGCTTGGGAAGCTGGCATTCTGCCACTGAATTACGGCCGCCCAGCGCCCCCTATATTACTCCGAGGCACTAGAATTCCTCCGAAGCGTAAAGAACGAGTGCGGGAAGCCGGCGCGCGCCGGCGCGGCGCGGGTCCGTGCCGGCCGTGTGAGGCCCGTGTTTCGGGTATTGCGTCGGACACGGCTGAACAGCGGTGCACCATGACA
>WNEL01000882.1_pt1 | contig 12990 bp, 10 predicted proteins | sample 5399991 | NCBI WGS metagenome assembly WNEL01 (sample SAMN13153325, study PRJNA577476) | soil metagenome | isolation source: 20 cm grassland meadow soil pre-rain plot 2 | place: USA:California | collected 2015-09-08
TGGGCTGCACACGTACTACAATGCCCAGTACAGAACGATCCAAGACCGCGAGGTGGAGGAAATCACTAAAACTGGGCCCAGTTCAGATTGAAGTCTGCAACTCGACTTCATGAAGCCGGAATCGCTAGTAATGGCGTATCAGCTACGACGCCGTGAATACGTTCCCGGGCCTTGTACACACCGCCCGTCACATCATGGGAGTCGCTTGTAGCCGAAGTCGGCGCGCTAACCGCAAGGAGGCAGCCGCCTACGCTATGAGCGGTAACTGGGATGAAGTCGTAACAAGGTAGCCGTAGGGGAACCTGCGGCTGGATCACCTCCTTTCTAAGGAGAAAGCGATGAGGATTTGAAATTTCAAATTCTTCATCACTAGGTCGACGGCTAATTCCAAGAGCTAATCAATTGATAGTTCTTGGATATGCCGTGAAGACTTTGGAATCGAAAGAAACCAGAGCTTCAAAGGAAATCACGGTAACGCACAATTCAGTCTTTGCTGCACATCGACTGCAATGCCGGATGACGATTCACAAGATCGACATCCGGCATTTTGTTTGTAGTCAGTATAGCCCTCGTCGTCTGTTGCAACGCTCGCGCTGGCTTGACGCGAGGCGACTACAGCTTTCACGGATTCATTAATGGAGGTGAGGTGCTTTGTTGCGTCTCATGAATTTTACGGGTGGCGCGGCTGTCCCCCCGCTCGCTCTGAGTCCTCGCGCAGAAAACCTGAATTGTCTCAAGCGCGACGTCCGCCCAGCAAAATATTTTCGGCAGATACGCGCCCTTCACGAACACCATCCACCACCGTCAGCATATGCGATAGATAACGACCGGCGCATTAAGCTTGAACAGAATCACACGCTGGCGTTTTCGCGTTATGGACGACACGCTCCAACTCGGATTTCCGTTGTGGGTGCGATTGACCCACTTCTTTAACTTTCTCTTCATCACGTTGCTCATTCGCAGTGGCATCGAGATCATCGGCGCGCATCCTAAGTTCTACTGGAGCGACGATACCTTGCCAGGAAGCGAATGGTTCCGGCTAACAAAGAAACGAATTCCGAAGGATCAGCTCTGGACCTCAGAGGATGAAATCGAGCCAATGTCGCGATGGACCGCGTTACCTGGAGAGAATAACCTCGGCCTGGGGCGGCATTGGCACTTCTGGGCGGTAAACGGCTGGCTTCTGGCTGGTTTGATTTACGTCATCCTGCTTTTTACGACACCTCAGTGGCGACGCCTTGTGCCAACGTCATGGGACATCTTCCCGGCGGCGTGGCAGGCCGTCGTGGCCTACTTCCATTTTCGATTGCCTCCCGAGGGAAACCCGTTCAATGCGATTCAGCAGCTCACCTACTGTTTCATTATTTTCATTCTCTCGCCGTTTCAAATTATTACCGGAATCATGATGTCGCCGGCGCTGGGTGCGCGGTTCCCGCGATTTCCCAGAATCTTTGGCGGCCGGCAAGCGGCGCGCAGTCTCCACTTCATCGGGCTGATAATCTTTAGCGGTTTCATCATCGTTCACATCAGCCTGATAATCGCGCATGGGTTCGAGCGTGAGATGGCGAAAATTGTTCTCGGAGACGAAGCCTCTTCTCAGGCACTTGCCATGATCATCGGGCTGGCGGCCATAGCTGCCGTGATCGCCTTCCACTTTTGGGGAACGTGGTATTCGCTAGTCTCTCCGTCGCAAGTTAAACGCTTGCTGGAGATCGGCGTTGATCCTTTGCGACGGCTTCTTTTTCACCATTGGCATTCCCGGCAAGAATATCGACATATTTCTGCATATGCGCGTATCAATGGCAGACCGCCGCGCAACAAAGTCTATGAGCGACTGGCCGCGGGTAATTTCAAAGACTGGCGACTCGAAGTAAGCGGGTTGGTAGGGAAAAATTTAAGTCTCTCTCTCAGCGATCTGTGTCAGATGCGGCGCCAGACACAAACCACGTTGCACTGCTGCATCCAAGGCTGGGGCTACTTCGCGCAGTGGGCGGGCGTCCCGGTCTCCTCTATTATGGATTTATGCCGGCCGCTGCCGAACGCGCGGTTTCTCGTTTTCCACACTTTGGATGAGAAATGGGAGAGACCGGGTCACGGCTATTACTATGAAGTGATCGACTTGGAACTCGCCGTGCAGCCCCAGACCATTCTGGCGTATGAAATGAACGGCCGGCCGCTACCGATTCCTTATGGAGCGCCCGTTCGGTTGCGTGTGGAAAATCAACTGGGTTACAAAATGGCCAAATGGATTAATCGCATCAACGTCGTGGATAGCTTTAAGGACATCGGTAAGGGACAAGGCGGTTGGCGGGACGATGTGCTCCATTATTATCCGTTGGATGCTGGGCTTTGAGAGATGCGGATCGCAAGTTCAATAGCAGGGAAAAACGCGGATCGAACGGAAGTTGGGGTATTTCGGATGTCGGGAGGTGGGTAGCCCCTCGCGTGCGGCAATCGTGCACTCGAGATCGCGAACTTAGACATGGTTTGTGAGACGAAATGTTTTCGGTGAGGACGCCGAAAACAGCGCGCGAAGCGCGCGCGCTCCGCGGAAACCTAATGAGAGAAAAGCGTCGCTGGCGTTCGCCCTTCCTCGGCGTCATGCAGGTCAATCCACGTTTGAATGTCCTCGCGATCACCGAAACCCGATCGCTCCTTCGCTGCTTGCAGGTCGGCGCTAGCGTCATCTCGCCAGCCGCGTTTGCTTAGAAACGCATTCCAGATCGCGATTTCCTCTTCGCTTGGCCGGCGGCCACGTACGAAACACCATTCGAGAATTTCTTGATCCGATCCGCCTTTCAACGTTCGCTTCACGAGTTCATCGTAATTTACGCCGAGGAATCTCGTGCAACGGGCGTCGAACATCGTCGGATCTTCATCGACACCGGTAAAATAGTCCGGCGGCAATTCACCTCGGGCTTTTAGTCGGATCTTATCAAGCATCCGAGCAAAATAGATCAGGCCTTTCGTCTCAATGTGATCGCTACAGGGAGTCTGAGTTTGCATTCAAAGGAAAGCTTCTGGTCTTGTGGTAAAGTGTCAACGGTCCACTCGGCACAAAATGGCCAGACCACTTCGACGGGAACTTGCGGTTACCAGGAGTTGGCTTAATGAGCCCAATCCAAATCGTGAAAGGAACTTCAGCTAAAAAGTCAGGTAAAAAGCAGCGCCGCCGCCATTCGATCATGGCTTTTGAAATGATTCGATTGGATCGCGCTTCGGACGAACCGCTCCATGAACAGCTTTACCGCCGTATTCGCGACGAATTGGTCTCCGCAACCTTTAACCACAACTCTTCACGACTCCCCTCCTCTCGCGACCTGGCCGTCGATCTGGGAGTATCGCGATTCACTGTAAACGTCGCTTTCTCCAGGCTTCATTCGGAAGGGTATCTTCAATCGAAAATTGGGTCGGGCACGTTCGTCGCCGAGCCGTTGCCCGAAACTTTCCTGAGTGCGCACACGGCGAAAGCAGAACCGCACGTAGAACGTCCGCCCCGCCTGTCTCATCGGGTAAGAAATATTCCTGATCAGCGGGTTGGAAAACAGTTCGATTTCGGGATTGCCGGACCGCCCGGTGTCACCTTCGTTCCCGCTGTAGCGGCGCTTGATGAATTTCCGATTCAAATATGGGAACGCCTCAGGGCAGAAGTGCTCGCAAAAAAGGGAGCACATCTGCTCCAGTATGCGTCAAGCCGTGGCGACCCAGACCTGCGCAAGGCACTCGCAACGTATTTGTGCGATTACAGAGGCGCGCGTTGTCATCCAGACCAGATCATCATCACCGCTGGGACGCAGCAGGCAATGATGATCAGCGCGATGGCGCTCGTAAATCGGGGTGAGGTCGCTTGGATTGAAGATCCGGGCTTTTACCAGGCCCGCCGGACGTTTGGGTTCGCGGGGGCGACGGTTGTTCCAAGACCTGTCGACCGTGAAGGAATCACGATCGCGCGGCCGTCGAAACAACGCTCGCCCAAGATAATTTACGTAACTCCTTCCCATCAATTCCCGCTCGGTATGACGATGAGTCTCGCGCGAAGGACGGCTTTGATCGAATTTGCGCGCGCCTGCGACGCCTATGTTTTTGAGGACGATCACAATTCAGAGTTTCGTTACACCGGTCCCCCACTCCCGTGTTTACAGGGTCTCGATAACTTCGGCCGTGTCATCTACGCGGGCACAATGAGTAAGATCCTCTATCCATCCTTGCGGCTGGGCTACATTCTAGCGCCGGAGCGATTGGTCGAACCAATGATCAAGATTCGGGCTGTGATAGATCAACATTCCCCGGCCATCGATCAGGCGACACTTGCTCGATTCCTAACCGAGGGATTCTTTCTGAGTCACATCAAGCGGATGCGGAAATTGTATTCCGATCGAAGGGAATTCTTTATCGAACAATTCAACAATCTATTGAGTAAGTACTTTGTCCTGGAGATTCCGGAAGCGGGACTTCACTTCGTCGCCTGGCTGCGGCAGAAAGAACACTTACCGCTGATTACGCGCGTCTGCACTGAGATCGGTATCAGGCCGTCGCCATTGTCGTCGTGCTTTATGAAAGCAGAGCCGGAGGCCGCACTCACTTTCGGATTCGCCGCATGGTCGCGCGCACAAATTCGCGAAGGTCTTAGCAAGTTCGCGGCGGCGCTTAATTCAAAATTGAATTAAGTAATTTGGGCAAGCCACGAGGCGCTCTTTGACGAGCCGCACGTCAATCGTTCCACTGTTTTGGATCTGCTGGTTCGTCAACCGGACATTTAAAACTGAAATGGCCCGTACCAAATCTGCGAAGTGGCTATGGTAGTGATACCTGGCCAGTCCCTAAAGTAACGTCATGAAAAATCAACAAAGGAGACAAACATGACACCACAATTCACAACCAAAAGAGTTAGCCAAATTCTTTTCATTGGTCTGATTACTGTCTGTTGCGCGGCGATTCTGGCGCCCGTGCAGGCACAGAGGCCGGAAGCAACAAAGGCAAGACAGCAATACCAAGTGTCGAATCTTCCCAGCCTCGGCGGAACGAGTAGCGGGGGAAACAGCATTAATGACCAGAGCTGGGCGGCAGGCTACTCCAGACTGCCGGATAGGAACCGGCACGCTACGCTGTGGCGAAGCGGTTTGCTCTCCGACCTAGACACACTTGGCGGACCAAACAGCAGTGTCACGTGGAACGTGAAGAATACCGCGGGAATCATCGTGGGTATTTCTCAAACTGCCGATCCGGAGCCGTTAGGGGAGTGGTGGAGTAGCTTCGCTTTCTACAGTACGCCTAACAATATCGGCTTTATCAATCTCGGGTTCGTTTGGGAACAGAGCCTGGGTCAGATGAGAGGACTTCCCAATTTTCCTGGTGGAAATAACGGCTTTGCAACCGGAGCCAACAACCTCGGTCAGGTGGTGGGATGGGCGGAGAATGGGGTTCATGACCCCACGTGTTGCACGGGTGGCCCGACTTGCCACCAAGTACTCCAGTTTCGTCCAGCCGTGTGGCAACTCGGACCACCCGACCAGATCCATGACCTCCCTCTGATCCCGGGCGACACCTCAGGAGCTGCCACGGCGATCAATGACAATGGTCAAATCGTGGGCATTTCGGGCATCTGCGACCAGGCCGTTGGAAGACATACGGCCAAGCACGCCGTGCTTTGGGAAAATGGCACCGTGACGGATATTTATCCAAATGCGTCAGCCCCGTGGTGGAATACGCCGACGGCAATCAATCAACACGGCGATGTCGTGGGATTTGCCGGCGACCCCGCCTTTGTTGAAGGCGAAGTATTACACGCTTTTATCTGGACTAAGGACAACGGCATCAAAGTTCTCAAACCGTTGCGAGGACGTGTCCCGGAACATGTCGACAGTGAGGCCTATGGTATTAACGAAGCCCGCCAGGTAGTCGGAGTCTCATGCGACGCGGAGCAGGTTGATTGTCGTGCCGTTATTTGGAATCACGGTGTCTACCCAACAGACCTCAACGATCTCAAAGGCGGCTATTCTGCCGTTCTCGCACTCGCGAAAGACATAAATGACAAGGGAGAGATTACAGGTAGAGCTGTCGACCCAATTACGGGCGTGTTAACGGCGTATTTGGCAGTCCCTGTCGGAGGACACTAACGAAGCGAAAACAGGGCCGCTTTCTCAGCGCAAGAACGTAGCTTTGCCCGTTCGAAGAAGCGCATGGGTGCCGGATGGCGATTAAGATCGCAATCCGGCATCGGCTTTTGCTAAAACGGCGGATGATGCCGATGTTGTGAGCTGGGAGACTGCCGGTCTCTTGGAGGAAGAATCCCATCGGGAAAATTTGGCAAAGATGCGTACGCTCCCATCGCGTTTGCAATCCGCGATCCACAATCTAAAATCGACAATTCACAGGGGGGCATAGCTCAGTTGGTAGAGCGCCAGCTTTGCAAGCTGGAAGTCAGGGGTTCGAATCCCCTTGCCTCCAGTCTTCGCTCGCGTCGCAGACGAGAGCGAGGACTGTCGCGCCGAAGCCTTTGGCGTAGGCGAACATCTTTTCACCTTGCTCTGTTCCTCGCGCGAGCTACGACTCGGCGAGCCAGTTATGACCAAATTCTTCTACGTTTATATTCTGCAAAGCGAAGCGGATCCGGCTCGGTTCTATACCGGTTTAACAGACGATCTGCGGACCCGTCTCAAACATCACAACTCTGGTCGCATCGTTCACACCTCCAAATGGAAGCCGTGGCGGTTGAAAAGCTATATCGCACTTTCAAATCGCAGTCGTGCTGCTCAGCTCGAGCGGTACCTGAAATCCGCGTCCGGCCGTGCATTCTTAAAGCGCCATTTCTAATTGCAGATTTTCGCTTCATCGTTTCATTTTCGATTTGCGATTTGCGATTGTCGATTTAAGTAATTCTCCGCGAAGCGCGTCACGAGGATAATCGAAAATCGGCAACCGAAATTCGAAACTCCGGGGCGAAGCCGCCAAGAGGGCCTGTAGCTCAGTTGGTTAGAGCATGCGCTTGATAAGCGCAGGGTCACTGGTTCGAGCCCAGTCAGGCCCACTTTCACAACCGGCGTATTGCGTTGCGGCGCAGCTCCGTGCCTACTTAAAACTGGAAATAAACAAACGGCACTGGACCGGTTGCGGGAAAGAGTTCGAGCGCCAGAAACGCGCAAACGTATGCCGGAATTTGAACGCGCGCCGGTTGCAAAGCCAGGCGATCAATAAACTGATTACGTTCCTGCGCGACCGCCAGGAACAGCGAAATGAAAATGAGCACGATCGTACCGGTCGTTAGGAGAAATTCGCCCGTGACGTGATGGAAACCAAATAACGCACTTAAGACATATCCGCTGGTCTGGAGAGTCTTCGGACGGAAGAACGCTGCGCTCAGCACAAAGGCCGCAAACATCAATCCAACGCTAAACGGAACGACCCAGCGCTGTTTCATAAGTCTATCAATCGGCGTGCCGACTGTTGCCCGATCGAAGAGACGGTAGCCGATTAACAGAAGACCGTGGTATGCGCCCCAGGCGACAAATGTCCAGTTAGCTCCATGCCACAGTCCAACCAGCACCATTACTACCAGCATGTTGCGGTATAACACGAATCGACCTTTTCTTCCCCGACTGAACGGCATAAACAAATAGTCCCGAACCCATGTGGAGAGAGTTATATGCCATCTCTGCCAGAGGTCAGGTGGATTTCTCGATAAGAATGGCCGCGCAAAGTTAAGCGGAAACTCAAACCCAAGCAGCTTGGCGCAACCGCGAGCAATGTCGGTGTAACCAGAAAAATCAAAGAACACCTGCATAAAAAAGGCAAGACAACCTGACCACGCAGCCAGCCAGCCTGGATGCGCCGCAGGATCGCTGAAGTATGAATCGGAGACGACGGCGAAACGATCAGCAAAAACCATCTTCTTCAACAGACCAGACAGGACAAGGATGATACCGCTCTGGACTATAATTGCCGCCGGACGCCGCCAAAATTGGATTTGAGAAATAAATTGCCGGGCGCGAATGATTGGACCTGCAATAAGATGAGGGAAAAATGCGATGAACAACGCGTAGTCGATCGGATTTCTTACAGCCTTCATTTTTCCCCAATACACATCGAGGGTATAAGAAAGACTGGCGAACGTGTAGAAGCTGACTCCGATAGGGAGAATAACTTGAAGCACGACGGATGATTTTGGGATATGCAGCAAACCAGCTAAGGAACCCGCAAAGAAGTCATAATACTTAAAGAAGCCGAGAATCCCCAGGTTAACGACAAGGCTAATGGCGAGCAAAAGCTTCTTGCGGCGGCCGCTTGTGACCTCCAGCCAAATCCCCAGGAAGTAATCGACCACGGTGGAGGTCAAGATGAGGACGATGAATCGCGGATCCCACCACATGTAAAACACGTAGCTTGCGAGTAACAGCAGCACTTTCCCAATGCGAAACGGCATGCTGTAGAACAGCACCGCCACGATCAGAAAAAACATCCAGTACTGGAAGCTATTGAATAACATTAGGGATAGCTGGCATGTGAATCGGCTGCTGCAAGCCGTGCCACGAGGTCATTAACTAGCCTTTCGGTAAACCTTTGCCGGCCCTTGGCATTGAGGTGGAATGCATCGAAGTAGTAGTCGGGTTTTTCGAGGAAATCGAACGTTTGTTCGGGAAGGGAAAAAACTGTTCTCTGCCTCGTCACCTGGGGAAAAGGCGCGCGTTGTCCCACAGAGAAGGCAGGGAGTTCAGCAAACGGCCCCCGTGGGACCGGCGTAAGCACAATGGTAGTGGCACTCTTCGAATAGCGATTTAAAATTCGCGGGATCCAATCGCGTTGTAGTCTCAGGGAGTATTGCATTTCCGATTGAGACGGTTGTAATAAACTCTTCCGAATCGCTTCCCGCTGAGCTTCGGTTAGTCGTGGCGGGAAAGTCATCTGGCCTGTCGTGGCGTCATAGGACGTGCCCACCATGTCATAATCCCGCCCTTTATAAACAGCCCGCGCACGAACCATTGCCGACTCTCGTTGAACGTTTTCTATTCTGGCGATGGGATGTTCAAGAAAATCTGCAACATCGCTCTGATATGCCGATCCCCGCAATATGCATGCCGTGACTGCTCTGAACCGACCAGACCATTGCTGAAAAGCAGAAGCAAAAGTGAAGCAGTCGCCATACCGCAAGAGCGGGGCTGCCATGGAGATTCTCAAGGACTCAGCACTGGTCGGTTCGTAGCCAATGCCGTAAGGCACAACAATCGCCCAGTAGCGTTGCGCTGTTGGGTCCACTTCTCGAAGCATATAGTACCAAGTGTTTGCGGTAGAGGCGGGTTCAGCGAGAGTCACAAATTTGAATCCGGCTGCCGACCCAAGCTCGTCAGCCACCGCGGTAGAGAACCCCTCTGCCATTCTCGAATCTCCCAGAACCAGCACCTCTTTCAGACCCGATGGAGGGCGCTGCTTTTCGGCTCGCGTAATCACCGCCAACCGCCCGGCGTACGAATCGGGTGCCAAGATCGAGACATACAATCCCGTATGAAAGATGACGCCATCCAGACAAACGAAGGCTGCTACACCCAGCAGAAGGTTTCGTCCAACGTGGAGTGGGCGAGGAGACGTCGTTGGTTCGGTAGGAAATGTCGTACGCAGCGTTCCCTTCGAACTGAGATAAACGGCGATATAAACAATCGCTATCAGCGCCACAACCAGCAGCCAGCGAGCTCTTTCTTGTAGCAACACGGCGCGCGGAGAGCCTTTGCTTTCCGTGGTTCCAGATACGGTTACTGTGGCGAGCAACGCCCGCCGCTGGTCATCACTATAAAGCTCGAAAACATACTTACCCGCGCGGATCCAAGGAACCACGCGCTTACCTTTCGCGCCGGTAGCAAACAGAACCGGCTTGCGACCTTTGGTCGTTACAAAGACGAACCCCATCGAACCATTCCCTGTATTCCATTGGATCTCAGTGCTGCCACGCCCACCAGCGACTATCACGTGATCGGGCTTTGCTGTGATAACAGGCGCAACTGAAGAGTTCCCCGTGTTGTCATTCCCTGCAGCTTGTTCGACCGCGCCGCCGAATATCCGCATTGGTGCCAAGAAGGTAGCGAGACACACCACAACAACAGGTAGTAGTAAGCGAGCTTTCCCGGCCGCCCAGGAGTTGCGCGGTCCAACGTCAGAACCCTTACACACTTCGTCGTTTAACCGCGGTGCCGCATTCACCCGTGATCATTTCGCTCAGTTTTAGACAGTCGCAACAGGCGGAACTCGCGATTTGCCAGGTCATAATCGCGCATCGACGAAGTGGCTCGGAGTCATGCTTCGGATTTTTTTAGAACGGCGAAATGCGAAACTGGCGCTGATAAACAACCCCATGAGTGCTCCTGAAACATCCAGAAGGACGTCGCGAATCGAGGGAGTACGCGACTTAACAAATGATTGGTGAAATTCGTCGCTCGCGGCAAAAACTGCGCATGCTATTAGAACTGCGATAAACAATATTAGTCTTTTCGTCTGCAAAGTCGGAACGCTGCGAAGTGCACGCCACAGGAGAAGAGCTAGAACCGCGTATTCGCCGACGTGCGCGCATTTGCGCATAACGATGAGAATGAACAAGATTCGGTCCGGTGCCATCCCCGGTTTCAACCAGAGCAAGAAAGGTACGATTAGTCGCGATGTGTGCTCAGCGGACATCAGATTGGTCGAGCCGAGAAAAATCACGCCAAGCCAAACCAATAAGGGCAGCCAATATTTAATGAAGGACTTCATCCAAAGGTCATGTCCTAAGTCAGAGATCGGAGGAGTATCTTTTGCATCAGCCGATCTGCATCTAAAATCTGTCAATTGAAATCCAAAATTCGAAAGTCGAAATCCGAAATCAGTGCTCCCCTCACCTTCCACCCCCTCTTTATGGAACGAATCTGGGGCGGCCGATGCCTTGAATCAAAATTTGGCAAAAAACTGCCGCCGAAGGCGCGAATTGGCGAGTCATGGGAGATTGTCGATCGTCCCGAAGCACAAAGCGTCGTCCTGCGCGGTCCTCTCAAAGGCAAGACTCTACATGAACTTTGGAATGAGGAGCGATCGCTGATCTTCGGTGAGCTTCCCAACGCTCCGCGTTTTCCCTTGCTCGTCAAACTCCTCGATGCACACGAGAACCTTTCCCTGCAAGTGCACCCGCCGGAACAAGCCGCTAGGAAACTAGGCGGCGAACCGAAGAATGAAATTTGGTACGTCGCCGCTGCCAATGCGGGCGCCGAACTTTTACTCGGGTTTTGCAAGCCCAGTTCGCGCGATGAATTCGAAAACGCGCTGCGACAGGGAACAGCAGCTGATTACGTTTACAAAATTCCGAGCAGACCGGGTGACTCCGCATTTCTTTCGGCCGGGCGTCTTCACGCGGTAAGTGCAGGTAATCTGTTGATTGAAATCCAACAGAATAGCGACACCACTTATCGCGTATTCGACTGGAATCGTGTAGATGACAACGGCAAGCTGCGGGAGTTGCACATCGAGCAAGCGCTTCAATGCATCGACTTCAACGATGTCGCTCCGAAACTAGTCGAGCCACAAGGAGAACTTCTTGTGAGACACAAATTGTTTGAGGTCCAAAAATGGAATCTCACTGCATCGCGCGACATTTCATCCCAAGGCCAGTTTGCGATCGTTTGCTGCCTGACCGGATCGCTTCGCTGCAGCGATGTCGATCTCTCGCCAGGAGGGTTCTGTCTTTTTCCAGCGTCGCTGCAAGCGCGAAAACTCCAACCTAAGTGCAAAGGAACAAGCCTGCTGCGAATTACCATTCCGACGTAAGCCAATGATATTCGGCTGATTGTAGCCGAAATAGTCCCCCCTTTGGGACTGCGCCATCTTGGCAGTTTGTTATCGCATTAGCGCAATCAATCGGCTGCGACTGGGAACCTCCAGTTTGCAGAAAATAGAGTGGAGATGCTTTTTCACGGTTTCGAGACTCAAGCCACTCGCGTCGGCGATCTCTTGATTGCTGCGCCCATCGCACACCAAACGCACCAAATGCTGTTCTCGCTTCGTGAGCCGCGCCAGATGCGACAACGAAGCCGCGGTCGTGCGAGAACGGTTTGGGCTCCCGCGCAAGCTTTCGAATTCAACGAGAAAATGCGGCCGCGCTACTGCGGCCGAACTGATCTGTTTCAAACTGATAGTGGCGCGAAGATCTCGCCTCGTTGGATGCCGAATTGTCTCGTCGCTGAAATTAGCAGGCGCAAGCCCGCGCGGACTTAGCTGTCTCCATCGCTTCTTGAGAGCGCGACATCCATCAAGGATTTCAAGAGGAAGCGGCGCTTTCAATTTGATGAAACGCGCCCCCGAAAACCCTTTTTGCCAGGCAGCACAGAACTCGGCTGCGGCTTGATTTTGATAGACCAATCTCAAATTCCATCGCAACAGCACTGTTGGTAACGGGACTCGGCGCATGAATTGTTCGAAGGCTACCCGCTCGGCCCGTTCGCGTTCGAGCAAACGCAGCCGACGCAGCGCTGTTTGGAATTGCGCATGGAGATGGCGAATCAACCTAATTTGCGACCGTGAGGGCTCGCCCTGCTGCATGCTCCGCACGACAACGATTGCGGCGAGTAGGCGCCTAATACCCCAAAAGAAGAGGCCGATGGCCCATTGGCCATTTGTGGGCAGCATGCAACGGCGATAAAACAAAGACCTCTTAAAATGGCGCTCGTCGGAGAAAAAATCGCTGATGAACACAACATTCCGGCGTGGATGAGCGTTGAAATGTTTCTCAATCGCCGTAACCGGGAAAAAGCTGCCCGTGAGTTTCTGTGTCGATTTGGCAATTCGTGGCAAAATCGGGTTGTGCTGCAAAGTGAGACCGATAAAACAGGTCGGCAGGGCCGCTTCGATTACGTCTTGAACGGCGTCCCAAAACGAATCGGCATTGTTCGCCGCATGCAGATGTAGCAACGGTTTTTCCAATCCAGGGTCGACAATCGACGCGGCAGTTGCTTTGGATCGCGGTTTCATTCCCGCGTGGCCTCC
>WNEL01000883.1_pt1 | contig 12977 bp, 10 predicted proteins | sample 5399991 | NCBI WGS metagenome assembly WNEL01 (sample SAMN13153325, study PRJNA577476) | soil metagenome | isolation source: 20 cm grassland meadow soil pre-rain plot 2 | place: USA:California | collected 2015-09-08
GCCGAAGCGGTCGCCGCCCGCGAACCGGTTCTCCGAGAACAGCTGCGCATAGTTGAAGTCGGCGAGGGCGGTATCGAAGAGCGGCATCTGGTCCTGGTTGCGGAACGGCACCCTTACGTAGAACAGCCTCGGCTCGAGCGTCTGCGTCAGGTTCTCGCCGAACCAGCGCGAGTCGCGCTCGAAGACGAGCCCGCTGTCGGCGCTGAACCAGGGGATCGTGGCGTGCGGCCCGGCCTCCTGGCCGGGATCGAGGCGCTCGAGGTGGTAGCCGACGTAGCGCAGCCCCGCCTTGGGCGTGAAGAACCACCCGGGTGTGATGATCGGCGCGGCGAGGCTCGGGCTCGCGCTGGAGCGCGAGCCCTGGACCAGGCTTTCATGGCGGAAGGACACGTACTCGGCGCCCAGCGTGCCGTCCAGCAAGCCGCCGACGTCGTTCCTGCTCGCGCTGAAGTTGAGCTGCGGCACGCGATGGTACGGCGGCACGATCGGCGCGAGCGGGTCCTGCAGGGTCTGGAAGCGCTGTACCCGCGCCTGCAGGGTGTAGCCGCTTTCCGCAGCCGAGCCGGTGTAGGTGACGTAGGCGTCCTGCTGCAGGTTGCCGACCGAGACCTGCCGCACCTGCGACGCAAGGTCGACGAAATAGCGGTTGTCGGAAACCCTGTTGTAATCCACGTTCCCGGTAAAGCCCGGCCGGAAGGTTTGCGCGTGCTGCAGCGATGCACCGTAGCGCCTGTCCTTGAGGATCGAGTCTTCCGGCATGTATTCCAGGTTGAGCTCGCCGGCATAGCTGCGCTCGAGATAGCGGAACTGGTTCTTCAGCTGGAAGCCGCGCTTCTGCATGGTGACCGGCGTGATCGTCGCGTCGCTCTCGGGCGCGATGTTCCAGTAGTACGGCACGCCGACTTCCAGGCCGCGCGTCGAGGTATGGGCATAGTAAGGCGCGAGAATGCCGCTGCGGCGGCGGTTCTCGAGCGGGAAGCTGGCGAACGGCGCCGCGATCAGCGTGTGGTCAAAGAAGCGCATGCGCGGACTCTTCGCCTTGCCCTCCTCGGCTTCGTAATCGAGCTCGATCTCCGCCGCCTCCAGCCGCCAGTCCTCCTTGGCGGGCGAGCAGGTGGTGAAGCTCGCGTTCCTGAAGCGGTACTTGTCCTTGCCGAGGAACTCCATGTGCTCGGCGCCGCCGTGCGCCGGCAGAGCGCGCTGCATGAGGAAGCCGGGCTGCTCGAACGCGCCGGTATCGTCGAGCGAGTTGTACAGCAGGTGCGGGCCGAACAAACGGTCCACGCCCTGCTGCATGCGCACGCCGCCATCGCCCTCGATGCGGCCGAATTCCGCGTTGTACCTGAGGACCTCGCCGAAAATCGAAAGCTCGTCGCGCTTGATCTCGGCGTTGCCTCGCGCCGTGAACTCGACCTCGCTCACGCCCTCGATATGCTCGGCATCGATGGTCATGGGCCCCGGCTCGTCCGCGCTCTTGGTTTGCGCGAGGGCTGGCGCGGCAGCAAGCAGTGCGAGCGCCAGCGTCGCGAAGCGGTACCCCATGGAGCGAGCGGCAATGCTCTTGATGTTAGAATTTTCAATGATACACGCCGATTCTCGGCGCGCCGCCCTGGAATCCTGGCTCGCCGCGCAGCTGCGCGGCGCTCGCTTCTCCCTCGCTCCCGCCTCGGTCGATGCAAGCTTCCGCCGCTACTTTCGCGCCGCCCTGCCCGATGGCCGCTCCTACGTCGTCATGGATGCGCCGCCCGGCAAGGAGGATTGCCGGCCGTTCGTGCACGTCGCCGGCCTGCTGCGCGCGGCCGGCGTGCATGCGCCGGAGGTGCACGCCGGGGACCTCGCCCAGGGATTTCTGCTGCTCGGCGACCTCGGCACGCAGACCTACCTGCAGGAGCTCAATGCGGACAACGCGGCGCGGCTCCTCGGCGACGCCACCGACGCGCTGCTGCGCTGGCAGCTCGCGACGCGCCCCGGCGAGCTGCCGCCCTATGACGAGGAGCTGCTGCGCCGCGAGATGGATCTTTTCCCGGAGTGGTATGTATCGAGGCACCTGGGGGTCGAGTTGTCAAATGCCCAGAAATCCGGGCTTGAAGGCATTTTCCGGCTGCTCGCGGAGAGCGCCCTCGCGCAGCCCGCAGTCTATGTCCATCGCGATTACATGCCGCGCAACCTGATGCTGAGCGATCCGAACCCGGGCGTGCTGGACTTCCAGGACGCGGTGCTCGGGCCGATCACCTACGACATGGTGTCGCTGCTGCGCGATGCCTTCGTCAGCTGGGACGATGAGCGGGTGCTCGACTGGAGCGTGCGGTACTGGGAAAAGGCGAAGCGTGCCGGGCTACCGGTGGAAACCGACTTCGCGGAGTTCTGGCGCGCGTTCGAGTGGATGGGATTGCAGCGCCACCTCAAGGTCCTCGGCATCTTCGCGCGCATCAGCTATCGCGACGGCAAGCCGAAATATCTCGCGGATACGCCGCGCTTCATCGGCTACGCGCGCGCAGTGTCCGGGCGCTACGCCGCGCTCGCCCCGCTCGCTCGGCTGCTCGACCAGCTCGAATGAAGGCCATGCTCCTCGCGGCGGGCCGTGGGGAGAGGCTGCGGCCCCTGACCGACGCCCTCCCCAAGGCGCTGGTCGAGGCGGGCGGCAAGCCGCTCATCGCCTGGCACCTCGAGCGGCTGGCGGCGAGCGGCTGCCGCGAGGCCGTGATCAACGTGTCGCACCTCGCCGAGCGAATCGTCGAGCGCATCGGCGACGGCGCGCGCTACGGCCTGCGCATCGCCTACTCGCGCGAGCCGCAGCCGCTCGAGACCGCGGGCGGCCTCGCCCAGGCGCGCGCGCTGCTCGGCGATGAGCCGTTCCTGCTTGTCAATTCGGACGTGTATTGCGAAGTGGGGTTCGAAAAACTGCTGCGGCATTCTCTCGCCGAGCGGCTCGGCCACCTGGTGCTGGTGCCCAATCCCCCTTATCACCCGGCGGGCGACTTCACGCTCGATCACGGCCTGATCGGCAACGGCGCCGGGCCGCGCTACACTTATGCAGGCGTGGCGGTGATCTCGCCGGCGCTCTTCGCGCAGGTGAAGCCCGGCGAAAGAGCGCCGCTCGCGCCGCTGCTGCGCGCGGCGGCGGAGCGCAGGCTGTTGAGCGGCGAGCCCTACGCCGGCCTGTGGCAGGACGTCGGCTCGGCCGAGCGGCTTGCCGAGCTCAGGGCGCGCCTGGCATCGCGAAATGAAACCGACTGATTCGATATCGATGTACTCCGAGCGCCGGCGGCGGCTGGCCGAAGCCATGGCGGCAGGAGTCGCCGTCATTCCCACTGCGCCGGAGCGCGTGCGCAACCGCGACACGCATTTCCCCTACCGCTTCGACAGCCACTTCTACTACCTGAGCGGCTTCCCCGAGCCGGACGCGGCGCTGGTGATCGTCGCCGGAAGCACGCCGAAGTCGCTGCTCTTCTGCCGCAGCCGCGACGAGGAGCGCGAGATCTGGGACGGCTACCGCTACGGGCCCGAGGCCGCGCGCGAGCGCTTCGGCTTCGACGAAGCGCACCCGATCGGCAAGCTCGACGAGGCGCTCGCGCAGCTGCTGCAGGACTCGCCTGCGCTGTTCTACCCCCTCGGCGCCGACGCGCACTGGGATGCGCGGGCGATGAACTGGCTGAACGCCGTGCGCGCCCGCGCGCGCGCAGGCGTCGCGGCCCCCGATCGCGTGCACGACGTGCGCGCTCTGATCGACGACATGCGCCTGGTCAAGGACGCGCACGAGCTCTCGGTGATGCGGCGCGCGGCGCGCATCGCCGCCGGCGCGCACCGGCGCGCGATGCAGGCGACGCGCCCGGGACGCAACGAGTACGAGATCGAAGCCGAGCTGCTGCACGAGTTCCGGCGCAGCGGCGCGCAGTTCCCCGCGTACTGGCCGATCGTCGCCGGGGGGCCGAATGCCTGCGTGCTGCACTACGTCTTCAACAATGCGCCGCTGCGCGGCGGCGAGCTGCTGCTGATCGACGCCGGGTGCGAGCTTGATGGCTACGCCTCGGACGTGACGCGCAGCTTCCCGGTGAACGGCCGGTTCAGCGCGGCGCAGCGCGACACCTACGAGGTGGTGCTCGCGGCGCAGCTCGCGGCGATCGGCAAAGTGCGCGCCGGCAACGCCTGGAACGAGCCGCACGACGCGGCGGTTCGCGTCCTCGCGCAGGGCATGCTCGACCTGAAGCTTCTCTCCGGAACGCTCGACGAAGTCCTCGAGAAGGAGGCCTACAAGCGCTTCTATATGCACCGCACCGGGCACTGGCTGGGCCTCGACGTGCACGATGCCGGCGATTACAAGCGCTCGGGAAAGTGGCGCAGCCTCGCGCCGGGCATGGTGCTGACGGTAGAGCCCGGCCTCTATATCCGTGCCGCCGACGATGTGCCGAAGCCGCTGCACGACATCGGCATCCGTATCGAGGACGACGTCCTCGTTACCGAGGGCGGCTGCGAGGTGATTACCGCCGAAGCGCCGAAGCGCATCGAGGACATCGAGGCGCTGATGCGCGATGCCCGCGCCAGAGATTGACGTCCTCATCCACGGCGCCGGGCCGGTCGGCTGCACGCTCGCCCTGGCGCTGCGCGGCACGCGACTGCGCGTCGCGGTTTTCGACAGGACTTCCCTTGCCGCTTCGTTTCGCCCGATCGCGCTGTCGTACGCCAGCCGGCTGATCCTGGAGCGGATCGGCGCATGGCAAACCGCGACGCCGATCGAAACGATCCACGTCTCCCAGGCCGGCGGCTTCGGCCGTGCGCGCCTCGAAGCCGGCGACGCTGCCGTTCCGGCCCTGGGGTACGTCATGGATTATTCGACGCTGGCCGGGAGCTTGCGAAGCCAAGTCGAAGAATTCATTACCAAAGATGCGGTGGCGGCGAAATGCGTGGTGCACGCCGAAGGCGCGGCGCCGGACGCAGAAGAGAAACGTTACGCGCAGGACGCGGTCGTGGCGCTCGTGCACACCGACCCGCCTGCGCACAGCGCAGCGTTCGAGCGCTTCACGCCGGAAGGGCCGCTCGCGCTCCTGCCGTTCGCCGGCCGCTACGCGATGGTATGGAGCCGCCGGCCGCAGAGAGCCCTGGCGCTGGCGGCTGCCCCGGACGCGGAATTTCTCGCCGAGCTGGGCGCTGCCGCAGGCCACCGTCCCGGCCGGCCCGTCAAGGTCGAAGCGCGCGCCGTGCAGCCGCTCGTGCTGCGCGTGCGGGCCGCGCGCATTGCTCTCCGCGCGGTGTTCATCGGCAACGCGGCGCAAACGCTGCACCCGGTCGCCGGGCAGGGGCTCAACCTCGGCCTGCGCGATGCCTGGGACCTGGCGCGGGTCTGGCGCGGGTCAAGCGACCCGGGCGATGCGGCGACGCTCGAGCGCTACGCGGCGCGCCGGCGCCTCGACGCGGCCGCCACTATCCGGGTCACCGATTTTCTGGCGGGCGCCTTCCTCGGCTCGAATCGATTGGCGCGCGGCGCGCGCGGCGCGGCCCTCGCGGCGCTTGATATCTTTCCGCCGGCGCGGCGTTTTTTCGCGCGCCGGATGATCTACGGTCCATCGGCGCTACCGTGAAAAACCCGATTCTTTTTCGGAACGAAACGAGCTAGAATCCCCTTCCCTCGAACGTCAATCACGCAATGAGAATCGGCGCGCATCAACTGCGTAACGCGTTGTTCGTCGCTCCGATGGCGGGGATCACCGACCGCCCGTTCAGGCGGCTCGCTCGGCGCTACGGCGCGGCGCTCGCCGTATCCGAGATGCTGTCGTCGCGACCCGAGCTGCGCGAATCGCGCAAAACCCGCCTCAGAGCGGACCATGCCGGCGAGCCGGGCCCGATTTCGGTGCAGATCGCCGGCGCGGATCCCGCCCTGCTCGCCGAAGCGGCGCGCCACAACGTCGAGCGCGGAGCCGACATCATCGACATCAACATGGGCTGCCCGGCAAAGAAGGTATGCAACGTCGCGGCCGGCTCGGCGCTGCTCGAGGACGAGCCGCGGGTGGCGCGCATCCTGGAAGCGGTAGTGGCGGCGGTGCAGGTTCCCGTCACGCTGAAGATCCGCACCGGCCCGGCGCCGGAACGGCGCAATGCCCTGCGCATCGCGCGCATCGCCGAGTCGGCCGGCGTGCAGCTGCTTTCGATTCACGGCCGCACGCGCGCCTGCATGTTCGAAGGATGCGCCGAGTACGAGACCATTGCCGAGGTGAAATCCCGGCTGCGCATCCCGGTGATCGCCAACGGCGACGTGCGCACGCCCGAGGACGCAAAGCGCGTGCTCGAGCTCACGGGAGCCGACGGCATCATGGTGGGACGCGCGGCGCAGGGGCGGCCGTGGCTGTTCCGGGAGATTTCGCATTACCTCGAGACGGGCGAGCGGCTGGCGCCGCCGCCTGCCACGGAGATGGGCGCGATCCTGATCGAGCATCTCGAGGGGCTGTACACGCTTTACGGGTCGGAGCAGGGGGCCCGGGTGGCGCGCAAGCACATCGGCTGGACGGTGCGCGAGCTGCCCGGTGGGGAGGCGCTGCGCTGCGCGGTGAACAGGATCGATGCCGCGGCGGCGCAGTGCGCAGCAGTGAACGACTACTTCGAGAGACTCGCCGCATGAAACGGAGCAATGAGCTGTCGGATTGCGTCAAGCGCTCGCTCGAGCGCTACTTCAAGGACATGGACGGCGAAAAGCCGACCTCGATCTACGAGATGGTGCTGAAGAACATCGAGAAGCCGATGATCGAAACGGTGCTCGGCAAGGCGGCGGGCAACCTGTCGCTCGCCTCCCAGATGCTGGGCGTCACCCGCAATACGCTCCGCAAGAAGATGCAGCAGCTGCGGATCAAAGGGTAGTGACGAAGGTCAGCCGGGCGCTTCTCAGCGTCTCCGACAAGTCCGGCATTGTCGAGTTCGCCCGCGCACTCGCTGCGCTCGGCGTGCAGATCGTGTCCACCGGCGGCACGGCGAAGCTGCTGGAGAAGGAAGGCATCGCGGTCACCGAGGTCTCGGCCTACACCGGGTTCCCGGAGATGCTCGACGGCCGCGTCAAGACGCTGCACCCGAAAATTCATGCCGGGCTGCTCGCGCGGCGCGACGACCCGGGGCACCTCGCGGCGCTGCGCAGCGCAGGCATTCCGCCGATCGATCTCCTGGTAGTGAATCTCTACCCTTTCCAGGCGAGCGTGGCGGATCCCGATTGCAGCTTCGAGGAAGCCATCGAGAACATCGACATCGGCGGCCCCACGCTGCTGCGCGCGGCGGCGAAGAACCACGCGGGAGTCGGCGCGGTCGTGGACCCGGCCGATTACGCGCGGGTGCTCGAAGAGATGCGCTCGAGCGGCGGCATTTCGGAGGCCACGCGCTTCGCGCTGGCGCAAAAAGTGTTCGCGCACACCGCCGCCTACGACGGCGCCATCGCGAACTATCTGTCCTCGCTCGATGCGGGCCGGCGGCGGCGCGAGTACCCCGACGTGCTCAGCCTGCAGTTTGCCAGGCTGCAGGACCTGCGCTATGGCGAGAACCCGCACCAGAGCGCGGCGTTGTACCGCGACGAGCGCCCGGTCGCCGGCAGCCTGGCGACCTGCCGCCAGCTGCAGGGCAAGGAGCTCTCCTACAACAATATCGCCGATGCCGACGCCGCCTGGGAGTGCGTGAAGAGCTTCGCCGAGCCGGCCTGCGTCATCGTGAAGCACGCCAATCCCTGCGGCGTCGCCACCGGCGCGAGCCTGGCTGCGGCCTACGAGAAGGCATTCAAGACCGACCCGGGGTCGGCTTTCGGCGGCATCCTCGCGTTCAACCGCGCGCTCGATCGCGCCGCCGCCGAGGCGGCAAGCCAGCAGTTCGCCGAAGTGATCGTCGCGCCGCGGGTCGAGCCGGAAGCCCAGGAAGTTTTCGCGAAGAAGGCCAACGTGCGGGTGCTCGAAGTGCCCCTGTCGCACGACGTGCAGGCGCATGACTACAAGCGCGTCGGCGGCGGGCTGCTGGTCCAGACGACCGATGCAAAAACCGTCAAGCGCGACGAGCTGAAAGTCGTCACCAAGAAACAGCCCACAGAGCCGCAGTGGAGCGATCTTCTCTTCGCCTGGCGAGTCGCGAAATTCGTGAAGTCGAACGCCATCGTCTTCTGCCGCGACGGCATGACGCTCGGCGTCGGCGCCGGCCAGATGAGTCGCGTCGACAGCTCGCGCCTCGCCGTCATGAAAGCGCAGGCGGCGAAGCTCTCGCTCGCCGGCTCGGTGGTCGCCTCCGATGCCTTCTTCCCGTTCCGCGACGGCCTCGACGTGGTGGCGGAGGCCGGCGCACATGCGGTGATCCAGCCCGGCGGCAGCGTGCGCGACGACGAGGTGATCGCCGCCGCCGACGAGCGCGGCGTAGCCATGGTGCTCACCGGCGTGCGCCACTTCCGCCACTGAAATGAAGCTGCTCGTGATCGGTTCCGGCGGGCGCGAGCACGCGCTCGCATGGAAGCTCGCCCAGAGCCCGCGCGTGCAGAAAGTCTACGTCGCGCCGGGCAATGCCGGCACCGCTCTCGAGCCCGGGCTGGAAAACGTCGCCTTGAGCGCGCTTGCAGACCTGGTTTCCTTCGCAAGGAAGGAAAGTGTTCAGCTGACCGTCGTCGGTCCGGAAGCGCCGCTCGCCGCCGGCGTGGTCGACGCGTTTGGCTCGGCGGGACTCAGGATTTTCGGCCCGACGCGAGCCGCGGCGCAGCTCGAGTCGTCGAAGGATTTCGCCAAGTCGTTCATGGCGCGCCAGGGCATCCCGACCGCCCGCCACGCGAGCTTCGAGCGCGCCGCGGACGCCAAGGCCTATATCGTCGAGCGCGGCGCTCCGATCGTCGTCAAGGCCGACGGCCTCGCCGGCGGAAAAGGCGTGGTAGTGGCGGGGACAAGTGAAGAGGCGCATGCCGCGATCGACATGATGCTCACCGACCAGCGCCTGGGCGCCGCAGGGTCGCGTGTCGTCGTCGAGGAATTTCTCGAAGGCGAAGAGGCGAGCTTCATCGTGATGAGCGACGGCGCGCATGTCCTGACGCTCGCCACCAGCCAGGACCACAAGCGCCTGCGCGACGGCGACGCCGGGCCCAACACCGGCGGCATGGGGGCGTATTCGCCGGCGCCCGTGGTGACGCCGAAGGTCCACTCGCGCGTGATGCGCGAGATCATCCTGCCCGCGGTGCAGGGCATGGCAAAGGAGGGCATGCCCTACACCGGCTTCCTGTACGCGGGCCTGATGATCGACCGGGCCGGCAATCCGAAGACGCTGGAGTTCAACTGCCGGCTGGGCGACCCGGAGGCGCAGCCGATCCTCCTGCGGCTGAAGTCGGACCTGTTCGAGCTGCTCGAGCACGCGCTCGCCGGGACGCTCGATTGCGCCGAGGCGGACTGGGACCGGCGCTCGGCGCTCGGCGTGGTGCTCGCGGCGCACGGCTATCCGGAGGAGCCGCGCAAGGGCGATCGCATCGAAGGCCTGCCGCGGCCGTCCGACGACTGCCGGGTGTTCCACGCCGGGACGCGGCTCGAGGGCCAAAGCGTGCTTACCAACGGCGGGCGTGTGCTGTGCGTCACCGCGCTCGGCGACTCGGTGAAGATGGCGCGCGGCCGCGCGTACGATGCCGTCGAGCGCATCCGTTTCGACGGCATGCAATTCCGCAAGGACATCGGCCATCGGGCTTTGAGAAAAACGCGGTGACGATGCAGGCGCAGGCGGTCCACGATTACTTCACGCAATTGCAGTCGCGGATCGTCGCCGCGCTGGAAGCGCTCGAGGACGCGGGGTTCCGTACCGATCGCTGGCAGCGTCCCGAAGGAGGCGGCGGCGTCACGCGCGTCATCGAGGATGGCCGCGTCTTCGAGCGCGGTGGCGTCAACTTCTCGCGCGTGCAGGGCAGCCGCCTGCCGCCTTCGGCGACGGCGGCGAGGCCGCAGCTCTCCGGCCAGGCGTACGACGCGGTGGGCGTGTCGCTCGTGCTGCACCCGCGCAATCCGTATTGCCCGACGGCGCACATGAACGTGCGCTTCTTCTCCGCGGCGTCGGCCTGGTGGTTCGGCGGCGGCATGGACCTCACGCCCTACTATGGCTTCGAGGACGACGCGCGCCATTTCCATGCCGCCTGCCGCGACGCGCTGGCGCCGTTCGGCGCCGAGTACTATCCGCGCTTCAAGCGCGAGTGCGACGAATATTTTCAGCTGCGCCACCGCGGCGAGCCGCGCGGCATCGGCGGCATCTTCTTCGACGACTTCGCCGATCGCGACTTCGATTTTGCTTTTTCCCTCACTCGCTCGGTGGCTGATCATTTCCTCGCAGCGTATCGCCCTATAGTCGAACGAAGGAAAGATCTGCCCTACAGTGAAAGAGAAAAAGAATTCCAAACCTACCGGCGCGGCCGCTATGTGGAATTCAACCTGGTGTACGACCGCGGCACGCTGTTCGGCCTGCAGTCGGGCGGGCGCGCCGAATCGATCCTGATGTCGCTGCCGCCGCGCGCCGCGTGGCGCTACGACTGGAAACCCGAGCCCGGCTCGCCCGAAGAAAAGCTCTACACCGACTTCCTCAAGCCCAGAGAGTGGATCTAGAAATCAGGGACAGACCACGTTTGCGGATGCCCTGTTAGCAGGCATCGTCTTCTGCCGTGCATTCATACAACAGCTCGGCATTCGCTGACTCTCCCAAGACCTGCGCCATGATGCGCTTGTGTTCGTGATCGATCGGAAGCGCCGAGCTTTGAAACGCCGAGGCTGCCCGCTTGTGGTCTGCAGCCTCCATCGCGTAGATGAGAACCGCCCCCTCCGCGGTCTTCAGCAGATAGGCTTGTTCGTGCCGCACTCCTTCTTGCGCGAACGTTTCACGCACCTCGGCGCTTCGGCGATTCAATTCCCCCATCCACGCTCTGAGGTGGCCTTCCTGGTCGGGCTTCACCTTTCGGATCGCCAATTTGATCATCGATACCTCCCCCGCTTCGAGGCTGTCGCGATGCCTGCTAACGTCGGAAATTGAATGCTACGGCTCAAGCCCGAACACCGCACCGAATGTGCCGCCCGCCCACATAAACCCCATGAACATGATGAGCTCGCATAGCTCTGCATCTGCAAAGTGGTCGCGTGCGCGCGCGAGCACCGCGTCATCAATGCTGCGGTGATCGCGCGCGAAGTGCTCGGCAAGCTCTACGGCCGCTGCCGTACGCGAATCGGCATGCGAGCGATCAGGCGGACCGCCCTTCGCCTGGCAGTAGCGACAGCCGTGCGCCAGCGCAAGCGTACGGCGCACCTGCTCCAGAAGCGCGGGAGAGAAAGTCTTGCTCGCAAAGAAGGCATCCTCGAGCTTCGTCCAGGGGTCGAGGATGTGGGGCGCATGGCCCATGAGCTTTTCCATGGGCGTCCGGCCGTTGCTCGAAGGTGCAATGCGCGACATAGCCGATGATCCTTCCTAGTGACGCAGATACTTGGCGTTAGGCTACGCTAGGTCGATCCAATATCTTTGCACTACCTCACCTTGCCGCAGGTTAGGAGGACTTTCGCCAAGCCCGATTCTTTGGCCCTTTGAAGTGTACGGCGCAGTAGTTCGCTCCCGTAGCCTTGCCCCCTCGCTGTGGGCCGGATGCCGTAACCAATGTTTCCGCCCTCTTTGCGCAATGCCGGTGTGAGGCTGTGCCTCAGATTAGAAACACCCAGGATCTCTGAATCCGTGACGAGCCAATAAGCTGAGAGGAAACGGAATCAGTGTTTCTCCCCGTGTCCTAAATTCCTCCAGCAGGCTGCGATACGAAGCCTCGTAGTCTTTGGAGGGATTGACTAGGCGCAGCGATGTCAATTGGATGCAGTTCGTAGCCGGTGAACTAAAACGTGGTCTGTCCCTGATTTCTTCAAGTGAGCTCCGCGGCGCGGCGGTAGTGGCGCTCGGCTTCCGCCGCCTGGCCGAGCCGCTCGGCGAGGCGCGCGAGATCCAGATGCGCGCCGCGTCCCTCCTCGAACGACAGGCTGGCCTCGAGAAAGCTGCGCGCCTTGCCCCACAGCTCGGCGTGCGCGCACAGGCGTCCCAAAACTGCGAGCAGCTGCGCGTCGCGCTCGTGCTCGGGCAGCCAGCGCTCGCCCCGCTCGATGCGCGCGCCAGCCTCGGCGGCGCGCTCCGCGGGCTCGAGATGCGGCGGAAGATCGCCGTAGAGAGCAACGAGCTGCGGAGTCCACTCCGCGGCGAGCGCCTTTTCCAGGATGTCGCGAGCGAGCCCGGTTTTTCCGAGCGCGGTGGCATGGCGCGCCGCCGCGGCAGCGACACGCGGCTGCAGCTGGTCGGGCGCCGGGATGCCGCGCCAGCGCCGCTCGAACGCTCCCGGGTCGCTCGCCGAACGCCGCAGCAGCTCGACGTTCGCCTGTACTTTGTATTCCTCAGCCAGCGCCGGCGAAATGGCATCGCGCTTGGCGAGCTGGGTGGCGAGGCGCAGCACCTCGTCCCAGGCACCGGCGCCGCGCTCGGCGCGCAGCAGCATGCGCGTCGTGGCGATGTGCTTGGGTCCTGCCTCGTGCAGGTCGCGCAGCGCATCGCGCGCCGCGGCGAAATCGCGCTCCTCGAGCGCGAACTCGGCGCGGCTGACCAGCCGCGCGGTCTGCAAGCCCTCCCCCGCCTCCTCGGCGCGCTCGAGCCACCGGTCACGCCGCTCGAAGTCGCGCATCTGGTGCGCGGCGCGCGCGGCGAGCAGAGCGGCGAGGCCAGGCGTCGGACCCGCCTCGAAGGCCGCCGCCGCCTCCTTCTCGGCCCTTGCGTAGCGGCCCTCGTAGTAGGCCTGCAGCGCCGCGGCCAGCGCGGCATGCGCGCGCTCGCGGCGGCGACGAGAGCGATACGCTCGAACATAAGTCGGAAGCGAAACCGCGTGGCCGAGCAGGCGCATCGCGGCGTAGAGCAGCACGAAGCCGGCGAGGCTTGCCACGACGAAGAACGGCAGCGACAGCTCGACGCGGTAAGGCGGGTACACGAACATGACGTAGCCCGCGCCG
>WNEL01001821.1_pt1 | contig 12921 bp, 17 predicted proteins | sample 5399991 | NCBI WGS metagenome assembly WNEL01 (sample SAMN13153325, study PRJNA577476) | soil metagenome | isolation source: 20 cm grassland meadow soil pre-rain plot 2 | place: USA:California | collected 2015-09-08
TACCACCTCCCCAGGCGTGATCGGATAACATGTATCGGTCATTGATCCACTCAGTTCCGGTGAAAATGTAGGTGCCCCAAAGGCCAACGTTAAACTCGTTGTCAGCGTACCACTCCGGGCACGGCGGAGGAACAGCTACCTGTTTCACTTCCTTGCCCGAATAACCGACTCCGGCAAAAGCGACCGAGGCGACTAAACACATCCATAACGCGCACAGCACCAGTTTTTTCATCTATTTCTCCTTTTTGGTTAAAGTTTGTCCCAACGACTCAGAATTCCAAGCAAATCAAAGCATATAAGTCAATGATAAAAACGTGATGGGACGAAAAGTTTTACGGCTCCTTGAACTCGCCCCTCCTGCTCGTGCGTTTCGATCACGTTGCCCGTTTCATCGTAAACGCGAATCACAGCCTGATGTGAACGGCTGTAAACACGGCCAACATTTGGTCGCGCCACGAAATGAAATTGGGGGACGTTGTGAAAGGGAAATTAGTGATGCTGTTTCGCCGCCTTGTTCTGTTTGCGCGGAATTCGGGCGGTAAGTTTGGCAAAGTTGTCAAAGAGAAGTTAGTAATGCTGTTTGGCCGCCTTGTTCTGTTTGCGCGGAATGTGGGCCGCAATCGCGAAAACGAAAACAAAGACAAGCTCCGCCCCCAATTTGCGTGGCCACACGTAATGAATTCCTCCGTCGCAATGCGCGGGCCACTCGCTTCGGGAACTTGGATTTGGCGCCGTCAGCATGCACGCTGGCATCACGGCTATTACCGAACTCGCCGTTAAAAACGGCCTGGCAAAATCGGTTGCCTTCAGACAACGCAACCAGAATTCGAATCGCCTTATTATATTCATGACCGACGATCGTCCCGGGCAATTACGCTAGGCCCATTGCCGTGTGGAGAACGAAAGGAGAGAAAATCCCGCGCCTGAAGTACTAGGAAATAATTGCCAGTAACCTCAGCAAAGCCGGTTGGAGTTGGGGCTGTATGTCAGGCGGAGATTCGGGCGGGCGAACCATCTTCGTTGCTCCCGCACCTCGGTTGACGGAGGGCCCAACGGGATGTGCCGACCAAAAACCGGAGCCGGCGTGGAGCAACGAGCCGGAGCCGGGACCTAATCGGGGTGATGACCTGCCCGCAGATGATACACAGTTGCCCAGCATTGGTGTATAAATCCAAAAGTAACTCATAAAGGAAAAGCAATGATGAGAGTACTAAAACCCCTGCAAGACAAGGCAACAACCGGCGCGGGCAAAAGGCTTGTGCTACCAGAGCCGCGCAGGGTTAGGTTTCTCATCCGCGGAGAAGGGTCGGTATCAGCCGGAGCGGTAACGATTGAGTGTTGCCCGGAATCTACAAAGGCTGGCAAGTTTTGGATGGAGTTGGCAACGATTCCCGTGCCCGCCGATAATGGTCTGGCGCAATATTACACTGAGGAAGCTTCCGGCCTTTTCAGGGCGCGTATTTCGCGGCCCGTGAGCAACGGGACTGTAACTGTGACACCCTTGGTTTCCCGTGGTCGCCCAGACCGGCCGGACCGGACAAAGGTTGTATGACGCCAGCACGGAATGAGCGCCAGGCGCGCCGAACGCAAGGCATCACCACTCCTTGAAATCGCCCGCGTGTTCGTGCATCTCAATTACATTGCCCGCTTCATCGTAAACGCGAATCACAGCATTGTGTGAGCGGCTGAAAAACTTTGCGTAGTCGATTGCATTGCTGATCGCGTTTGCCTCGCCATACCACAAGCGACCGAATGGCAGCGCATCGGAAATCAGATCAACGCCGCGTCGATCTTTGGTGTAATCGAAAATAACGTACTTCAGCTCTTAGGCAGCAGCTTTTCTTCTCGCTGCCCAACGGGCCTTCATCAGTTGGGAAAGCCTCTTCCGTCCAGCAGGGGTGATTCCACCCTTTTTTTTGGCCGTGGTCGTTCGACCCATCTTCTTGCCAGCCTTCAGTCTGGCCCAGCGAGCTCTGGCGGCCGCCGCGAGTTTGGCGCGGGTCGCCGCAGACATCCTTCGTCTGTCGCTCGTGGATGTCGTCCGCGCTGGAGCACCGCCAAGAACTGACGCAAGGCGTCTTTCCAAAGTGTCTATTTGTCGGCGGATCGAGACCGCTTCTTGCAAAGTTCTAAGCGACAGTTCCATACCTATTTAAATAACCGCTTTGTAGTTCTATCAGAAGGGTTCCATTGTTTGTGGCTGACCAGAGAGGGGACGCGTATGCGTGTTTGCCATCAAAAGCGGAGGCACCGACGTGACAGTGGTTTGACGCGTTGTGGTCGTAGTCGTCTCGGGTTGGCTTGAGCAAGACACCAGCATCAAGCCGATGATCGGAAGCGCAAAAATGAGAATGATTGTCTTCATTATGATGCCTCCCTGTTGATGTTAATTGTTATGCCCGTTAGACAGGTTTCCTAAAGCTACCGTTCAACGTCTCGCTACCACCTTATGGAAATTCAGACACGCGCCCACCACTCTTTGAAATCGCCCTTGTGCACGTGCGTCTCGATCACGTTGCCAGCTGCATCGTAAACGCAAATCACAGCATCATGTGATTGGCTAAACGCTTTCTCCCGGCAAAACCTATGCGCAATCGGGGGTGAGCCTCTGTTCTGACTCTTCTTCTGAATCCGGATATTTTAGGCTGTTTTATTCGTCCCAGACCTGGGTGCCCCCAATGATTCAATCAACCTAGAGCGGGTAAAAAAAGACGCCCGGTTTCTTTGCTTTGCCATGCCATTCCTCGAATTAGCGCCAACGGATCGCGTTACGCGCTACGGCAGGAAGGCAACCACTTCCACGCGCACTTTCGGCTATTTCCGTTGCGAGTTACGCGCGAGAAAGATTTTTCGGACAAATTCGGACATTTGAACTGCGTAATTCTGCGCGATTAGCAGCAAAAACGGCTATGCAATCAGCGGGCAGGTGGCGCATTTGAAGGTTTTGTGCCCGCACGTTTCAGCAAGTTGAAAAGATCGCTGTCGGTGGAAAGGACCAGCGTGGCATCCTTCCCATGCTCTTAAGGAAATTGTAGAAGTCGGCCGCGTGCGGGTTTTGGGTGTAAGCTTGCGCGTAAATCTCGGTCGCTTTGGCGTCGGCTTCACCGCGGATTTGTTGCACCTGCCGATAGGCGGTTGACTGAATCTCATTTAGATCACGCTCCTTTTGGCCGGCGATGCGCGCCGCTTCGCCTTCACCTTCTGAGCGAAACCGCTGCGCGATCTGGCTGCGCTCGCTGATCATTCGTTGGTAGATTCGACCAAGAACATCGGGATTGTAATTCACGCGCTTGAGCCGGACATCGAGCAGATCAATGCCGAACTCCGCCAATTTCTTCGCGCCCTTCGTTTTGATTTCCTCTTCGATTTTAACTCGTCCGTACTGAATCGGCGGGAGCACGCCAATCGTTCCCAAACCGATTGGCGCATTTTTCAAGTTTTCGTCCCGGAGAGGTTTGCGCTCCTTGTCCGTGCGCACAATCTCGATCAAATCATGTTTGGCCACAGCGTTGCGCGTCTCGCTTCCAAGAATGTCTTCCAAACGTGATTGGGCGCTTCGCTCATCATGCAGCCGCACGAAAAAGGTTTTAGGATCGGAGATGCGCCAGCGGGCAAAAGTGTCGACATGAATGTAAGTCTTGTCCCGCGTCGGGATGGCAACGGGCGAACCATCCCATTCGAGAAAACGCTTATCGATTCGGTTGACGTCTTGAATGATGGGAAGCTTCAAATGCAGTCCCGGTTCCTCGATTGGTTCTCCAACCGGTTTGCCGAATTGCGTAATGATCACCTGTTCGGTTTGGTAAACGGCATAGAAGCATCCGAGCAACGTGCCCAAAACCGCGAACACCAGCGCGATCAACAAGAACCAAAGGCACCCCCACTTGTTCATCTTTTCTCCAGGGGTTTCGGGTTGAGCGGGAGGATCGGGAGCAAGTTTCGCATCGAATCGTCGATAATGATCTTCTCCCCGGTCGCTGGGAGCACGTCACCCATGGTTTCGAGATAAAGTCGGGTGCGCGTGATTTCAGGCGCCTTAACATATTCTGCGAGTATGGCGTTAAAGGATGCGACGTCGCCCTGCGCTTCGTTCACGCGTTTGAAGCGATAACCTTCGGCCGCGCGAATCATCTGGTCGGCCTGCCCGCGTGCTCGCGGCACTGCTTCGTTGTAATCGCCGTTAGCGATGTTGATCGCATTTTCGCGGTCCTGTTGCGCTTTGTTCACCTCGTTAAAGGACGCCTGCACTTCCGCTGGCGGGTTGACGTTCTTCAGTTGCACTTGATCGACGCGGATGCCGAGCATGTAGCGCTTGGCCAATTCCTGCATCCGTGCAAGCGCCGAGATCTCAATGTCTTGCCGGCCGATTGTGATGACTTCATCCACGGTGCGGTCGCCGATCACTTCGCGCATGGCCGCCTCCGATAAATCGCGCAAGGTCTGGTCAGGATTACGAACGTCGAAGAGATATTGCTTCGGATCCTCGATGCGGTATTGCACTACCCATTCGACAAGCGCGGCGTTTAGGTCGCCCGTCACCATCGACCTTTCTTCTCGCGCATCTTTCCCTGGCTGGTAGGGATTCGTATATCCCGGCGTGACGAAGCCGAACTCGAGCTTCAGTTGCCGCCTGGTCGGCAGAACGGTTACATGATCGATGCTGAACGGAAGTTTGAAGTGCAAACCGGGCTCGACCGTCTTCAAAAACTTGCCAAAACGAAGGACGACCCCTTCCGACTCCGCCTGCACGGTGTAGCAAGATGTCCACGCGAGAGCGAGCAGCAGAAGGACCGCGGCGATGCTAGCGATCAACCGCAGCGGAATGTGTGGTATCTTTAAATCCTGAAGCTCGGGAGGTTCATCCATCATCGTGTCTGATTAGGAATGCGCCCTGGGGCGCGCAGACAGATCGCTTCATTTTGGAAAAGCGCAAAGTAAAACCGGTCTGGGCTCGCCAAGTCACGTATGAGGTAGCGATTTTGGCGTCTCCATGTTTACCTGACCTGTCAAAGAGGCGGAGAACAATAAGTAGTTTCCGGACCGAATTTTCTTGGCAGCCTTCAACCTGATCGCATAATTTCGCACAGCCAAGGCGTCGCCTCGGAGGAAGCGAGGCCATGGTAGCGGAGGTTAAATTAAGGGCGGCTATTCTTTCTTATTTTCCTTCTAAGATGGCCGCCCGAACCTTTTAGAACTCGTGGAACTCGCCCGCTTGCTCGTGCGTCTCGATCACGTTGCCAGCTTCGTCGTAAATGCGAATTAGGGTAGATGAGACGTTATTTTTCCCAAAATCTTCTCCCTGAAACGAGAATAGGAAAAGTTTAGGGCAAACCACGCGTTTGCTACCCTAAGTGCCCTGACGCGCCCCATGAGGCAACCGAAGAAAGCGCGCCGCACGAAACAGTTACGGAAAGTCAGTTCGATGAAAGGAACCCCCCATGAGACGAATAACTATCGTCTTTGTTTGCGCGATGATTGCGCCTTTGGTGTTCGCACAACCTGTAGCAAACACTTCGGTTGTTAAACACACGGGTCAGACGCTGCGAGCGCCGACGCAGATCACCACCGGCGCAGTTAAAGTTGGGACGGTGACCGCGTTCAATCCTGGTCTGAGACCTGTTGAGCCTCCCTCGCCGATTGTTGTGCTGTCCTCGCCCGACACCAAGCCGGTGTCGTACATGCTTGGCAAGAGGGTTCGCTTCGTCGGTAAGGACGGCAGAGCAGTCGATCGGCATATGGTCCGGGCCGGCACGCGGGTGCAGCTTGGTTTTGACCGCAGAGGCAGGGTCAGTCGCGTTGTCGTGGTTGAGAGATAATAAGCGGAGCTAAATTCGCAAAGGTTTAAGGCCGGCGTGGTCGTCTCCTTCAGAAAGCGGCTCCTCTTGAATCGGCGGAGGTCGACGGGAATGATCTCTGTGCTCGATTAGCTCGCCGCGAGAGATTTCATTCCGATAAATACCTCACGCTTGGAAATTGCATCGGCGATCTGTGCGCGACAACCAGCCGCGCTGAGATTGTCAGCGATGATTTCCCAATACTTCACGCGATCGGAGTCTAACCGCTGCCGACCCTAGGGCGTAAGGAAAATTTTGCCTGTGTAAGGGTCTTCTACTTCGGTTCCGGGCGGAAACCCGACGACGTTGACGTAACCGCGATCTGGCGCGAACGGACTGGTAACTAACCATGGTTTGCCGGGCACGGGACTCCCATGCGGCAGGTCAGCTTTTTGCTGATTCGTGTCCGAGGCCGCCCTCGCCATACGGACGTTGTCCCCGCCAGGAGGCGCAGGGACCGGGGTGGCCGAAGCTTCACTATTCGGAGCGTCGCTCGGCGGAGTCTCATTATGCTTATGACTGCTCCGACTGCTCCGGTGAGGTCGCGGCGTCTCATGCGGGTGCGCGATTGCGCTACGTAACGCTCTAAAGAAATCTCGGAAGGGCCCTGCGTTCGCTACATCAGCCGAACTGATCAGCATGGCGATCGATAGCCAGACTACGATTGCGCGGAGCGATCGTTTCACTAGGACTGTTTCGCGTCAGCCGGTTGTCTTGCGCGTCTTGTGATTCGCAAAACCATCCGAAGATTCAACGGCAAAATGGGGGTTCGCACAGCCGCTAGAAGTGAAATCGCCCGCGTGCTCGTGCGTCTCGATCACATTGCCCGCTTCATCGTAAACGCGAATCACAGCATCGTGCGATCGGCTGTAAAACTTTGCGTAGCCGATTGTTGTGCCACCTGTGGAAAGCACGGCGACCTTCGGACCTATTTTGGGCAATGTTCGTCATTAGTGCTCGTCTTCGCTCCTGTGGCGAATAGTGATGTTTCTCCAATCGCCGTGCTCGGCGTTCCGCCTGTGGGTTCGCCGCAGAGCACCGCCAAAGTTGCGATCGCGCAAAAAGCGTCCTATAAGCCAATCAAAGGCGATCTAACCGGGAGGTCATTTTTGGCATGAATACCAAAATCCCAAACATCGAAGTGATTCGCTCCCTTTTGCGCCGAGTCAAAAAGGACATCGAAGTGATTCGCTCCGTTTGGCGCCCCATAGTCAAAAAGGACATCGAAGTAATCCGCTCCGCTTGGCGCTCCCGAGTCAAAAAAGACATCAAAGTTCGTGACCTGCAGCCATTAAAAGACGTCAAGGGTAGTGGCGGTGTTACGGGCAAATCCAAACCCATCACAGGCGGCACAGGCACCACGGAAACCACAAGTACATGGCGTTATGTGCCCAAAAAAAATAAATCCTAAGCGATGCGCAGAGGACTAGTTCGTTCCGCGTCCAGGACCAGGCTCGGAGCAGCCGCCTCTCGCGGGCGGTCTACACGATCTGGTGCAATCACTTTACCATTCTTTGAACTCGCCTGCGTCTCGATCACGTTGCCAGCCGCATCAAAAACACGAATCACAGCATCATGTGAACGGCTGCGAAACTTGGCGTAGCCGATTGCATTGCTGATTGCGTTTGGCTCGATGCAGCTTATACGTTCATTTGATCATGACGCAATCAAACGGTCAGCCTCTATCACAGCCGGACGGTGGCAAACCAAAGGGCAATTACACCGGCGAACGGCTGAAGGCGCTTCGCCCAGAAACGTATCGCAAAGTCGTGGAGCTTTTAGCCGAACCCCGCGAGCACGTCAGCTATCGGGAAATCTGCCGCCAATGCCACGTAACTGATGACACAGTCAAGGCCGTTGAGAGGCGTGAGGCAATTTCTATAGCCACACGAAAAGAAGCACTGATGGTGCAAGCGGCCCGCATTGCAAAGCGCGCGTATGATCGCGTCGAGGACCAAATCGATAGCGCCCCGCTACCGCAAGCTGTTGTCACCGCGGGCGTTTTTACGGATAAGCTCCAATTACTCTCTGGCGATGTCACATCCCGCCTCCTATCCGTTAACGTTCACGCTGATGCCGTCGATCTTGTTGCGCAATTTAACAAGTTACACGACGCAATCCGAGCTAAAGCGAAGGCCATCGAAGCACAGAGCGAAGAGACTGAAGGCAAGACTGGTCTGCCGAGCAGCAAAGAAACCTGACAAAAAGCTTCATCCGCTGCTGCTAGGTGCTGAGTTACTTGCCGAATACTTGCCGAACAGACTGCATTTTCGTGCGTTTTCCTACGCGACCGTTCGCAACAGACAATTTGCTAAATTAAGTCGGTTTTCCCTCGCAAAACTGCTTTTCAGAGGTGCCGATTATTCTTGCGCCCGGCGGGGCTCGAACCCACAACCTACGGCTCCGGAGGCCGTCGCTCTATCCAATTGAACTACGGGCGCGGGGAGGTTGACAACCAGCCACAGATTTAGACGAATTTCCACCGCTAAAAACGATCGAATTGCGATTCGAAATTGAGCTCTTGATGTTGTCGCTGGCCATCAGTGACGCAGGTATTGAATCGTCGTCCATCCACTAACAGGCTCGGGGTACAAGCCTCCGCGATCTCTACGAGGCCGTTTCTGGCAGCCCATCTTTCGTTTGCCTTTTCAGGTTATTGGAATGAAAATGCTCGCCCGCCCGGCCGGCGGGAAAGGGGAGGGGATTTTCATGAATCTGACTATTGACACCATCGCGAAGGAACAGCAAAAAACGGACGCATTGCAGTTTGCTGTGGGCGACAGCGTGCGTATTCACACCCGGGTTGTGGAAGGAGACAAGGAGAGAATCCAGATTTTCGCCGGCATAGTCATCGGGCGTAAAGGCCGGGGGCTAAACGAAACCTTTACGGTCCGCCGCATTTCCTACGGCGAAGGAGTCGAACGCGTTTTCCCGTTGCACTCGCCGCGGATCGCGAAAATCGAAGTGGAACAACAAGGCCGCGTTCGTCGCGCCCGATTAAATTACCTCCGCACTCGCAAAGGCAAGGAAGCGACCGCGGTAAGAGAGTAGTGGAGGGACGAGCTCCGTCTTGTCCCATTTAGGGACGGCGCAGAGACCATCCCTCCAAATTTTTTTGTGGGAAATCTGCGGAATCTGCGGATGATTCCTGTCGATGTATCGGCGCTGCGGATTTCGCTATGAAAAAAAACTGCGTGCCATCGGGGTCGCTCAGATCGCCGGGATCGACGAGGCTGGTCGTGGCGCTCTCGCCGGTCCGGTTGTCGCCGCGGCGGTGATTCTGCCGCAAAAATTCCGGCACCGGCGCTTAAACGATTCCAAACAGCTCGCGCCAGAAGTACGCGAAGAAATTTATCACTACTTGATTGCTGATGCCGAACTCCGCTGGGCGGTTGGCATTGTCGATTCCGTCGAGATTGATCGAATCAATATTCTGCGCGCGACACACAAGGCAATGCGCGCCGCAATCGCGGCGCTCTCGATTCCGCCTGATCACGTATTGATCGATGGCCTGCCAGTGATTCCATTTCCTTTTCCGCAGACCGCCGTCATCGATGGCGATTGCTTCAGCCTTACTATCGCTGCCGCGAGTGTGATCGCGAAAGTGACGCGGGACACGATGATGCGTGACTTCTGCGGTCATTTTCCCGAATATTGTTTCAGCCAGCATAAAGGTTACTGCACCGAACTGCATCTCTTGAAACTCCATGAATTCGGAGCTTGTCCGATCCATCGCCGATCTTTCGAACCGGTGGCGCAACCGCTTCTTGCTCTCGAAGGCCTCATCCAGCCCGCAACATCTCCGGCGTGGCGCCCAGGGCGAAAAACTGGCCCGTCGATTGCTGCGGCGTAACGGGTACAAAATCCTCTACCGCAATTTTAAAGGCCGTAGCGGCGGCGAGATCGACATCGTCTGTCGCGACCGGGACACGCTGGTTTTTGTGGAAGTAAAGACGCGCACCCGCGAGGATTTCGGCCGGCCAATTGCAGCAGTCGATAGAGAAAAACAAAAGCGCATTTCCCGCGGCGGCCTCAACTGGCTGCGAATGCTGGATAATCCCGACATTCTCTTCCGTTTCGACGTCGTGGAAGTCATTATTGCTGAGGACGCGAGCCCGCGTCTCGAATTGATCAAGAACGCGTTCCCGCTTTCCAAGCCTTATATTTATTGAGGTGACATTGACCGCGGATTACGCTGATTTCGCGAAACATAGACCTTCAGGTCTGTGTCCCGAATGATCGAAAAAAGTTTTTATGAACAACAAGATTAATCATCTTGCCGTTTGGATTCTGGTCGCGGTTTATTTCCTCATCGGCTGGGGCTGGTACGCGATCTTTGGCGAAATGTGGCTCAATTATCACGCCCGGACGATGACCGACATCGAGCGGACACATAATTTCTCCGCTTACTTGGTCGCAATTATCGCATCGATCTTTATCAATTACGCACTGGCGTGGTTGATCGGCCGAGCCAAAGCAGCGAGCGCCGTAGCCGGTTTGAAGGTCGCGCTTATCTGCTGGTTCGCTTTTTTGTTCGTTGAATATACGACCATTTCCGTGTTCTCCGCTTTCGAAACAAATCCGTGGCCGCTGATTTTCATCGATATGGGCCGGCCATTCGTAGGCTTCGCGGTTAGCGGCCTCGTCCTCGGCGCCTGGCGAAGACCGACAGCTTAATCATCAAGACCGACTTTCACGTTTATGCCTAACGAACCAATCCTGATCGCGCAATCGAAGGAACAAATTTATCTCCTGCCCAAAATGGCGAATCGCCACGGCTTGATCGCTGGGGCAACGGGCACAGGGAAAACGGTAACCTTGCAAACGCTCGCGGAAAATTTTAGTGCGCGAGGCGTTCCGGTGTTCATGGCAGATGTGAAAGGCGATCTCGCCGGCCTGAGTCAGGCCGGCGGGGATAATCCGAAAATCGTCGAGCGTGTGAAGGAACTTAAGATTGCGGATTTTAAAGGGGAAGCGTGCCCGGTCGTTTTTTGGGACGTGTTCGGCGAGAATGGTCACCCAGTGCGCGCGACCGTGTCCGAGATGGGGCCGCTCTTGCTCGCCCGGCTGCTCGAATTGAACGACACCCAGGAGGGCGTGCTCAACATGGTATTCAAGATCGCGGACGAAAGCGGCCTTCTTCTGCTCGATCTTAAGGATCTTCGTTCGATGCTGCAATACGTTGCGGACAACGCCGATCAATTCAAAACGCAATACGGAAACGTCTCGGCTGCCAGCGTCGGCGCAATCCAGCGCAACTTGCTCGCGCTCGAATCACAAGGCGCGGACAAGTTCTTCGGCGAACCCGCGCTCAATCTGGAGGATTTGATTCAAACGCAAGGCAGTAAAGGTACGATCAATATTTTAGCTGCGGACAAGTTGATGCAGCAGTCACCCAAAGTTTACGCGACGTTTCTGCTTTGGATGCTTTCAGAGTTGTTCGAGAACCTTCCGGAGATTGGGGACCCGGAAAAACCGAAACTGGTCTTCTTCTTTGACGAAGCGCACTTGCTTTTCACCGACATCGCGCCAGCGGTCAAACAAAAGATCGAGCAAATGGTGCGACTGATTCGCTCGAAGGGGGTGGGTGTTTATTTCGTTAGCCAAAATCCGCTCGACATTCCCGATGTCGTGCTTGGCCAACTGGGCAATCGGGTACAGCACGCGTTGCGTGCGTTTACCCCACGAGATCAAAAAGCGGTGCAAGCGGCCGCGCAAACGTTTCGACAAAATCCAAAACTGAAGGTGGAGAGCGTATTGACCGAACTCGCTGTTGGCGAAGCGTTGGTCTCGATGCTGGAGGAAAATGGTAGTCCGCAAATCGTGGAGCGGGCGAAGATAGTTCCGCCGCGCAGCCAAATTGGGGCGATCACTCCGGAGCAGCGGCAGCAGATCATCAGTTCCTCTGTCGTGGCTGGCCACTATGAGAAAGCGGTCGATCGCGAATCTGCTTTCGAGAAACTGCAAGAGAGGGCTGGACAGAAAGTGGAAGCTGCCGGAACGCCGGCGGCTACGCCAGGCGCGTCAGTTCCGGAAGGAGCGAAAACGTCTTTCTTTGACACCGTCGTCTCAGTTTTTCAACCAAAGATTGGACCCCGTGGGGCCATCCACGATTCGGTGGCCACATCAATGGCCAAGAGCGCGATGCGTGCTGCGAGCAGTCAGATGGGACGACAAGTCGTACGCGGAATTCTGGGAGGAATTCTCGGAAGCGGTAGTCGCCGCCGATAGCTGTAGCGCCGCAAGTTCGATGCGCCAAGCTGGATCGAGCGGTCCTTTGCTCGATGTTAGCGATGCGGCGAAGCCGCATAACTTTTTGGCATCGTCCGCGGAGCGGCCGATTCACCAAAAAAACGCCGAGTGCTTTGCAGCGCACCCGGCGATTTGAATTGCCCTTGATTATTTCTTTGGCGAAGCCGCCGGGCTGGCTGCTTCTTTCTTTGCTCCCTTGCCCGCCTTCACTGCCACGTCTGAGGCCGACATGGTGTGACCGTCACTTTTTCGCCGACCTTAAGGTCGCCGCTTACCTTCGTGTTCGAATCCCGATTGATTTCCCAACGGTCCTTTCCCTTCTGAACCGCAATCATCGAATCGGTGACCTCGAGGACCGGCCCGGTCACTTGGTAGGTCTTCGCTCCCGCGGCAAAAGCTGCGCTGCTGAGCGCCAGACTAGCGGCGGCCAACAAACTGAGTGCTGATTTTGTTTTCATGTGTCCGATTAGACCAACTTCAAACGGTTCTATTCAAGATTTTTGCAGCCAAAATTTGGGAGAGGGACGCACTCTGTCCCGTCATTATTTGTAACGATAAAGACGTCGTCCCCTCACGTGGTCTAATCACCTATGGTGTAGGACTAACAGCCGGGACCTCTTTTTTTTGCGAACCGGGTGGAACGCTCGAAGTGATTGGAGCTGCTTCTTCGGCAGCGGCTTTGAGCTTTGTTAGGGGGCCTGCATCAATCTTGGTCGCGCTCATCGCGTAGGTGATGGTTACCTTTGCGCCGACCTTTCATTCGCCACTGACTTTGGTTTGCGGGTCAAGATCGATTTCCCATCGCTCCGCGCCCTTCTGAAGGACGATCTTTGTC
>WNEL01001967.1_pt1 | contig 12909 bp, 16 predicted proteins | sample 5399991 | NCBI WGS metagenome assembly WNEL01 (sample SAMN13153325, study PRJNA577476) | soil metagenome | isolation source: 20 cm grassland meadow soil pre-rain plot 2 | place: USA:California | collected 2015-09-08
AGGGGCGCGACGGAGAGCAGCGTGTAATAGGACAGCGCCGCAGCCAGCTCCATCGGGCGATTTGACCAGTACTCGCGGACGATCTTCTGCAGCGTGGACACGCGAAGCCAGCGACCGCTCGGCCGGCTCACCCAACCTCGGCCCGGATCTTCGTGTGGAGCGCGCCGAGCGCGTCGATCATGGCGCCGACGGAGCGGGCGCCCGCCTGGAAGATCGCGGTCGCGTTGAGGGCAGCGCCCTGGAAGCCCATCGCGCGCAGCTCGGCCACGCGGGCGGCGACGCGGTCGTGCTCGGCGTAGAAGCGCTTGCCCTCGGGATCCTTGGGGGGCGTCGCGACCATGCTCTGCAGGCCGATCGCATCGGGATCACGGTGGGCCGCCTCGGCGTGGCGACGGATCGAGGCGACGGCTCGGCGCGTGGTCTCGGCGTCGGGCATCCCGCCGGCGAGCCAGCCATCGCCCAGTCTCCCCACGCGTCGATAGGCGGCCTCGGAGCGGCCACCGATCCAGATCGGCAGACGCCGGCCCTGCGGCGGCTTCGGCTCCATGCCCATGGCCACGAGGCGGTAGTGCTTCTCCGAGACATCGACCTGCGCATCGCCCCAGCATGCGCGTAGCACCGCGATGGCCTCGTCCATCCGCGCTCCGCGCGTGTGGAAGTCCTCGCCGAGCGCCTCGTACTCGGATTCCTGCCAGCCGACGCCGACGCCGAGCCGCACGCGGCCACCCGACAGCGTGTCGAGCGTGCTCACCTGCTTGGCCACCAGGGTCGGCTGACGCTGGGGCAGCACGAGCACCTCGGTGCCAAGCGTCACGCGTGACGTGACGGCCGCGATGTACGAGAGCGTCATGAGCGCTTCCAGGATCGGCATGCCAGCCGGGTAAGGGCCGGGCGCGCGGCCTTCGATCGGAAAGCCCATCACGACGTGGTCGAACATGTCGATGTGGTCGTAACCGATCTGCTCGATGGCCCGGGCCAGGCGGGCCACGGCCTCCTGGCCCTCGCGATACGACACGCTGGGGAACTCGACCGAGAGCTTCATCGCAGCGGGAGGATATCATCACACCTGGAACGAGGCGGGAATGCGCATCCTGGTCGTCGAGGACGAGCGGAAGGTCGCGAGCTTCATCCGGCAGGGCCTCGAGGAGGAAGGTCACACCGTCGAGGTCGCCGCCGACGGCGCCGCCGCGCTCGACCTCATGGTCGCGGGCCCACCCCACGATCTGGTCGTCCTCGATCTCATGCTGCCCAAGCGCGACGGTTTCGAGGTGCTCCGGCAGGCGCGGAGCAAGCACGTGGAGACGCCCGTCCTCGTCCTGACTGCGCGCGATGGCGTGTCCGACAAGGTCATGGGCCTCGATCTCGGCGCCGACGACTACCTGACCAAGCCGTTCGCGTTCGAGGAGTTCCTGGCCCGGGTGCGCGCGCTGCTCCGGCGGCGGAGCGGCTCGCGGGCGCCGGTCCTCCGCCTGGCCGACCTGACGCTCGATCCCTCGACGCGCGAGGTGACCCGGGGCCAGCGCAAGGTGGCGTTGACCGCGCGCGAATACGCGCTGCTCGAATACTTCATGCGCAACGTCGGCCGCGTGCTGACGCGGCCGATGATCGCCGAGCACGTCTGGGGCCTCGACTTCGATCCCGAGAGCAACATCATCGACGTCTACGTGGGCTACCTGCGGCGGAAGATCGATGGCGAGGGCGAGCACCGCCTGCTCCACACGATGCGCGGCGCCGGCTACGTGATGCGCATGGACGCCGCGTGAGGCTCGGGTTGCCGCCGCTCGCGATCAGGACCCGGCTGACGCTCTGGTACACGAGCGTGCTGTTCGCGATCCTCGTGGTGATCAGCGTGCTCTCGTACTCCGCGCTGGCCTGGAGTCTCCGTCAGGACCTGGACGCGTCGCTCCTGACGGTGGCGCGCGTGGTGCGCGACACCGGCCCCGCCGGCGCCGGCCCCGACCTCGCCTCGGAGGCGCTGCGCGAGCTGCTCGGCCCCGACTTCTACGACAAGTTCGTCCAGCTCTTCGACCCCCAGGGCAATCTCGGATTCCGCTCGATGCCGCGCGCCCTCGGCACGTTGCCGCTCTCCCCGGAAGCGCGCGACAACGCGCGCCGGGGCCTGCCCACCTTCGAGACGGTCGAGCTGCCGGACAAGAAGCGGGTGCGGGTAGTGACGCTGCCGCTCATCGAGGGAGGGCGCGTCGCTCAGCTCATCCAGGCCGGCTTGCCGCTCGAGCGCATGGACCACACACTCTGGCGCTACGCACAGACGCTGCTCGTGCTGGTGCCGCTCGGACTCCTCCTCGCCGCCGCCGGCGGGTTTGCCATCGCCCGCGTCGCGCTCCGCCCGGTGGACGAGATGACGCGGACGGCCCGGCGCATCACGGCCGAGGACCTCTCTCAGCGGATCCCCGTGCGCGGCACCGCCGACGAGCTGGACCGGCTGGCGGAGACACTCAACGGCATGCTCGTCCGGCTCGAGAGCACGGTGGTCCAGCTTCGCCGCTTCACGGCCGACGCCGCCCACGAGCTGCGCACGCCGCTCACCGTGCTCAAGGGGGGCATCGAGGTCGCGCTGCGCGCCGAGCGTTCGGGGGACGAATACCGGTCCGTGCTCGCCTCCAGCCTGGAAGAGGTCGAGCGCGTGAGCCGCCTCGCCGAGGACCTGCTCCTGCTCTCGCGCCTCACGGCCGGCGTGGAGGGAGAACGGACGCGCGTCGATCTCGAGCCGATCGTCCTCGAGGTGTTCGACCTGGGCAGCCGGCTCGCGCGGGAGACTGGCGTCTCGCTCCGGCTGGCCGGCGCGGAGCCGGCGGCCGTCATCGGCAATCCGCGCTCGCTCTGGCGGGCGCTGATGAATCTCGTGGAGAATGCCGTGAAGTACACGCCGGCCGGCGGCAAGGTCGAGCTGACGCTCACGCGCCGCGACGGCCGCGCGGAGCTCTCCGTGCAGGACACCGGCCCGGGGATCGACCCTGCGCAGCTCGGGCGGATCTTCCAGCCGTTCGTCCGGCTCGACGACGCGCGGGCCCGCGTTCAGGGCGGCGCGGGTCTCGGACTCGCCATCGCCCGGTCGATCGTCGTCGCCCACGACGGGGTTCTGGACGTCGAGAGCACGCCCGGCGCCGGCTCTCGCTTCATCATCCGTCTCCCGCTCGCTCCCGAGCCGACCTGACCCGCCCGCCGGTTCCAGGCCCGTTCTTAAGAAGATTCTCATGTCCATCTCACTGCGCTCTCATGCTGGCCCGCTATCTTCCCGTGCAGACGATCGCACGTCGTACATCGACGTCGACATCGAGGAGGAGCATGGCATGAGCAGATTCTTCCGGAATCATCGAGGGAAACTGGCGATTACTGCCCTCGTCGCCCTGGCGCTGGCCACCGGCGTCGGGCTCGGTCCGCATCTCGGCTTCACCGCGAGCGCACGCACGCCGTTGTGGAGCGAGCGGACGGTGGACGTGGCGGCAGCGCCGGCGGTGGGGCCCAACTGGGTGGAGCTGGTCAGCAAGCTCAAGCCGGCGGTGGTGAACGTCAGCACGAAGCGGATGGAGGCCCGGCCTCACATGAGGAGCCCGTTCGGATCGGGTGATCCGTTCGATCAGTTCTTCAGGGAGTTCGGCGATCAGCCGCGGCGCAGCGTGCGCAGCATGGGGTCGGGATTCGTCATCAACGCCAACGGCCACATCCTCACCAACAACCACGTGGTCGACGGCACGACGGAGATCATGGTCAAGCTCTCCGACGGGCGGGAGCTGAGCGCGAAAGTGGTCGGGCGCGATCCCAAGACCGATCTCGCGCTGCTGAAGGTCGACGCCACCGGGCTTCCCACCATCGCGCTCGGCGACTCGTCCGAGCTGAAGGTGGGCGAGCCGGTCATGGCGATCGGCAATCCGTTTGGGCTCGAGCAGACGGGGTGGCTCGGTCGGCATCGGCTTTGCCATCCCGAGCAATCTGGCGAAGACGGTGGTGACCCAGCTCGCCGACACCGGCCACGTGTCGCGAGGCTGGCTGGGTGTGTCGATCCAATCGCTCACGCCCGAGCTCGCCAAGAGCTTCGGCCTGACCGAGACGACGGGAGCGCTCGTCGGGAGCGTCACCGATGACTCCCCGGCCATGAAGGCGGGGATCAAGGCCGGCGACATCATCACGGAGTTCGACGGCCACAAGCTGGCCCGCTCGGAGGCGCTGCCGCGGCTCGTGGCGGAGACTCCAGCCGGTCGCGAGGTGCCGGTGACCGTGCTGCGTGACGGCAAGACCGTGAAGCTCACGGCGAAGGTGGCGAAGCTCGACGAGCCCGACCAGAAGGTCGCGAGCGATGCAAGCGAGAAGGGCAAGCTCGGCGTGGCCGTCGAGCCGGTGACACCGGCCGTGGCCCGAGAGCTCGGTCTCAAGGAGACCCGGGGCGTGGTGGTGAGGCGCGTCGAGGACGGCGGCCGCGCCGCCAACGCCGGCATCCGCTCGGGCGACGTGATCCTCGAGGTCGATCGTCAGCCGGTCAAGGACGTGGCCGCGCTGAAGCGGATCGTCGACAAGCACCCGAACGGCACGCCGCTTCTCCTCCTGCTGCAGCGGGAAGACGGCACGATGTACGTGGCGGTGTAGGAAAGTCCCCTCCACGGCCTCGCCCGCGCCCACGCGGGCGAGGCCCTCGCATCCTCGTGGGACCAAAGTCCCATAGTCGTCTCGCCCCCGACGGAGTTTACTGCCGGCACGGAGGCACAGATGGCGAACTTCACCCGGCTCATCGTCGTTGTGGCGCTCGCCAGCGCGGGGTGCGTCAGCCAGGCTCAGTTCCTCGAGAACAAGCAAGCGATGGCGGTCCAGACGGCCACCAGTCGAGGGCAATTCGAGCTGAACTGTCCAGGCGCGAGTGGAACCATCCTCTCGAAAGAGGTCGTCCAGCCGGCCCTGCAAGGGCCGTTGGTCGCAGGTCTTCAGCGTGCCGAGTTCACAGTGGGCGTCACCGGCTGCGGGAAGCGGACGACCTTCGTCGTCGTCTGCCCGGACGAGGGGGACGGCTGTTTTGCGGCAGGCCCTGGGAGGTTCACGAGGGAATAGGCATGGCACAAGTGAGCCGATCCTGGGCGGTACTCTCGCGAGCTGACGCGTTTGGTGAGCTGGGCCGGAACTGGCTCTGGCTGCTAGTCCTGGGGATCCTCTCCGCCATCCTCGGGGTCGTCGGCCTGGGGATGACGTTTTTCCTGACCCTGGCCAGCGTTCTCTACTTCGGTGTCCTCATGCTGATCGGGGGCGTCGTGCAGATCGTCCACGCCGTCAAGTGCTCGGGCTGGAAGAGTGTGATCTCACATGTCCTCATCGGACTCCTCTACGTGGTCGCGGGCTTCATGATCGTGGCCCGTCCGCTCCTCGCGTCCGTCGTTCTCACGTGGACTCTCGCCTGCATCCTCATCGCGGTGGGTGTCCTGAGGCTCGTCATGGCGATTCAACATCGCGCGATGCAAGGCTGGACCTGGACGTTCCTCGCGGGCGTGGCCACCGTACTGCTGGGCCTGATGATTCTCGCCAGGTGGCCCACCGACGCGCTGTGGGTCATCGGGCTGTTCCTGGCCGTCGAGCTCATCATCAACGGCGTCACCACGATCTTCGTCGCGCTGGCGGCGCGCGTCGCCGGCCAGTCCAAGGCGATGCCGCGCCGCGAAGCCTCGGTGAGCGGGACTTAGGCTTCGCGAATCACGCGCTCCAGCGGATCAGCGCTTCGGCAAGCCCCCCCGGGTTCTCCATCTGAAGCGCGTAGTCGCCCTCGACGTCGATCACCGTCGCGTTCTTCCAGAATCCGGCCACGCGCTTGGCCTCCTCCAGTGTCAGCTCCGAGCTGTGACTCCCGCGCAGGATGGCCACCGGGCAGGTGGCCTTCGCGGCGTACTTGCCGAGATCGTCAGCCATGTGAGCGAGGCCCAGCGCCACGCGGACCTTGTCGTACTTCACGGCCCAGCCGGTGCCGGCCTGAGCCAGGTTGTGCTCGACGCGATGGCGGAGCGCCTCCTCACGATCGCGAGGCCGCAGCTTTCTCAGGTAGGCGAGGGCCGCTTCCTTCGACGCGAACTCCGTCTCTGACTCCAGCATCCGCTGCGACGCGGCGAGGACGTTGAGCACGGCCTCGCGCGTCGGGAAGAAGTTGCTCAGGTGCGGCCCGCCCACCAGCGCGATTCCAGGCGTCCGCTCCGGGTACACCGCGGCGAACACCTGCGCGACGCGGCCGCCGAGTGACTGGCCCGCCAGGATCGCCTTGTCCACGCCGACCGAGGTGAGGAACAGCCGCAGGTCGTCGGCGTACTCCTCAGCGGAATAATCGCCGTCGGGCCGGCCGCTCGAGCCGTGTCCGCGCTGATCGATCGCATAGATGTGAAACCGCGAGCCGAGATGATTGGCCGTCGCCTCCCACATGCGTCCATAGCCGGAGGAGGGATGGAGGAAGATCAGCGCGGGCTTCGATCCGGGCCACTCGTAGTAGTGGACCTTGAGGCCGTTCGACAGGATCACGTCCTTCTCGTCCATGGCTTCCTCCTTTTCGTCGAGTGACGGCGCGTCGAACATTATAGGATCTTCGCGATCACCGGATTTTCGTGGTCAGCACATGAGGAGGGCGAGATGGCGACTGTCACGGTTCACGGTGACGCTACGAGATTCAAGCAACAGATGACCGCCGGTCTCCATCGACTCGAAGCCGACGAGCCGATCGCGGGCGGCGGGACCGACGCCGGCCCGTCGCCCTACGATCTGCTGCTGGCGGCGCTCGGCGCCTGAACCTCGATGACGATCGCGCTGTATGCGCGACGCAAGCAGTGGCCGCTCCGGGCCGTCGACGTCACGCTCAGTCACTCGAAGATCCACGCGGTCGACTGCGCCGAGTGCGAGACGAAGGAGGGCAAGCTCGATCGGATCGAGACCGCGATCACGCTGACCGGGCCGCTCAGCCCCGAGCAGCGCGAGCAGCTTCTCGTCATCGCGCAGAAGTGCCCCGTGCACCGGACCCTGACGTCGGAGATCAACATCCGGACCCGGCTCGTCTGAATCAGGTCGTCTCCTTTCGCCGGCCGTGGCGGTCGCGGGCCGTCACCGAGGGCGTTGCGCCGAGAAAAAGATGGCGCGCAGCGGGCAGCGCAGAGGGTGATCGCCGAACGCGGCCGCGACGTTCCTGGCCACCGTGGCCTCGATGTCGGCGAGGGCGGCGGCTCGCCGCTGCATGATCGCGACATACACGGGATTGCCCTCGATCAATCCGGTCGCGGCATCCGCCGCGGAAGGGCTCGTCCCCGTCTTGTGAAGCCGCTCCCAGCGAACGTCCACGAAGCCGGCGCCCTCCAGGAGGCGGCTGACCACCGCCGGGTCGTGAAGGCTGAAGGGAATGGTGTAGAACTGCGGCGGATCGGACGGGAAGAACGTGGCGATCGTCTCGTGAGTGATGCGGGGGACGGGATTGTCCTCCAGGCGATCCCACACGCTGACGAGGAAGCGGCCGCCAGGCTCGAGCACGCGAAACGCTTCGCGCACGCCCGCCGCCTTGTCCGGAAAGAACATCAGACCGAACTGGCACACGACCGTGTCGAACGAGCGATCGTCGAAGGGCAGCTTGGTGGCGTCGGCGACCTGCCACTCGAGGCGCCTGGCTCCGCGTAGCTTCGCCCCCGCGTAGGCGAGCATCGGTTCGTTCAGGTCGGAGGCCACGAGGGTGCCGTGGCCGGCCAGGCGGGCCACCAGGCGCTCGGTCACGATGCCGGTCCCGCACGCCGTCTCCAGGACACGCACGCCGGGCCGGACGTCCAGGCGCGCCGCCATCGCATCGGCGTAGTCGTGGAAGAGGAGGGGACCGAGGTACCGATCGTAGTTCTCCGGAATCGACCCGACGAACGCCGTGTCGGGATCAGCCACGCCTGTTCTCCTGTCACGCTCGCCGTGCGCGCTCGATCTCGTCCGGCGTGTAGCGGAAGGCCCGGAAGACCCAGTTGTTCAGCCCAGGGCGCCCGGGCTCCTGAAAGAAGTAGGGGTTGACGTACTCCCAGACGACCTCGCCATCTCGCGTCACTTCGAAGATCCGGCCGTCGCAGCCCTCGCAGATCAGCGTGTTGCCGTTCGGCAGGCGCTGGGCGCCGGAGATGTAGGGACTGAAGAAGTCGAAGAGCGACTGGTCGTGGTACTCCCACACGATCGCGCTGGTCCGCGGATCGACCTCGATCACGCGCGAGTACGGCGCCGGATGATCGCGACGGTGCGGGCCGTTGTCGAAGATGAGGAGATTCCCGTTGGGTAATGGCCGGGGATCGTGCTGCTGGGCCAGGGGCGGGCCACCGAGCTTCCAGGGGATGGCGCCGGTGCGACGATCGACGATGGCCACGGTCGAGATGTTGCGGAAGCTGACCACGAGGTTGCCGTCGGGCACCTCCGCGACGGTGTTGCCGTGCGTCCACTCCTCGCGATGGTCCTGGAGCGTGATGATCTCCGTCGCGAAGTCGAGATGCTCCCAGCTCCGCCACTCCCAGACGATCTCGCCGCGCGTCGTGATCTCGATCAGGTAGTCCGCGTAGATCGTGCCCCGGACCTCGGTCCCAGGAAGTCCGCCCTTCACGCGGGCGTGGAGCTCCGGTGGGAGCGGGCGCAGGCAGAGCAGGACGACGTTGCCGTTCCGAAGCTTGCGAGCGTCGTGGTGATGGTCCGGATGCTTGATCTCCCAGACGGTCTTGCCGTTCCAGTCGACCTCGAGGGCGGCGCCCGCCTTGAAGCGCGCCCACGCTTCGAAGCGCCCGAGGTCCTCCATCACCTTGCCGGAGTAGAAGAGATGGCCGTTGTCGAGGAGATAGCCGTAGAGGCCCGGGCGATACGGCATGCGCCACGTGTGGACGGCGTCGCCGTGCATGTCGACCAGGTACACGGTGCCGTCGCCGAACATCGGCGTGAAGAGCGTGTAGCCGGCGAAGGCGCGCCCCGGATCGTGAGCGATGAGGCCGGTGCGGGTGCGGCGTACGCGCTGCTGATCGACGGTGGCCATCGGCGTCAGCTCGCGGCCTTGGGTCGGTTGCGCTTGACGGCTTCGGGATTGGTCGAGTCGGCGCCCATGTAGATGCCCTTCTCCCACGTGCGCTTGAGCGGATCGCGCACGTGGAGCCGCATGCGCCCGACGCCGTGGATCTCGAAGTCCACGACCTCGCCGTCCTGCAGCGGGCCGAGGCCTTCGTGGTTGGTGCCACACGCGATGACGTCGCCCGAGTGGAGCGTCATGATCGTCGTGGCGAACTCGACCAGCTCGGGCACGAGGTGCTCCATGTCGTCGGTGTTGTAGTTGTGGCGGAGCTGGCCGTCCACCCAGAACTGCACGTGGACGTCGTTGGGGTCCGCGATCTCGTCGATCGTCGCGATGCACGGCCCGATGGGCGCGAACGTGTCGAACGACTTGCCGAGCCAGCTTCCGGTCTTCCACGTCCGCCGCCCCTCGCCGCGCGCCGACACGTCGATCATGCCGGTGTAGCCGAAGACCGCGCTCCGCCAGTTGTCGCGCTTGACCATCTTGGCCGGGCCCTTGATGACGAGCGCCAGCTCGGCCTCGTGCATGAAGATCCAGGGCTCGGTGTGCTCGGGCAGCGCGATCGTGTCGCCGGGGCCGATGACCGCGTCGGGATTCTTGAGGAACATGTTCAGCGCCCTCGGCTCCATGGCGCCGTGCTCCCAGTAGTTCGCGATGCACGCCAGGATCTTTCCAGGCCGGGGCAACGGGGCGCGCAGCCTGACCGCTGACAGCGGCATGGCGTCTCCGTCGCGGGCGCACCGCTCCAGCGCCGGACGCACGGCGTCGAAGGCGTCGATGATGCCTTGCATCGTGAGCTGCGGCGTGTGGCGCGACGGCACGACGTCGGCGATGCTGACCACGCCGCGCTCGGTGAGCACGCCGGGCACGACGTCGCTTGCCGCCGGCTTCTGGAAGAGTACGAGCTTCATGCTGTCCTCCCGAAACTCACGGATGGCCGGCCGCAGCCTAGCACCAGTCCGGCCGTTCGGACACGCCTCACGACCACCGGCGCGCCAGCGACGGGCATCGGGTAGAGTAAGGGACCGAAAGGGACCACGAGCATGTCCGACCGAAAATATCGACAGCAAGGATATCGGAACCAGGGGGGTGAGCCGAAGCAGCCGTCGCCGCCGCCGCCTCCGTCCGACGCTCCGAGAGGTGGTGGGATGCTGGCCAAGCACACCGTCTCCCGGTGTGGCGCGTGCGGCGCCGTCCTGCCGATCGCCACGGCGTCGCTCGAGCAGTGCCCGAACTGCCGCGTCCCGATCCACGCGTGCCGCCAGTGCACGCACTTCGACACCGGCCGGCGCTTCGAGTGTGCGGAGCCGATTCAGGAGCGCGTGGCCGACAAGAACGCGCGGAACGAGTGCGCCTCGTTCTCGCTCCGCGTGACGGTCGAGCGCGATGCCTCGCCCGACTCGACACGCCCCGGCGACATCCGCCGCGGCTTCGACAACCTCTTCAAGAAGTAATCGCTCATGCCTTCGAAGGAGGACGCCATGGCCCTCGATCCCCAGGCGCGCGCAGTCCTCGAGCTCATCATCAAGTCCGGGCGGCCGCCGTATCACCAGCTCTCTCCGAAGGAAGCCCGCCAGCTCTTCCGAGAGACGCGGCCCGCGTCCACGCCCGTGCCGCCCGAGATCGGCGTCGTGCGCAACGTGCTGGCCGAGGGACGCCACGCGGCGGTGCCGCTGCGCGTCTACCGTCCGGCCGGCGTGGCGGCGACGACCCTGCTGCCGGGGCTCGTCTACTTCCACGGTGGCGGCTGGGTCATCGGCGATCTCGACACCCACGACGTGCTCTGTCGCCAGCTCACGGCCGAGGCCGGGATCACGGTCGCGTCGGTGGATTATCGTCTCGCGCCCGAGCACAAGTTCCCCGCGGCCGTCGACGATGCCTGGGAAGCCACGCGCTGGGTGGCTTCCGTCGCCGACCTGCTCGGGATCGACGCCCGTCGGCTGGCGGTCGGCGGCGATAGCGCCGGCGGTAACCTGGCGGCGGTGGTCGCGCTCCTGGCTCGCGATGCCGGCGCACCGGCGATCGCCTTCCAGGCGCTGCTCTATCCCGTCACCGATCTGAGCGCTGAGTCGCGCTCGTACAACGACTTTGCCGACGGCTACATGCTGACGCGCGACAGCATGCGCTGGTTCGCCGCCCAGTACCTCGCGGGGAAAGATGAGGCGATGGACTGGCGCGCCTCACCGCTGCGCGCGGCCACGCTCAGTGGCCTGCCGCCCGCGCTGATCGTCACGGCGGGCTTCGATCCGCTGAGGGACGAGGGCGAGGCCTACGCGCGGCGTCTCCGCGATGCGGGGGTGCGCGTCGATTACGCCTGCTACGGTGGCATGCTCCACGGGTTCGTGGGGATGGGGCGTCTGCTCGACTCCGGCAACCGCGCCGTCTCGCACATCGCCGCGTCGCTGCGCGAGGCGCTCAGGTGAACGCCTTGCCGATTGCCGGCCGTGTGCGCTAGTGGTGAGGCTGCGAGATTCCCCCGCTACTGACGTCTCGGAGGCGAGTGTTGACCGCGTCGCGAGAAACGAGCAGGCGACGGTTGACAGCGTCCCAGGCCGGAAAGAAATCCGCCCCGGCGAGGCGTTGGCGCTTCATGGTCGCGATCGTGTCGTAACAGCGGGACATGTTGAAGTGCTCGTCACACCCGAGCAGGTGGTGGATCTCATGATGGACCACGTTCCGGGGCGATATGAACACCTGGTTCAGACTGACGCCAGCGACCACGGCGAACCCATGCGTGCTCGTGTCGTTGCCAACGGCACCGAGGACCTCGGGCAGGCCGAAGAGGCTCCAGAGGGCGTCACCGGCGTGACGGCCGACCAGCGCGAAGAGACGATCGCACCCCGCCGGCAAAGGCTGTCGAAGGAGCGCCTTCATGATGCCGTCGCTGGTGAACGCTGGCCGGCGCCAGGCGCGGACGCTCACCACGTTGATCCGTAGGCCGTATTCGTCACGCCACGCGTCGTTGATGATAGCCTCCGCCATCGTGTCGGCAATCCCATCATCGACGAGGAGACATAGCGACAGAACGTCAGACGGGCCGAAGTCGATGCGTTGCCGGACGTGAACGTCGTCAGAACCTATGCTGGTGCAAGCCGTTAGCGCGGTGGTCACGACGAACAGGGCGAAGAAATACCAGGCACGACTCACGGGGCTCCTCCTGGCCGGCCGCCTTCGACGGCACGGTCCTGCGAACGCCCGCCCCGAGCGTCGTCCCGATCCAGTGCAAAGAACTGGCCGTATGGAAAACGATCAAGATGGCGCGGGTTCCGTGGGTACGCAGCTATCAGCGACTGGCCCGGGAGTAAACTTGTCCGACGATCACGAAAGCCTCGCCCGCCACGTCGGCGCCGAGGAGGCGGACGCTCCGCTTAGGTCAGGAGTCCGACGCAGGCGACCGGCGGCAGGCCCTTGATCAGCAACTCCCAATGCTCGCCCGCGTCGACCGACCGGAAGACCTGCCCGTCCGAGGTGCCGAAGACGACGACCGAGCCGGCCGCGGCCAGGCACGCCGTGTCGATGTTGTCGTCGAACCACTTCGGCAGGCCCTCGGCGCAGCGCTCGAAGCGCGTCCCGCCCTCGAGCCGCTTGCGGTAGATCGCCGAGCGTCGGCCGTGGAATCCCGTGGACGCAGAGATCAGCACGTGCTCGCCGGCGACGGCGACCGCGCGCATGTAGTGAGCGTGCAGGCCGGTGGTTGCGAACTGCCATGAATCGCCGCCATCCCGGCTGACGCCGAGGCCTTCCGCAGCGGCGACCAGGACCACCTCGGCGCGCGACGGGTGAGCGATCACCTGGTGGACGTCCGCCTCGATGTCCACGGTGGGCGCCCAGGACACCCCGCCATCGCGCGAGCGTGCGACGCCGCCGACGTG
>WNEL01000899.1_pt1 | contig 12895 bp, 10 predicted proteins | sample 5399991 | NCBI WGS metagenome assembly WNEL01 (sample SAMN13153325, study PRJNA577476) | soil metagenome | isolation source: 20 cm grassland meadow soil pre-rain plot 2 | place: USA:California | collected 2015-09-08
CAGCCGAGCGACTTGAGCTTGTCGGCCAGCGCCTGCCGCTGGTCGCGCCACGCCCGCTCCTTCTCGCGCTCCTTGGCGACCACCTCGGCGGGCGCCCGCGCGACGAAATTCTGGTTGGTGAGCTTCGCCGCGAGCCCGGTAAGCTGCTGGTCGAGCCGGCTCAGGTCGCTCGAGAGGCGGCGGCACTCCTGCTGCACGTCGATCTCGCCCTCCAGCGCCACGAACACGTCGCTGCCGTCGGCTAGCACCGCGTGCGCGCCCACGCTGCTGTGCGTGCCGTCGAAGGTGAGCTCGGACAGCTGAGCGAGCCGCAAGATCGTCTCCCGCTCTCCTGCCAGCGCGCGACGCACCCGCTCGCTCTTCGGCTGCACCGACGCCGCGAGGCGTGCCTTCGGGGGCACCCGGTACTCGGCACGCAGCATCCGGATCGACGAGATCGTTTCCTGCACCAGCGGGAACTGCTGATCCGCCGCGGCGTCCGCGAGGGCGGCGCGCGGCGCCGGCCACGCCGCCACCACCAGCAGCTCGTCCGCGGTCCGGCCGGGCAGCTTTTGCCACAGCTCTTCGGTGATGAACGGCACGACGGGATGCAGCAGCCGCAACACCGTGTCGAAGCAGTAGGCGAGCACGGCCGCGGACACCGGAGCGGAGGCCTCCCGTAGCGACTGCGTATTTTTGTCGCGCAGGGAGGCCTCCGCTCCGGTGACCGCAGCCAGTCGCGGCTTGACGGCCTCCACGTACCAGTCCGCCAGCTCCTTCCAGGCGAACTCGAAGCACCGCTTCGCTCCCTCGTCCAGCCGGAACTGCTCGAACGACGCGGTGGTCTCGCGGATCGTCGCCTGCAGCCGCGACAGGATCCAGCGGTCCGCGAGCGGCAAGCGCGGCACATCGAGCGCATCGATCGACTGGACCCGCTCTGGCAGCTGCGCCAGGATGAAGCGGCCGATGTTCCAGACCTTGTTCGCAAAGTTGCGGCCCGGGGCGAACGTCGTCTCCAGATCGTTCGGGTCGAGGATCACGTCTGCGCCGAGCGAGCTGCCGGCGATCAGCGTCCAGCGCAGCGCGTCGGCGCCGTACAAGCGCACCACGTCGAGCGGGTCGATCCCGTTGCCCAGCGACTTGGACATCTTGCGATGCTGGGTGTCGCGCACGGTCCCGTGCAAGTACACCTTCGTGAACGGCAGCTGGCGCTCCATGAAGTGGTAGCCGGACATCAGCATCCGGGCTACCCAGAAAAACAGGATCTCCGGCGCGGTGACCAGTGTGTGGCCCGGGTAGAAGCGCGCGAGGTCCGGCGTCTCCTCCGGCCAGCCGAGCGTCGCGAACGGCCAGAGCCACGACGAGAACCAGGTGTCGAGCACGTCCGGATCCTGCTCCACCGGCCCGCCGCACTTGGGGCACGTCGTCGGGTCCTTCCGGTCGGCCCACTGGTGGCGGCAGTTGGTGCAGGTGAACACCGGGATGCGGTGGCCCCACCACAACTGCCGGGAAATGTTCCAGTCCCGGATGTTCTCCATCCAGTTCTCGAACGTCGCGTGCCAGCGCTCAGGGACGATCTGGAAGCGCTGCTGGCGGTACTGCGCGAGGACCGGCTCAGCGAGCGGCTGCATCTTCACGAACCACTGATCGCTGAGCCGCGGCTCGACGATCGTGTCGCAGCGATAACAATGGCGCACCGCATGCGTGTGCGGCTCGACCTTCTCGAGCAGCCCTTGCTCCTTGAGCATCTCGACAATCTTTTCGCGCGCCTCGAACCGGTCGAGCCCACGGAGGGACGGGGGGACCCTTTCCCCTTCTCGCTTCCCCGGCTCTTCCCCCATGGTGCCGTCTTCCCGCATGATGAGCGGCATCTCGAGCTTGTGGCGCGTGCCGATCTCGAAGTCGTTGGCGTCGTGCGCCGGCGTCACCTTCACGAACCCCGTTCCGAAGGCCGGGTCCACGGCGTCGTCCCCGATGATCGGGATCGGTAGGCCCGCGATCGGGAGGCGAGCCGTCTTGCCGATGAAGCCCTTGTGCCGTTTGTCCTTCGGGTTCACGGCTACCGCGGTGTCCCCGAGCATGGTCTCGGGACGCGTCGTGGCGACTGTGAGAAACGGCGCCGGGCCGCCCTCGACAGGGTAGCGGATGTGATAGAGCGTGCCCGCCTGGTCGGCGAACTCGGCCTCTTCGTCCGAGAGGGCAGTGCGGCAGTGCGGGCACCAATGGATCACCCGGTGACCGCGGTAGATCAGCTTTTCTTCCCAGAGGCGCACGAACACTTCGCGCACCGCGCGCGAGTAGGCGTCGTCGAACGTGAAGCGCGTGCGGCTCCAGTCGCACGAGCACCCGATCACCTTGAGCTGCTCCAGGATGGTGGAGCCGGTCTCGCGCACGAACCGCCACACGCGCTCGACGAACGTGTCTCGCCCGAGGTCGAAGCGAGTCTTGCCCTCCTTTGTGACCAGCCGCTCGACGACGTTCTGGGTGGCGATCCCAGCATGGTCGGTGCCAGGAAGCCACAGTGCCTCGCGGCCGCGCATGCGTTCGAAGCGGATCAGCACATCCTGGATAACGTTGTTGAGGCCCTGGCCCGTGTGGAGGATCGCCGTGATGTTGGGCGGCGGCATGACGATTACGTACGGCTCGTGTGACGAGTCGACGCGGGCGGTGAACACCCCGCGGTCGAGCCAGCGCTGATACAGCCGGCGCTCGACGTCGTGCGGGTCGTACTGAGGGGGGAGGTCGAACGCGGTCTGCGGCATTCCTTAATAATGTAGAGAGTTCTGATGTAGCGGGTTCCGCTCGGAGGTTCCCAGGCTGAAGCCTGGGCTCGGCGGGACACTGTCCTGAAGGACGGGGATGTGCTTCAGCACAGCGCCGTGCCGAGCCCATCCTTCAGGATGCGAACAGCATCGGGCCCGCCTGTCCGCCCGTCCGCCGCCACACTAGAATATCCCCCATGGCCGACGAATCCAACGTCTTACCCACGAGTCGCATCGTGCGCTGGCTTGCGATCGGCGCGCTGATCGTGCTCGCCGTCGCGCTGTACTTCCGCGACGCCCGCACGCTCCCGCCGCTCACGGCCTCCCCGACTGCGCCGGCTGACCAGCCTCCGAACTGATTCGATGGCCGCTGCCGAAGTCCGCGTCACGCTCCCCGACGGGAGCGAGAAACGGTTGCCCGTGGGCGCGACCGGCGCCGACCTCGCGCAGGCGATCGGCCCGGGCCTCGCCAAGGCCGCCGTGGCGGCGCGCGTGGACGGCCAGGTCTGGGACCTCACGCGCCGCCTCCCCGACGGCGTCACGGTCGCGATCCTCACCGAGCGCGACCGGCAGGCGCTCGACGTGCTGCGCCACTCCTCCGCCCACGTGCTCGCCACGGCGGTGCGCCAGCTCTTCCCCCACGCGAAGATCGGGTTCGGGCCTCCCATCGAGGACGGCTTCTACTACGACTTCGAGGTGCCGACACCGTTCACGCCCGAGGATCTGGAGCGGATCGAGGCCAAGATGCACGAGGTGGTACGGGCCGACTACCCCTTTGTACGCGAGGAGGTAGACCGGGCGGAGGCGAAGCGCCGCTTCGCCGACGACCCGCTCAAGCTCGAGCGCATCGAGGACCTGGGCCCGAACGAGGTGATCTCCGTCTATACCGACGGCCCGTTCGTCGACCTGTGCCGCGGGCCCCACGTCGCGAGCACGGGGAAGATCAAACACTTCAAGCTGCTGCACGCGGCGGGCGCCTACTGGCGCGGCGACGAGCGCCGCCAGATGCTGCAGCGCATCTACGGGACGGCGTGGTTCACCAAGGACGACCTCGAGGCGTACCTGCGGCGCCTCGAGGAGGCGAAGAAGCGCGACCACCGCCTGCTGGGCCGGCAGCTCGACCTGTTCTCGATCCAGGAGGACGTCGGACCGGGGCTGATCTTCTGGCACCCCAAGGGCGCGATGATGCAGTTCCAGCTGCGGCGCTTCATCGAGGACGTGATCCTCGAGCGCGGCTACCAGCTCGTGTACACGCCCAACCTGACGCGCGAAGAGCTGTTCTTGCGCTCGGGGCATCTGCCGCTGTACGCGGCGAACCAGTTCCCGCCCATGGCCGCGGGCGAAGGCGAGGGGGAGGGCGTGCACTACCGGGTGAAGCCGATGAACTGCCCGATGCACATCCTGATCTACGCCGCGCAGCAGCGCAGCTACCGCGACCTGCCGATTCGCCTCGCGGAGATCGCCAACGTGTATCGCAACGAGCGCTCGGGGACCTTGCACGGGATGCTGCGGGTGCGCGGGCTCACGATGGACGACGCGCACATCTTCCTGCGCGAGGACCAGATCGAGCAAGAGATCTTTCAGCTGCTCGACATTGTCGAGTTGGTGCTCGGCAAGACATTCGGGCTGTCCTACCGGCTCGACCTCGCGACCCGCCCCGAGAAGAAGCTCGGCACGGATGCGACCTGGGATCAGGCAGAGCGGGCGCTCGAGCAGGCGCTCAAGCACCGCGGCGCTACCTACCGCATCGATCAGGGCGGCGGCGCGTTCTACGGACCAAAGATCGACGTCAAGTTCAACGACGCCATCGGCCGGGAGTGGCAGGGTGCGACGATCCAGCTCGACTTCGAACAGCCCGAACGCTTCCAGCTCGAGTACGCGGGCGAGGACAACAGGCCGCACCGCCCGGTGATGATCCACCGCGCGATCTACGGCACGCTGGAGCGGTTCTGCGGCTTTCTGATCGAGCACTTCGCCGGAGCGTTTCCGCTGTGGCTCGCCCCCGAGCAGGTACGGGTGCTGCCGATCTCGGACGCCCAGATTCCCGCGGCACGCGCTGTGCAACAGCAGATCGCGGCCGCAGGCCTCCGTGCGCACGTGGACGAGCGCAACGAGACGCTGAACTACAAGATCCGCGACGGCGAGACGCACAAGGTGCCGTATATGGCGGTCGTGGGGCAGCGGGAGGCGGATGCCGGGACGGTCGCGGTGCGGGTACGGGGGGCGGGGCAGAAACAGGTCGTGCTGCCGGTCGCCCAGTTCGTCGCGCGCCTGTCAGAAGAGCTCCAGACGAGAGCGCTCGTGCCGGCGATTCGTTAATTTGACGAAGGAGGGACCAGGGTCGCCATGAACACCGATCAAGTCACGCCCGTCATCGTGAGCGCCTGCCGCACGCCGGTCGGCAAGTACCTGGGCGGGCTGTCGCCGCTCCCGGCCCCACGGCTCGGCGCCCTCGTGATCCGCGAGGCCGTGCGACGCGCCGGGATCGACGCCGCCCGCGTGGACGAAGTGATCCTCGGGAACGTGCTGCAGGGCGGCGTGGGCCAGGCACCGGCGCGCCAGGCGGCGATCCACGCTGGGCTGCCCGGCACAATCCCCTCGGTCACCATCAACAAGGTCTGCGGCTCGGGCCTCAAGGCCGTAATGCTCGCCGCTCAGGCGATCAAGGCCGGCGACGAGCAGTGCGTGGTCGCCGGCGGAATGGAGTCGATGTCCAACGCGCCGCACTACGTTTACGGCATGCGGGGCGGGATCAAGGCGGGCGATAGCCAGCTCGTGGACGGCATGATCCACGACGGCTTGTGGGACTACTTCTCGAACACCAACATGGGAAACCTGGCTGAGTACACTGCGAAGAAGGCAGGCGTGTCGCGCACGGACCAGGACGCGTTCGCACTCGCGAGTCATCACAAGGCCGTGGCTGCGATGGCGGCGTGCCGGTTCAAGGCGGAGACGGTGCCCGTCGAGATTCCGGGAAATAAGGGTCCGACCGTGATCGACAAGGACGAATGCCCCCGCGCCGACACGACGCTCGAAGCACTGGCCGCGCTCAAGCCGTCGTTCGAGAAGGACGGCACGGTGACGCCCGGGAATGCGCCGGGGTTGAACGACGGCGCGAGCGCCCTGGTGGTGACGTCGCTCGCGTTCGCCAAGGCGCATGGGCTCACGCCCCTCGCGCGCGTCACCGCCTACGCCACGGGCGGTGGGGAGCCGAAGGACCTCTTCTTCGCGCCTATCGTCGCGGTCCAAAACTTGATGGCGAAGGCGAAGACGCAGATCTCGGACTACGACCTGATCGAGGCCAACGAAGCGTTCGCGGTCCAGGCGCTCGCCGACGGGCGCGCCCTGGGGTGGGATTGGGACCGCGTGAACGTAAACGGGGGCGCGATCGCGTTAGGCCACCCGATCGGCGCCTCCGGCGCGCGCGTGCTCACGACCTTGCTGTACGCCCTCAAGGACCGGCACCAGACGACCGGACTCGCCACCCTCTGCTTGGGCGGCGGCAACGCAGTGGCCCTCAGCGTGGAGATGCTCTGATGCCGGTGTCGTCAGCCGTGCTCGCCGCTCAACCGCTCACGCTGCGCCGCGCCGGCGCCATCATCCTGGGTGCCGCCCTCGTCGCGGTCGCGGCGCAGGTCTCGATTCCACTTCCCGGCACGCCGGTGCCGCTGACGCTGCAGCCGCTCGCGGTGCTGCTCGTCGGTGGTCTACTCGGGCCCGCGCTGGGTGCGGCGAGCATGATTCTGTATCTGGCGCTGGGCGCGGCCGGGCTGCCGGTGTTCACGCCGTACGGCCTCCCCGGGCTCGCCCGGCTCATCGGACCGACCGGCGGCTACCTGCTCGCCTACCCCGTCGCGGCGTTCGCTGTCGGGAGGCTCGGGGGAGATGGGCGGCGCTGGGGGCGCTTGGCGCTCGGGTTGCTCACAGGACTCGCGCTCATCCACTTGGGCGGCCTGGCACAACTGCTGATCCTGACGGGCAGTGCCGCGAGCGCTCTGCGACTTGGGACCCTGCCGTTCGTGATCGGCGATCTGCTGAAGCTGGGCATCGCGCTGCTGGTGTTGCGACCCACCGTGAGTCCCCTCCGCGCGCGCCTATGACGGCGCGCGTTTCGTTTCAGGACCGGCTGCGGCGCCTGGGCCTGGCCCTGGCGGGGGTCACGGTCTTCGCGCTGGTCGGTTTCGGGGGCTCGCTCCTCCTGCTGCGGTTCATTCGGGTGGCGGAGCCCTCGCCCTGGTCCCTGGCGGTGAACGCCCTCAGTCTGGGACTCTCCTTCGGGTTCGCCACTTGGCTCGTCGGCGTGCGGCTCGCGAAACGCTCCTGGGACCAGCTCGGCTGGCACACGACGGATGGGATGACGCACCGACTCGTTAACGGGGCGACGCTGGGCGCCGTGATGGCGGCGCTCGCGATCGCGCTCGCGTTCCTCGGCAGCGGAGCGCGCGTGCAGCTCACCCCCGACTGGTCCCGCTGGGCGGCGCAAGCCGCACCGCTCGGTTGCGCGTTGATCTTGGCAGCCCTGTGGGAAGAGCTCACGTTCCGCGGCCTCCCGCTGCGCCTGCTCGCCGATGCGCTCGGCCCGGTCGCGGCGATGCTGGTCCTCGCCCTCGGCTTCGGTATCGCGCATGCGCGGAACCCGCACGCGGGGTTCTTGAGCACGGTGAACGTCGCGCTCGCCGCGATCTGGCTGTCCTTCGCGTTCTTTTCCCCCGGCGGCATGGCGCTCGCCTGGGGGCTCCACTTCGGCTGGAACGCCGGTCTGGCGCTGCTGTTCGACGCACCGGTGAGCGGCTACACCTTTCAGGTGCCGGCGGTCGAGTACCACCCCGGCACGCGCGTCTGGGTGGACGGCGGCGCGTTCGGGCCGGAAGGCGGGGTCGTCGCCACGATCGTGCTGTGCACCGGGACGCTGGCCGTCATCGGCAGCCGGTTCAAGCAGCCCAAGGACTGGCTCGCTTGAGCCGGGTCGCGGTGGTCGGCGCCGGGACGATGGGCAACGGCATCGCGCACGTGTTCGCGCTGCACGGGTGGGACACCGCGCTGATCGACGTGGCCCCCGGGCTGCTCGAGCGGGTGCTCGCCACCATCCGCACGAACTTCGAGCGCCAGGTGAAGAAGGGAACTGTCAGCGCGGAGCAACGCGACGCCGCGCTGGCCCGCATCCGGACCTCGCCCAGTCTCGCTGCCGTGGCGGATGTCGAGCTCGTGGTGGAAGCCGCGACCGAGCAGTCGGAGACCAAGTTCAAGATCTTCCGCGAGCTCGACCGGTTGGCGCCGCCCGCGGCCGTGCTGGCCAGCAATACGTCGTCGATTTCCGTCTCCACGATCGCCGCGCAGACCAAGCGCCCCGCCCAGGTGATCGGGATGCATTTCATGAACCCGGTGCCCGTGATGCCACTGGTCGAGGTGATCCGTGGCCTCGAGACGGCGGATGAGACGGTTGTGAAGGTTGTGGAGATTGTGGAGGCGTTGCACAAGACTCCCGTCGTGGTGAACGATTCGCCGGGGTTCGTCTCCAATCGCGTCCTGCTGCCCATGATCAACGAGGCAGTCTACTGCGTCATGGAGGGCGTCGCGACGCCGGAGGCAGTGGACACTGTGATGAAGCTCGGCATGAACCACCCGCTCGGGCCGCTCGCCCTCGCCGATCTGATCGGGCTGGACGTGTGCCTGGCGATCCTCGAGGTGCTGCAGCGCGACCTCGGGGACGACAAGTACCGGCCGGCGCCGCTGTTGCGAAAGATGGTTGCGGCGGGGCGCCTGGGTCGGAAGACCGGCCGGGGTTTCTATGTCTATCGCGATTGAGGCCACGGGCCTCACCGAGATGCAGCGCCAGATCGTGGATCTGGCGCGCGAGTTCGCACGCACCAAGATCGAGCCGCACGCCGCGGAGTGGGATCGCAGCGCGCACTTCCCGCGCGACGTGATCGACGAGCTGGGCAAGCTCGGCTTCCTCGGCATGGGCACGCCCGAAGATTACGACGGGATGGGGCTCGACACGCTCACCTACCTGCTCGCGCTCGAGGAGCTCGCGGCGGCCGACGCGAGCATCGCGGTCTCGGTCGCGATTCACAACGCCATCCCCACGACGATGCTGCTGCGGCACGGCAGCCCCGCGCAGAAGGAGCGGTGGCTCAAGCCGATGGCGCGCGGCGAGCTGCTGGCAGGGTTCGCCCTCTCCGAGCCTGACTCGGGCTCGGACGCCGCGTCGCTCTCCGCGCGGGCGTTGCGGTCGGGACATCACTGGGTGCTCTCGGGCACCAAGGCGTGGGCCACCAACGGCGGCACGGCGGATGTGATGATGGTCATGGCCCGCACCGATCGACCCGAGGCGCGACGCGGCGCGAAGGGAATCTCCACGTTCATTGTGCCGACCGATGTCGCGGGTTATCGTCCGGGGAAGCCGGAGGATAAGCTGGGCTTGCGGGCCTCCAACACGACCGCGATCACGCTCGAGGACGTCCGGCTCCCGGTGGAGCACCTCCTGGGTGAGGAGGGACAGGGGTTCGTCTACGCGATGGAAGGGCTGGACGTAGGGCGGCTCGGCATCGCGATCCAGGCGGTAGGAATCGCGCGGCGGGCGCTGGAGCACTCGGTTGCCTACTGCACCGAGCGCAAGCAGTTCGGGCAAGCGCTGCGGGAATTCGAGGCGGTACAGTTCAAGCTCGCCGACATGGCCACCCGGGTCGAGGCGGCTCGCGCCCTGGGCCACGCGGCGGCGGCGCGCAGGGACCGGGGCGAGGAGATCACGACGCAGGCGAGTATGGCCAAGCTGTTCGCCTCCGAGACCGCCATGTGGGTCACGACTCAGGCGGTGCAGCTGTTCGGGGGGTACGGCTACATGCGGGACTTCCCCGTCGAGAAACTGTTTCGCGACGCGAAGGTGACCGAGATCTATGAAGGCACCAGCGAAATCCAGCGGATCGTCATCGCCCGCGGCCTCTATCCTGAAGCCTAGCTCCGGGCGTGAGCCCGGGGCCGCTGGTGCGCTCGCGCTCTTCTCCCTGCTCGCCGAGCACGACCACGAGCAGGTGAGCGTGTACCACGAGCCGTCCTGCGGCTACCGCGGCATCATCGCCATCCATTCCACGGTGCTTGGCCCCGCGCTCGGCGGCACGCGGTTCTGGAGCTACCGCACCGACGAGGAGGCCCTGGTCGACTGCCTCCGGCTGGCGCGCGGCATGACCTACAAGGCCGCGGTGGCCGGGCTGAATCTGGGCGGTGGCAAGAGCGTGATCCTCGGCGACAACCGCACCACGCGGCGGGAGGCGCTGTTTCGGGCGCACGGCCGGCATGTGGAGTCGCTCGGGGGCCGCTACATCACGGCCGAGGACGTCGGCACGTCGACCTCGGACATGGAGTACATCAAGGCGGAGACGAACCATGTGACCGGCCTGATCGGCAAGTCGGGCGATCCGTCGCCGGTCACGGCGTACGGAGTGTACCGGGGCATGAAGGCGTGCGTCCACTACCGCTCCGGATCGGACCGTCTTACGGGGAAGACGGTGGCGCTGCAGGGATGCGGCAGCGTCGGGTACCACCTGGCGAAGCTGCTGCACGCGGAAGGCGCGCACATCGTATGCACGGACATCGACCCCCAGCGGGTGCGGCGCGTGGTGGAGGAATGCGGGGCGACGGCGGTAGCGACGAGCGAGATCTACGACGTGCGCGCCGACATCTTCGCTCCCTGCGCGCTCGGCGCGGTGATCAACGACGACACGATCCGGCGGCTCCGGGTGGAGATCGTGGCGGGCGGCGCCAACAACCAGCTGGCCGAGGACCGCCATGGCGATCTGCTCGAAGAGCGGCACGTCACGTACGCTCCCGATTACGTGATCAACGGCGGCGGGTTGATCAACGTGAACGCTGAGCTGCACGGCTGGTCGCCGGAGCGGGCGCGCAACAAAGCCGGGGAGATCTACGACACGATCCTACGCGTGTTCGAGATCGCGCGGGAGGAACGGATCCCGAGCTACCAGGCGGCGGACCGGCTCGCCGAGCAGCGTATCGCCACCATCGCGCAGGTGCGGCGCAACCATGTCTGAGCAGATCTACATCGGCGCGGACCACGCGGGGTTTCAGCTGAAGCAGAAACTGGTCGACGAGCTCCGGCGGCTCGGGTACGAGCCGGTGGACGTGGGCCCGAAGGCGCTGGACCCGGCGGACGACTTTCCGGACTATGCGAAGCCCGTCGCCGAGGCGGTGAGCCTCGGTGCCGTGCGCCGCGGCGTCCTGACGTGCGGGACGGGGCTCGGCATGGCCTACGTCGCCAATCGGTTCGCGCGCGTGAGGGCAGCGGTCGCCTGGAGCCCGGAGATCGCCGAGCTGGCGCGCAAGCACAACGACGCGAATGTGCTGGTGCTGCCGTCGCGGTTCGTGAGCGAGGAGGAAGGGATGGAGATCCTGCACCGGTGGCTCGAGACGGGGTTCGAAGGTGGACGCCACGCGCGACGCGTCGCGAAGATCGACCATGGTTGACCGGCGCGCCCACCTGGCCCAGGCCGACCCGGCCATTTACGCGCTCATCCAACGGGAGGTGGAGCGCCAGGAGCACGGGCTCGAGCTGATCGCGAGCGAGAACTTCGCCACGCTGGCCGTCATGGAAGCGATGGGCACGGCGCTCACCAACAAGTACGCCGAGGGACTGCCCCGGAAGCGCTACTACGGCGGTTGCGAGGTCGTGGACGAGGTGGAGCAGCTCGCGATCGACCGCGCTAAGGCGTTGTTCAAGGCCGAGCACGTGAACGTCCAGCCGCATTCGGGCGCGCAGGCCAACATGGCCGCCTACCTCGCGATCGCGAAGCCTGGCGACACGCTGCTCGGGCTCGCGCTGTCGCACGGCGGCCACCTCACGCACGGCTCGCCCGTCAACTTCTCGGGGATGCTGTTCCGGGCGACCTCCTACGGAGTGCGGGAGGACACAGGGCGCATCGACTACGACCAGGTCCGCGAGGTCGCGCGCCGCGAGCGGCCGCGCATTCTCGTGGGCGGCGGCAGCGCCTATGCCCGCGTGATCGACTTCGCCGCGCTGCGCAGCGTCGCCGACGAAGTCGGCGCGATCTTCGTGGTCGACATGGCGCACTTCGCCGGGCTCGTGGCGGCGGGCATCCACCCGTCGCCGGTACCGCACGCCCAGATCGTCACGACGACGACTCACAAGACACTGCGCGGCCCCCGCGGCGGTCTGATCCTCTGCCAGGAGGCGTACGGCAAGGAGGTGGACAAGCTGGTGTTCCCCGGCATCCAGGGCGGTCCGCTCGAGCACGTGATCGCGGCGAAGGCGGTGGCGCTGGGGGAAGCGATGACGCCGGCCTACAAGCAGTACGCGATCCAGGTCGTGAAGAACGCTCAAACGCTCGCGGCGGCGCTGCTCGAGCGCGGTTACGCGATCGTCTCGGGCGGCACCGATACCCATCTCATGCTCGTCGACCTGCGGCCCAAAGGTCTGACGGGCAAGGAGGCGCAGACCTTGCTCGATCGCGCGGGAATCACGGTCAACAAGAACACCATCCCGGGGGACCCGCAGTCAGCGTTCGTGACCAGCGGGATCCGGATCGGCACGCCCGCGGTCACCACCCGCGGCTTCGCCGAGTCCGAGATGGAGAAAGTGGCCGACTGTATCGACACGGTCCTCACGAAGCAGGACGACGCGACCCTCGCGCGCGTGAAGGCCGAGGTCCGTGAGCTCACGGAGCAGTTCCCTCTGTACGCGGCGCCCGCCCGCCACACCGTGGGGTCGCGCCATGGCTGAGACCGGCAGCGGGGGGAGCGGGTTCTCCGGCCGGCCGTCGCGCGGCTCGGGATCCTTCACAGTGCATCTCGCCGACGAGCTCGAGGTCTACTTCAACGAGGTCGCCCACGGCCGCCCGGTCGGCTTCGTCGCCTCGTCCAAGTGGAAGCCCCCCACGGACATCTACGAGACCGACGACGCGCTCGTCGTCTACATGGACATCGCCGGCATGACCGCGGAGGATTTCTCCGTCGAGTTCGCCGACGGCATCCTCACGATCGGGGGCGAGCGCAAGCCGCGGCGCGAGGGCAAGCCGCACTACCATGCGATGGAAGTGCAGGTCGGCCCGTTCGAGCGCCGCTTCCGCCTCCCCGTGGCCGTGGACCCCGACTCGATCCGCGCCAGCTACGAGCACGGCTTCCTC
>WNEL01001100.1_pt1 | contig 12892 bp, 6 predicted proteins | sample 5399991 | NCBI WGS metagenome assembly WNEL01 (sample SAMN13153325, study PRJNA577476) | soil metagenome | isolation source: 20 cm grassland meadow soil pre-rain plot 2 | place: USA:California | collected 2015-09-08
GATTCAGGCAGTCGTGCCTGGATTTGGGGCTCGCAGTCCGCTGGGCGAAGAAGGTTTTTGGCTGACGACCGAAAATTTGCGAGGATTTCCGTGCTTCATTGTTACGGCGACAACTGACCGCGGCGTGTTGTACGGCGTGTTCGCATTGCTGAGCAAAATGGCCCGCGACGAGAGTATCTCGGCTTTGAACGAAGTCCAACAGCCGTATGCTCCACTGCGCTGGGTGGACCAGTGGGACAACCTCGATGGTGGGATCGAACGGGGATATGCTGGACGCTCCATTTTTTTTGAAGGTGGCAAGGTTCGTCCCGATTTGACGCGCGTTCGCGAATACGCGCGTTTGCTAGCTTCCCTCGGGATCAACGGCTGCGCTATCAATAATGTCAACGCGAATCCCCACCTTTTGGAAGAAGATTTTCTGCCTCAGATCGCCCGCATCGCTGATGCATTCCGCGAGTGGGGCATTCGAATCGCCATATCTATTGATTTGAGCAGTCCCAAGGTCATCGGCGGCCTGGATACGTTTGACCCTCTCGACCCTCGCCTCAGTCAATGGTGGCGCGAGAGAGTGGACAGCATCTATCGCCGCATTCCGGACTTCGGCGGATTTGTTGTCAAGGCGGATTCCGAAGGCCGGCCTGGTCCGTCCGCTTACGGCAGGACGCCAGCGGATGCCGCCAACGTGATCGCGCGCGCGCTCAAGCCCCACGGCGGCATTCTTTTCTACCGTGCATTTGTGTACGACCATCACCTCAACTGGCAAGATCCCAAGAGTGACCGCGCGCGGGCCGCGTACGATATATTCCATCCGCTCGACAGCAAGTTCGACGACAACGTAATCATTCAGATCAAACAGGGGCCAATCGATTTTCAGGTCCGTGAACCTGTTTCTCCGCTTTTTGGCGGCCTGCTACAAACGAATGTCGCCATGGAGTTGCAGATCACGCAGGAATACACCGGCCAGCAGCGGCATTTGTGTTTTCTGCCATCGATGTGGAAAGAGGTGCTTGACTTCGACCTCCAGTTGAGTCGCAACGGAACTCCTGTAAAAGTCGTTGTTTCCGGCAAAACATTTCGTCGTCCGCTGGGAGGACTCGTGGGCGTTGCCAATGTTGGCATGGACGAGAGCTGGCTCGGCCATCCATTGGCGATGGCCAATCTCTACGGTTTCGGGCGCTTGGCGTGGAATCCAAATCTGAGTCCGAAAGCCATCGCTGAAGAATGGACACGGCTGACGTTTGGAAACGATCCAGCTGTGGTAAGGACTCTTTCTGAAATGCAAGTCAATTCGTGGAGAGTCTATGAGAGCTACACGGGCCCACTCGGCCTGCAAACCCTGACCGACATTCTCGGAAGTCATTACGGGCCCGGAGTGGAATCCTCCGAGCGCAGCGGGTGGGGCCAATGGCACCGCGCTGATCATGAAGGCGTGGGCATGGATCGCACTCTGGCCACGGGCACCGGCTATGTCGGGCAGTATTCTCCGCCAGTAGCTAAGCAGTACGAATCTTTGGAATCGACCCCTGACGAGCTGCTACTTTTCTTTCACCATGTGCCTTACACATATGTGCTCAAGTCCGGCAAAACCGTGATTCAGTACATTTACGACTCGCACTACGAAGGGGCAGAACGCGCTGCGGACAATGTCCACTACTGGGAATCGCTTAGGGGCCTGATTGATGAGCAGCGTTACTCGGATGTGTTGGCGCGGGTTGAATATCAGGCGGGACACGCCATTGTGTGGCGGGACGCCGTCTGCAATTGGTTCTTTCGCGCTTCTGGCATACCTGATGCGAATCGCCGTGTAGGGAATTATCCTGATCGCATCGAAGCGGAAGTCATGCAACTTGCAGGCTATTCGATCGTGGACGTTGTTCCCTGGGAAAACGCGTCCGGCGGTAAAGCAATCGAGTGCGCGCAGCCGCGAGGATGTACGGCCTCCTTTCGGTTTACGCGTGACGCGGGGTGGTACGAAATGGATGTTGCGTACTTCGATCAGAATAATGGTGATTCGAGTTTTCGGGTCTTCGTGGGCGATCAGTTAGTCGATGAATGGACGGCGAACGACAATCTTCCCGCTAAAAAAATTGGAGGCGACTCTTCGACGCGACGCCGCATTCGTGGCTTGGCGCTACGGCCGGGAGACGAGATTCGCGTCGTGGGAATTCCCGACAGGGAAGAGCATGCGCCGGTCGACTACGTCGAGATTCGCCCCTCACAGAACTGAGGCCATTCCTTGCGAACGCAGGAGCGGAATTTTTGTGGATAGTTCATCGGACTCTGCACCGTGTTCCCGAGGAAGTCTTTGGCCTCATCGAATTTTACCGTTCTTCACCAGGCCATCCAGCCAGCGCCGCGCCGTCGCGGCCTCAGGGCGATCGCCGTGGCTCTTCAGAAAATCGCGCAGAGCCTGCGCCGCGTCTTCATACCGCCCCACAGCCGTAAGCGACTGCGCGACGAGAAGCTCAATCTGGGGAGCTCTTCCGTTCGATTCCGACAGCGCCTGCTGCGATGCTCTCAACGCCTGGTCATATTGTTGGCGATAATAATACGACTTGCCGAGCGCCCAATGGGTCTCCCACCCGCCTGGTTCCATCTGCAACGATTTTTCGAGCGGGGGGATGGCCTCTTCGTATTTCCCCTGGTCGGTTAGAGCCATTCCCAGCGCCGACAGAACGCGAGCGTTACCCGGATCCATCTGGACGGCTTTTTCGAGAACGCCTTGTGCTTGCCTCCAATTGCGAAGGCTGAGGTATAGCACGCCTTGCACAAAGAGCACGTCGGGGTGCCCGGGCGCCAGCTTGGCCGCTTCATCAACAAACTTCTCGGCTTCCTTCGGCTTGTTGTCGCTTAGGGCTTGCAAGCCTTTGTCGAGAGCCTCTTTTGCCTTGGGGGCCAGCAGCGGTTTGCCAGGGACTCCCGCACTTTCATTTGAAGAGGGTTCTCGTTGCAGGTAGATGTCAAGTTCGGCTTTGACGGCTACGGGCACGGACACGTCTTTTTGCGCGGACTTGTATCCGGTGGCACTGACAATCACGGTGTAATCTCCCAGCGACCGCAGGATGAAGAAGGCGCGGCCTCGCGCGGCCTCTTTTTGATCGGTTGGCATTCCTTCCTTGAAGAGTTTCACAGTCGCGGGCGCGGAGATAGGCTCTCCGGAATTGTCGCGTACGGTTACCGAGATTTCCGCCTTGTCACCGCGGAGGAGAGTCCCTTCGGCGCCGCTGTCCTGGCATCGGGTTCGAAGAGGCAGCAGAATAAGGCAAACAGCTAGAGGCACCAGGAATCGGACAATCCGCTGAGGCCCGCGTTGCTTCGCAAAACGCATAAATAAATGTGAAGAGCCGATTAAAGAGTAGTCTTGCGCTTAGGGCGCGTCAAGGAACTACGCCACCATTACGGTTGCAACGGCGGGGGAGAGCCGGACATTTTTTCCAGCAGGACGTCGTCGGCCTCTTTGTGGAGTTCGCGAACTTTGGCGAATTCCTGCTTGGCGGCGGCGGTATTGCCCATGGCTTGATACAGACGTCCCAGTTGGAAGTGCGTGTCGGGCTGGGCGGGATCCAACTTCACGGCCCGTTGGAATGCCGCGAGGGCGTCCTTATATTGCTTCTGCTCCCTGTAGATAGCTCCCAAGTCGGCATAGGCGATGCGAATGTCGTCCTTTAGTTGGACGGCCTTCTTGAGCAAGACAAGAGATCTCTCCGGATTGTTCGCCTTCATTTCAATGTCACCGAGATAAGCCAGGGCTTGAGGATTGGCAGGATCGACCGAGAGTTCCGCCTCGAACGCGTTTTTTGCGCTGTCATACTCGCGAAGCTTCCATTGCAGGTAGCCAAGACCAAAATTAACGCCCGGTTCCCGCGGAGCGACTTTTATTGCCGCCTGGAACTCCTCGATGGCTTCGGTTGTTTTGCCGAGACCATCGAGCGCTTCGCCGGTCAGAACGTGAGCAGCAGCGGAATCAGGGTTCTGTTCCACGATTTGGCGGAACTGGTCTAATGCGCAAGAATATCTTTTTGCCCATAAGCAGCTCTGAGCAAGCATCTGTTGCAATTGGACATTTGATGGATCAGCCTTCGCGGCTAATTCAAGGTGCCTCGATGCCTCGGCAAATCGCCTTGCCCCGTAGAAGCTCAAGCCCAGGAGGGTGCGCGCCTGGCCGTTATTTGGATCCGCTGCTAAAGCGCAATTCAGAGGAGCAATGGCGCCATCGAATCGTCCCATTTTGAATTCCGCCAAGCCCAGATTCAGTTGAATTCCAGGCAGCTTGGGATTGAGGGCAAGAGCTTTCTTATAGGCGGAAGCTGCCTCCTGATACTTCTGTTGTTTGGAGAGAACCACACCCAGACTCCCGAAGGCGGCGGCGTCCTTGGGATTTCGTTGCGTGACGGAGCGCCATGCGCCGGCGGCTTCTTCCAGTTTTCCCTGTTGTTCGAGGGCGAGTGCGTCGGAGGGACTGGGCTTTTGCGCCGTCGCGGATGTTGGTAAGAGCAGCGCGATTGCAAGCAGAAATCGTCTCCACTTTGTCATGACCGAACATAGCCCACGGACTCTATGCAAACAAGCGGGCTGGTAATATTCCTATCGTAACGCCGGACTGCAGGCCGGGAATAGTTAGGAGCTCGGCGTTTTGCGCCTGTTGCCGGGACTAAAACAGACGCCCCGCTCGCACGCCGTGCGAGCGGGGCGTTTTACTGCTTCCCGGGGTGGGGTTAGAAATAGATCTTGCCGCCAAGCTGCAAGATTCTCGGGTCAAACGCTGATGTAAATTGGCCGAAGCGGCTGTCCGCTTTGGTCGTATCCACGCCGTTGAACTGAGTATGGTTCCAAGTGTTGAATGTTTCCAAACGGAGTTCGAAACGGCTGCCGCGAGATTCACTCAGTGTGAAAGTCTTGAACAACGACATGTTCCAGTTGTCGCGGCCAGGTCCACGCAAGGCGTTGTGGCCCAACGTACCCCAAGGGGACGATGTGTTGGTCACCGTAGGGGACGAAAAGGCTGACGAATCGAAGTATTGGATTTGCTGGTAGCACTTGGACGCGGGAGTGCAGGTAACCGGTGTCTGCGGATAGGAAATCGTACCCGTCAAATTCGGCCGGTTGGTGCCGCCTACTCCGTTGCCGCCTTGCCCGCCTCCGAGTGTGACGTTGATTGGGAGGCCAGATTCCATGGTAACGATGCCCGAGATTTGCCAGCCGCCAACCGTGGATCGAACGAGACGGCTTTGATTATGCCGCAAGAACGGGATGTCGTAGATGAAGTCCACGACGGCGATGTGCGTGCGGTCATATCCGCTGGGGCCGACGTCATACACCCAGCCTGCATAGGGATTCGACACAGTTCCGAGGTCTCCGCCGCCGCTTCCGCCAGTGGTCGGGTCAACGGCACGCGAAAGCGTGTAGAAAGCCCGAAGGTTGAGGTCGTGGCTGAGCTGAGAGTTGAGGTCCACTTGCAACCCATTGTAATGTGCGTTGGCCTCGTTGTCGGCGAGCCTGATAGTGGTGAACCCTGGGTAGGGCAGAGTGGGTATGGTCTGATAAGGATTGGCCGGTTGGCCGGGTATCAAACCCGCCAGCGCCGGAAGCTGACTCTGGTCAGGCAAGTTGATGTTGCGGTAGTCGTTCTGATGCCTACTTTGATTGCCGACATAACTTACCGACAAAACCGTCTTGGCGGCAAAGGAGTGCTGCACGCCGACGCTGTACTGGTAACTAGCCGGCAGCTTGTAATTGTCCACGGCCAAGCCGACGATGCTGGCAGCGTTAATCGGCCTAGCCGCCGCCGAACCAGTGGAGAGTGAAAGGCTTGGGTTCGTCATCTCGACGTTACTGAGGCTGACTTGCAAGCTGAATGGAATGTTTGGTCCGGCGTTGTACATGTCGTTGCCCTGAATGCGCTCGTACATGATGCCGAACCCGCCACGGACAACAGTCTTGCCGCTGCCGCTCACGTCGTAGGCAAATCCGAGACGCGGACCAAATGCTGCCCAGTGATTGTTGACCAGGCCTTTGGGCACGCCGTTCTGGCCCGGGATACCGATGCCGTTGAGATAGAGTGGAATGCCTGCAAGGATCGAATTGGGGCTGGTACTGAGGCCGGGGCTGGCAGCGGAGCAGCCCGGATCAGTTGCCTGGTTTCCGCTGCTGCAGATGCTGTTATTCGTGTTGAAGGTGGCCGCTTTGGCTGGGTCATAAAGAGAGGGGTAGAAATTCCCCATGCGGTTGTTGGCTTCGTAGGTGTGCGGCACACCATCCCAGCGCAGGCCGAGGTTTAGGGTCAGCCGCCTGTTTACGCGCCAATTGTCCTGGACGTAGGCAGCCCAAGAAACGTTGTTCCAGTAACCATGGTCCTGAACAGCCAACTCCTGATAGGAGGTAGGCAATCCCAGTAGAAAACTGGCGAAGCTGTTTCCGCAGGCAGTGTTGGCAGGGCAGGCGGCGCTTCCAGCAGTGAGGTCTTTGTTAAAGGTAAAGCCGCCCTGGGTCTGACCGAAGAGGTCCTGAACCTTCTTGTAGATGGCCCAACTGGCTCCGAACTTAAGCTGATGGGCTCCCTTGGTCAGCGAAATGTCGTCGCGGATCTGGTAATCATCAGCCTTGTTGTGCCACGGCCAGCTGGAGATTTCGAACTGGGCGCCTGTCCCGCCGCTCAAGTCGATATTTGGGATGCGGTTCAGATTGTTTGGTCCAGTGAATAGTCTCGAATTCGTATTGACGTAGCCACTGGGCAGCGCCAAGCTAGTCAAGCCAGTAGCCGCGTAGGGAACGATGTTGATTACGTTCCCGTTGTAATTGAAAGCCACCTCGTTGAGTAAGGTTGGGCTGATCGCATAGGTTGTGTGGATAACGCCGCTACGAGATGGATTGCCGAAGGTATCGCCGACAGTTGGAACATTATCTCCGCTCCACTGGCTGGTGGCGAAACTCTGTGTCACTTGTTCAGCAATGTAGTGTCCGAAGACGGAGAACTTGGAGCTGAAGTTATGGTCAATGCGAACGACTTCTTCCCTAAGATTGGTAGGAGCATTAGCGCCGCCAACGAACGTGCCTACGGAGTTAGCAATGTTGGTGGTCGGTGCGGGGAAGATGCCTGCCTTGAGCAGAGCAGCGGCATTCGGATTGATCATGCAAGATGGAATCACATTGCCAGGAAATTGCCCACCCGAGGTGATTCCCGCAGGGGGCGCCTGGCCGGGACAATTCGCGAACAAAGCGGTTTGCGCGACTTGCGCATTCGTCCCGTTACATGTCCCAGGCGCGCAGAAGGTTGGAACAAATATCGGGTTCGGTGTAGGTGCGGTAAGAAGACCGGCGAGGTTACCGCCATAGGTCGCGGTGTCCGGAACGTTCTGATTAGTTCCGCCGCCCTGAATGAGCTTGCGCCATTCCATGTTATAGAAGAAGAAGGTCCTCTTCTTGTCTGGGTTGTAAAGCTTGCCGAAAGTTATCGGACCGCCGACATTGAACCCATATACATTCAGCCGTAACTCTTGGATCTTGGCAGGAGCTGGGCGGAAGAAGTCGCGCGCATCGAAAGCGTCGTTGCGATTGAACTCCCAGGCTGAAGCGTGAAGCGTGCTGCTTCCAGACTTCAGAACCATGGTCATTGTGCCGGCGGAGGAAAGTCCATAGTCAGCGCTGTAGTTCGAAGTGAGCTGACGGAACTCAGCGATAGCATCCGTGGAGGGCGCAATGCTCATGCCACCGGCGCCGCCACGGTCGTCATCTTCTCCACCGTCGAGCAGATAGATGTTGTGGTTCTGACGCATGCCGTTAAACTCCACGCTGGCGTTTCCACCAACTGGAGTGTTGACGAATCCGGTGATCTGGCTCGACGCTCCAGGCGCCAACGCAGCCAATTGGTAGATGCTGCGACCATTCACAGCGATCTGGCTCATCTGTTGTTCGTCAATGACGTTGCTGACCTCACCAGTGTCGGCTTGCACGCGGACGGCGTTGGCTTCAACAGTAACCGTTTCCGATGCCGCGCCCAGAGACATCTGGAAATCCATGCGAGTGCGGTCGCCGACTTGCAGCACCAAGCCCTTTTGCTCTGCAACCTTGAATCCCGAGGCTTCGGCCTTAATGTTGTAGTGGCCGACTGGCAAGTCGACCGCTACATACTGGCCAGCTTCGTTCGTGGTGAACGTGTGCGCTAGACCAGTCTCTACATGGGTCACTGTAATCTTCACATTGGCAATTACCGAGCCCGATGGGTCTGTAACCGTCCCAACGATGGTGGCGTTCTGCGCAGATGCGCGGAACGGCAAACCCACTAACAGCACAAAAAGAATGAGTAGATAGCGGAGATTCGATATCCTTAACGCGGTCAAAAAACTCCCAACACACTTCGGCACGACAAAACGCATGCTTCACCCCTTCCTGCAGACTGAGAAGATTTCGATTTCAACCACCACCAGCCGCATCGGTAACGTTAACGGTTGGATTCCTTTTATTCTTATAGTGAATGCTTGTCAAGCAAATTGTTTCTACACGGAATGATCGGGGATGCGGTCATCCAGAATGCCCTCGGAGTGAAGAGAACATCAAGACGCGCCGAATGGGCAAGTCCGAGCATCAGGTTAAGCGGCATAAGCAATCGTGCTTGGGTCACGAAGGATTGAAACATCTGAGTCAGGTCCCTACGGAATAAACGTTATTCTTCGTGTGATTCCGAGTGAACAACAAGATCGAAGCGGCTGCACCACGGACTTTCATTCATGATGCACCGCAACATCGAGTTCCAACGCTCTGCTCCGACGCCAAGAATTGGCGAAGGCAGGCTCTCATCCGGGCTCACTCGTCTTATCCGCTTTATGGATGGAACAATCCGAGAAATGTGGTTCACACAAGACCGTGTAGGCTAACGATGGTATGCTATTAATCTCATCCTAAACTTCCGGAATGATCTCCTCCAATCGAAGGCGAGTGACACCACTGTGCGCGGTCGTGGGTGTTGCAGCAGCCCAAATCATGGCGTTATTTTGTGTATTGCTGTTTCCCTTAGGATCCTCAAGTCAACAGCCTTCCGATCAAAAGGCAAAACAAGCGCCTTCTGGCATGGGCGTGGCCACCGGCGCAGCCCATCCCGCGATTAAGGACTCCCATTCCCGGCCGATCACAGCAGGCGGATTCGTGGACGGTGCCCCGGTCGTATTCCGCGATATCACAAAACAAGCGGGCCTTGATAAATTCTTGCATCGCTCTGGAAGCCCGGACAAGAAAACGATCCTGGAAACGATGGGTTCGGGCGTGGCATTGCTCGACTATGACAACGACGGCTGGCTCGACATTTATCTGCTGAATGGCTCGACGATGGCAGCGATGAAAGGGAAAGAAGCTGTGCCCAAGGCCATGCTCTTGCACAACAACCACGACGGGACATTTAGTGATGTCACGGAAAAAGCGGGCGTGGCAAACGAACGTTGGGGGTTCGGCGTGGCCGTCGGCGATTACGATAATGACGGCTGGCCGGATATTTACGTGGCGAACTATGGCAAAAACCGCCTGTATCACAACAACCACGACGGTACTTTTACCGATGTCGCCGAGAAGGCCGGTGTGGCACTGGGGGGCTGGTCCACTGGACCAACGTGGGGCGATTATGACCACGACGGATTGCTCGATTTGTTTGTTCCAGGTTACGTGAAATTTGATATTGACTACCCACCGATCGCGGGACAAGGCATTATTCCCCCCAATTTTTGCCAATTTCGAGGCGTTTCCGTGATGTGCGGGCCCCGAGGACTGCCGGGAGAAACCGACCATCTGTTCCATAACAATGGAGACGGTACTTTCACGGATGTGAGCATCAAAGCCGGCGTCTCCGATCCCAACAGCTACTATGGCTTGGCCGCTGTTTTTGTGGACGTGGATGACGACGGCTGGGTAGATCTAGCAGTGGCCAATGATTCCGTGCCGAACTATCTTTACCGCAATCGGCACAACGGAACACTTGAAGACATAAGTTACGCCTCGGGATTTGCTCTGAGCGATGACGGACGCGAGCAAGCAACCATGGGGATTGCTGTGGGTGATTACAATCGCGACGGAAAGGTCGATCTCTTCACGACCACTTTTTCCGATGACTACAAGACACTCTATCGAAATGACGGCGGGAGCAGCTTTTCTGATGTTACGTATAGGGCTGGTTTGGCGGGGCCGACCATCCCCTTTTTAGGTTGGGGAACCGGCTTCCTCGATTTTGACAATGACGGCTTGCTGGACATTTTTGTTGTCAACGGTCACGTCTACCCGGAGGTGGACCGCCAGGATTGGGGAACAACGTGGGCGGAACGGCCGCAACTGTTCCGGAATCTTGACGGTTCCAAGTTCGAAGAAGTGCCGCCAGCCACCGGCAGCGGTTTGGCCGCCGTCATCACCGGCCGAGGAGCGGCGTTCGGAGACCTTTTCAATAGCGGGCACATCGACGTCGTCATCAATAGTATTGATTCGACGCCCACGCTGCTGCGCAATGTCGTAAAGAACGGCAATCACTGGCTGGCATTGAAACTAGTTGGTGGCGCAAAGAGCCCGAAAGACGCGATCGGGACGAAAGTCTTCGTCACGGCTGGCGGAGTCCGGCAACGCGCAGACATAGTCAGTGGGGGAAGTTACGGATCGAGTTCCGACATGCGCGTGCACTTTGGATTGGGTTCAGCTACGAAGGTAGAGAAAATTGAGATTCATTGGCCGAGCGGAACACGACAAACGGTAACCGTCCCCGGAGTTGATCGCATCACAACAATTGAAGAAGGAAATCCCGGCATCGAGAAGAATTCTCCACAACGAGGAGGTTCTAAGCTGCCGTGCTCCAATGGCAATCCATAGCCAACCCGGCCATTCGATATTTTGCTTCGCGAATGGACAAGCACATTCCATTAATCTAGCAATGGAACTTGATGCCGTGTGCAGTTCGACGTAGCGCAAGTCTTTGCAATGTGAGAAATTATGGAATGTGCGCTCGTAGCTCAGTTGGATAGAGCGTCTGCCTTCTAAGGAGTCGCTACTTCTATATTGTCGAGCAGGGCCTTCGGCCCGCGAAATCTTATGAAAATCGGTCAGAGTTAAGATACGCAGCGGCCCGGGGCGGCGAGATCGACGACGCAATGGATAAGCCGAGGCCGATATATTGTCTGATCCGGAGCATGCGTGTTGAGCGAATGATTGAGCGTCGCCGCATTTTCCCTTCCGGGGAGCGGCGATAGCTCGCGACCCTGACTAACGTACCTTGAGCCATGCTCTCCGCTCCCGCCACAAGGAGAAACCATGCCTTATAAGATAGCGGGAATCGATGTGCATAAGAGAATGCTGCACGTAGTTGTCTCCGACGTCCAAGTCGACGGGGAGTACGACTTCACGCGGCGTGTTTTTGGCAGCTTGCCCGAGGCACTGCGCTCACTGGCGGCGTGGCTGGTTGAGCAGCAGGTCCAGGAAGTAGTGATGGAATCGACTGCACAGTACTGGAAACCAGTCTGGGGAACCCTTGAGCGGTACTGGAAACCGATCTGCCAGACGCGGGAAGGAGCACTCGCGACGTCGGGAACACTACATCTTGCGCAGGCGCTGTCGAACCGCGGGCGACGCGGGCGCAAGAAGGATTTCCGCGATGCCGAACGTTTGGTGAAGCGGCTGGTAGCCCACGAGCTGGTTCTGAGCTTTGTGCCTGATGTCGAGCAGCGTCTATGGCGGACGGTCGTGCGCACCAAGTATCAGCTAACGCGCAACCGAGTGCAGTTGCACAACCGATTGGAGGCCCTGCTGGAGGAAGCGCACATCAAGCTATCCAGCCTGGTCTCCGATCTGCTGGGGGCCAGCGCACGACGCATGCTCGCGGCTGTAGCGGACGGGGAGACCAACCGCGAGATTCTTGCAGCCCTGGCTGACCGGGGCTTACGTGCTACGCGGTGCTGGACGAGGTGGCATCCATTGACAAGCGGATCGAGCAACTCAACCAGGAAGCGGCCAATCTGCTTCGTCGGCACGAGGATCAGGTCAAGCGACTAGCGGAGGTGCCCGGGCTGGGCGTCGACACGGCGCAACAGATCATTGCCGAAGTGGGTGCCACCGCAGCGACTTTTCCTTCCGAGAAGCATCTATCCTCCTGGGTGGGCGCCTGCCCCGGCGATGAAGAGAGCGCGGAAGTGAATCGCAGCCGCCGGTCGCCGCAAGGCAACCGTCACATGCGGCGAATTCTGAATCAAGCTGCCAATGCAGCGGCCAAACTCAAAGGAAGCATCTTCGAGATTCTCTATCGCCGCTACGTGCCGCGTCTAGGACACAATCAAACCATTGGAATAATTGCTCACAAACTTTGTCGCTTAGTCTGGAAGATATTGCACCGAGGAATCCAGTACGAGGAACGAGGCCCAGAGGTCAAGAAGGCGTCCAAGCAAAAGCGTACTCGAAAAATGATCCAAGCACTCCGCAGGCTTGGCTACCGAATCGAACCGAGCCCTTCTCAATCAGCCATCCCAGCATGAACGCTGCGATGTCGCACGATTTTCGACCCTGCGTTGCTTCGGTTGCGCTTACGAGTTTTGGGCCATCCTTGAGTTACTCCAGCGTCGTTTGCTTCTGATCCAGCCCTCTCGTGTCAAACTCAGATCGACATAGCCGATATAGCCGCCCTCGGGTCCCATCGCGGCTCGTTCGGCAGTTTCGCTGACTTGTTTGGTCTGTTTCTCGACCTCCAACCTTCCTGGCCGCTAACACTTGTCCCGACTGGATCACTTCGGAGCGCTCAATTCGCTGTCTTTCCTGGTTCGCTACGCGTCCGGCTGTGGCAGCGCCGCGATCCTTCGAAGCATGCTGACAAACCAAATCGAGTTTCTCAGTCATTGGGATTGATTGACGGGTGGCCCGTCTGGAGTGGGCGCGTCAGAATTTG
>WNEL01000901.1_pt1 | contig 12889 bp, 14 predicted proteins | sample 5399991 | NCBI WGS metagenome assembly WNEL01 (sample SAMN13153325, study PRJNA577476) | soil metagenome | isolation source: 20 cm grassland meadow soil pre-rain plot 2 | place: USA:California | collected 2015-09-08
CAATAAAGATGCGGCGCGAGCTGCACGTGCTGCACTTCGGCGAGCGCCGCGATCTTCTTCGCCTCGAGGATTCCGCCGACGCGCCCCAGGTTCATCTGGAAGATTGCCGCGGCGCCCGCGCCGAGGAGACGCGCGAAATCGTACTTGGTGGCGAGCCGCTCGCCGGTCGCGATCGGGATGCGCGTGGCGCGCGCGACGCGCGCCATCTCCTCCGGCGCATCCGGCGGCACCGGCTCCTCGAACCAGAGCGGCTCGTAAGGCTCGAGCCGCCGGGCGAGGCGAATGGCGCCCGCCGCAGTCATCTGGCCGTGAGTCCCGAAGAGAAGATCGGCACGCGAGCCGACCGCGGCGCGCAGCTGCCGCATGAAGCGCTCGCAGAGCTCCATCGCCGGGAGCGTGAGCTGCCGCCCGTCGAAGGCGGTGTAGGGACCCGCCGGATCGAACTTGAGCGCCGTGAAGCCCTGCGCGAGGTACTCGGCGGCCCGCTCGGCAGCCAAGTCCGGGTCCTGGTAGACGTTGGTCCGGTCGCCGGGACGAGCGTAGATATAGGTGTAGGAGCGGAGCCGCTCATGCACGCGGCCGCCGAGGAGGTTATAGACGGGCTGGCCCGCTTCCTTCCCGATGATGTCCCAACAGGCCATCTCGAGCGCGCTCAGCACCCCCATGAGCGAGAGGTCCGGGTGCTGCGTGTAGCCCGCGGAATACACGCGCCGCCAGAGGCTCTCGATGTCGTGCGGGTCCTCACCGAGGAGGTAGCGCTCGAACACGTCGACGGCCATGCGCGCCACCAGGTCCGGGTGAAACGGCACGCAGTAGGCTTCGCCCACCCCGTGAACGTTGCCGTCGGTGGTGAGCTTCACGAACACGAAGTAGCGCCCGCCGTAACCCGGCGGCGGATTACCCACGACAAAGGTCCGGATGTCCTTGAGCTTCACCCGGCGATCCTTAGCACACAATGACCGAGTATGACTACATCGTCGTTGGCGCCGGCTCCGCCGGCTGCCTGCTCGCCAACCGCCTGACAGCCGACCCGCGGCGTCGGGTGCTTCTGCTCGAGGCCGGAGGCTCCGATCGCTCACTGTGGATCCAGGTGCCGATCGGTTACGCGCGTACCTTTCACGATCCCCGTTACAACTGGATGTACGAGGCGCAGCCCGACCCCATGCTCGACGATCGCCGCGCCTTCTGGCCGCGCGGCAAGGTGCTCGGTGGCTCGAGCTCCATCAACGCCATGGTATACGTGCGCGGCCAGCCCGCGGACTTCGACGACTGGCGCGCGGCAGGCAACCCCGGCTGGTCGTGGCGCGAGCTCCTGCCTTACTTCAAGAAGCTCGAGGATCACGCCTTCGGGGCGTCCGAATTCCATGGCGCCGGCGGCCCGGTGCACGTGAGCGATGTCTCGGGGAGCGTGCATCCGCTCTGCGCGACGTTCCTCGAGGCCTGCGCCACCATCGGCGTCCCCTACACGCCCGACTTCAACGGCGCGCAGACCGAAGGCGCGGGACTCTGGCAGGTGACCATCAAGGATGGCGTGCGGGTCTCGAGCGCCAGCGCGTACCTGCGCCCGGTGCGGGGCCGGCCCAACCTCGAGGTGCAACTGCAGGCGCACGTGACGAAGGTGCTCTTCTCGGGATCGCGCGCCGTGGGGGTCGAGTACCTCGAGGGGGGCGCGCGCCGGCAGGCGAACGCACGGGCCGAAGTGCTGCTCGCGGCGGGCGCAGTCAACTCGCCGCAGCTGCTCGAGCTGTCAGGCGTTGGCGATGGGGCGCTGCTCAGGCAATTCAACATCCCGGTGATCGCCGACTCGCCCGCGGTCGGGCGCGCCCTCCAGGACCACCTGGCGGTGTCGTATTTCTTCCGCTCGCGGGTGCCAACGCTGAATGATCAGCTGGCGCCGTTCCTCGGCAAGGTGCGGGCGGCGCTGCGCTACGCGCTCGGCCGCCGCGGACCGCTCGCCATGAGCGTCAATCAGGCGGGCGCGTTCCTGCGCAGCCGCTCCGAGCTGACCCGGCCGAATCTCCACATCTACTTCAACCCGGCGAGCTACAGCACCACCACCGCGGGTCCCCGGCGGCGCCTGATGAACCCGGACCCCTACCCGGGGTTCCTAATGTCGTACAACAGCTGCCGGCCGATGAGCCGCGGCAGCATCCACATCCGCTCGAGCGATCCGCTGATGAGTCCCGCCATCGTGCCTAACTCACTCGCCACCGACGCGGATGTGCGCGACGTCTACGATGGCGCGCGCGTGGTGCGGCGGATCGCGGCCGCGGCGCCGCTCGCCGAGGTGACCGATGCGGAGCGCGAGCCGGGACCCAGGGTGCAATCCGATGGCGACGTGCTCGCGGACTTTCGCCGGCGCGCGGGCACCGTGTTCCACCCCTGCGGGACCTGCGCCATGGGGGCGGATCCGCGCACCTCGGTCGTCGATCCGCGGCTGCGCGTGCATGGGGTGACGGGGCTGCGTGTAGTCGATGCGTCCATCTTCCCGAATATCACCTCCGGGAACCTCAACTGCCCGACCATCATGGTCGCGGAAAAGGCGGCGGATCTGATTCTCGAAGACAGCTCGGGCCCGGTAGCGTAACCTGCCGAAGTGAGCCTACAGGGCGGGACTTTATGAGCGAGCTGCCATCGACCGTCGCCGCGGGCGCCGCTGCGCTTGGCGCGGAGCCGGTGCAGTCCGCCTCGCTGGCCGAGCGCTGGTACGTGCTCATCATGATGTGCCTCGTGTACACGATGAGCATCGCCGACCGCTACGTCGTGTCCACCGTGCTCGAGCCGATCCGCCTCGAGCTGCATCTCACCGACTCCGGCGTCGCCTGGCTCACCGGAGCGGCCTTTGGCCTCTTCTACGTCGTGCTGGGGTTTCCCCTCTCGTGGCTCATCGACCGCAAGAACCGACGCAACATCGTGGCGGCATGTCTGGTGCTGTGGTCGATCATGACGGCCGTGTGCGGGCTTGCGCGAACCTCGTGGCAGTTCTTCTTCGCCCGCGTCGGGGTCACGATCGGGGAAGCCGGCGGGACGCCGGGCGCGAATTCACTGCTCTCCGACTATTTTCCCGCTACCCGCCGCGCCATGGCGCTCACCGTGTTCGCGCTCGGCGCGCCGATCGGCGCCTGGGTCGGATACAACGTCGCCGGCGCCATCGCCGATCACTACGGCTGGCGCGCGGTGTTCTTCGCGCTCGGGCTGCCGGGTGCGCTGGCGGGGATCGCGGTGTGGCTCACGGTGCGGGAGCCCAAGCGCGGATGTCTCGACAGCGGCGAAGACCGCGAGGCGCCTTCCGTGCTCGCGACGATGCGGTTCCTCTGGCAACAGCGTGCCGCGGTGCACGTGATCATGGGCAGCGCGGTCTGCGCGCTCTGGGGCTGGGGGCTCATGTTCTGGACACCGGCCTTCCTGCAGCGCACCTACCACATGAGCGTCGGCGAAGCGAGCGTCGTCACTCAGAACATGCACCTGTGGGGAGGAGGCATCGCCACCGTCGTGACCGGTTTCCTGATGGCCCGCGGCAGCATGGTCGATGCGCGGCGGATCGTGTGGCTCCTCGCCGCCGGCATCGGCATCGCAACGGTGGCCTCGTGGGTGGTCTACTACACCCGCGATCTCACGCTCGCCAGGGCGATGTTGTGGATATTCGTTCCCTCGATCTACTTCTACATCGGCCCCGGCTTCGGGCTGCTCAACAACCTGGCTCCGTGCCGCATGCGGGCGATGTTCTGCGCGACGGTGCTGTTCCTCGCGAATTTCGGCAATCTCGTGATCGCGCCTCCGTTGATCGGGGCCCTGAGCGACTGGTTCGCCCCCAACCACGTCACGAACGCCGATTCGCTGCGGCTCGCGATGCTGTGCCTGGTGCCGACGGGCCTCTGGGCCACGGCCCACCTCTTCCTCGCGGCCCGCGATATCCTCAAGGATCAGGAGCGCGCCCGGGGCTTCCCGTACTGAGATCCCCGCGGCGCCGGGTCGCCGTCCCTCGACACGGCCTCCCTGTCGAAGGGGCACAACCGCCCTCCCCCTAAATGCGTACGCGCGGCGCTCCCGAACCCGTGACGCGCGCTACCTCGCCCGCGGGGCGCCCCGCGCGGACGCCGCGGGTAGTGTGCGTGCCCAAGGGAGGGTGACCCATGCAATCCGTCGTCCTTGATATCGCCGCTACGTGCGCCGCGCTCCTCGCTTACCTCGCCGTGGTGCTCTGGAGCGACCTCGCGCGCTCGCTGTAGATAGCGCTCCGGCGGGCGGCGTTCTGCACGCAGGCATAAGGATAAACCACTACCTGCTGCGGGATTTGTCACGACTGCGCCAGCCGCAGCGCGCGCAGACAATGCGCGCGTGATTGATCCGATCGAGATACCCACTACATCCGGCACAGGCACCGAGCCGTCGGCCGTGACCTGCCAGGAAAAGCTCCGGCTGCACATGCAGTTTGCCACCGAGGCGCGCCGTTTCCTGCAGACCCTGAACGGCTACCTGGCTCCGAAAAACCAGCTGCCCGTAACGCAGTTGCCACAAAAGAGCACGACCGACGAGGCGCGCAAGGCATGCGATCAGGCCATGGACGCGCTCGAGGCGCATCGCACTGCCCACCGCTGTTGAAGCAGCGCATCGGGCCGCGTCGTGAAGGGGGGCGCGACGCGGCCTGATCGCTCTAGCGCCGCTCGCCCTGCGAGGCAGCCCCACCCGACACCGTAAAGCGAATCCTCCCCGGCATCACATCGCCGTCGGCACTCGCGGCGCGCCAGCTCACCACGTAGGTTCCGGGCGCCGGTTCCGAGAGGGTGAGCACCACGGTTCCCGGCGGCGTCGCAACCACGCCGCCGTCGGCGGGTACGGACCCACGCTTGGACGATACTATGGTTCCAAGTGCACCGATGATAAGTCTTGTGGTATCCGCAGTGGCTCTAATGCTCATTTCTGGCGGTGCGTTTGCCGCAGCACCGGCAGCATCGACAGATGAGGACGGCGCGACCGCTGAACAACAGCATCACATGCGAATGAGGGCCGCCCTGGGGGCCTACCCCATGACACGCGAGGCCTCCGGCACCGCATGGCAACCGGACAGCTCCGTGCATGGCGGCGTGCACATCGAGGCGGGCGAGTGGATGGTGATGAGCCACGCTCGACTCAACGCCGTGTACGACCGCCAGCAGGGTCCGCGCGGAGATGACAAGACCTTTGCTGCCGGCATGGTGATGTCCGAGGCGACGCGGGTGCTCGCGTCGGAGGACGTCGTGCGCATCCGTGCGATGCTCAGCCCGGACCCGTTGATGGGGGCGTCCGGCTACCCCTTGCTCCTGGCTACCGGCGAGACGGCGAACGGCAGGGACCCGCTCATCGATCACCAGCATCCGCACAACCTTGTGATGGAGCTTTCCGGAAGCTTCAGTCATCCGCTCGGGTCGGAAGACAACGTGTATCTGTACGCGGGGCTGCCGGGCGAGCCCGCCTGCGGGCCGCCCGCGTTCATGCATCGGCTCTCCATTCTCGACAGCCCCGAGGCACCAATCAGTCACCACTGGCTCGACTCGACCCACATCACCAACGGCGTTGTAACAGTCGGCTACGTGCACAGCATCTTCAAGCTGGAAGCCTCCCGCTTCCACGGTCGCGAGCCCGATCAATATCGCTATCGCATCGAGCCCGGCCCCTTGGACTCGACCGCGGCCCGTTTCTCGTGGAATCCCGCGCAGACGCTCTCGCTGCAGGTCTCATGGGCCAGACAGATCAGCCCCGAGCAGCTCGCCCCGCGCGAGGACGAGACACGATCGTCGGCAAGCGCCATTTACACCGAGCCACTTGGCGCCAATCGTTATTGGTCGACCACTGCGGCCTACGGTTATCGGCACGGGAGTAGTGGGCCGCGCCTTTGGGCCTATCTGATCGAGAGTGCGGTAAAGCCGACCGATCTCTGGACGATCTTCGCTCGCTTCGAGCGTGAAACCAACAACGAGCTCACCGATTTCGGCGGTCAGCCGAGCCCCGTCTATGTCGTCGCCAAGGCCTCAGTCGGCGCGATCCACGACTGGCGTATCTCGTAGCACCTCCAAGTGGGCCTCGGCGCGCTCTATGCGTTCAATTTCCTGCCGTCTTCCTTGACCCCTCTCTACGGACACGACCCCGCTGGAATGATGGCGTTCGCCCGACTGAAGGTCGAGTGACATCCATGTGTTGCAGCGTCGCGAATGCCCGTGCCTGTGGTGCACATCCGGGTAGTGCGGATGAGTGTGCCGGATCCGTTCGCAGGTGCGGTTGAGGCCTCGAGTCTACATAAAGCGGGGAAATCCTGCGGTAAACCCCTATATGCGCGCGGTTTGCCGCGACTGCGCCGCCTTCGGGGCGGGGCTACAATCCCTCCGCGTGACCTGTCAGAAAAAATACCGCCTGATCGAGGAGTGCGATGCCGCGTCCCTGCACCTGTGGCATCTCGAAAGCTCGGTGACGGTGATAGAAACGCCGGGGACCCAGCGGGAGCGATTGAAGCGCCGCGCCGAGGAAGCCCGCCGGACCTCGGCCGAGGCGATTGCGGACCTTCAGACGCACCGTCTCCTGCACGGCTGCTGAGCCCGCCGCCTCCGCGGCACAAAATATCCCGGTTCCCTCGCCACGGGGCGACTCCGTTTTGCGCTCAAACGATCCCGTCGACAGCGCGTCCCGCGGTACACTCTCCACGACCAACAGAAAGCGCACAGGGGACGCGGGAGGGGTCTCGATCCCTTGATCCAAGCGCCGGGGGACGCATGAAGCTGCGTTACAAGATCCTGAACGTCATCGTGATCCTCGTGGGAGTCGGGGTGCTGTCGCTCGCGCTCTTCATGAGTCACACCACTCCGTGCGGCCCAACCCCCGCACCGCCCGCCGGCGCGACTCTCATGAAGGCCGCGGTCCGCCATTGCTATGGCTCACCGGATGTCGTGCGGTATGAGGACATCCCGAAGCCCTCCCCTAAAGACAACGAAGTCCTGGTCAGAGTGCATGCGGCCTCGGTCAATCCGCTCGATTGGCACGAGCTCGAAGGCACCCCGTACCTCGTGCGCATGGACGACGGCTTCGGAAAACCGGACAACCCACGCCTCGGCGTCGACTTTGCCGGAACGGTCGAGGCGGTCGGCAAGAGCGTCACGCGCTTCAAGCCGGGCGACGAGGTATTCGGCGGAAGAGATGGGGCGTTCGCCGAGTACGTCACCGTCCGGGAGGCTCGCGCCATCGCGCTGAAACCGGCCAGTGTGACTTTCGAGCAGGCGGCTTCGGTGCCGATTGCGGCCATCACCGCGTTGCAGGCTCTGCGCGACAAGGGACACATTCACGCCGGACAGAAGGTCCTGATCAACGGCGCCTCGGGGGGTGTCGGTACCTTCGCCGTGCAGATCGCAAAGTCGTTCGGTGCGGAAGTGACCGGCGTATGCAGCACCAAGAACGTCGACATGGTTCGCTCACTCGGCGCGGATCACGTCATCGACTACACGCGGGAGGACTTTACCGCAGGCACCCAACATTACGATCTGATCATCGACAATGTCGCGACCCACTCGCTGCTCGCGTACAAGCGCGTCTTAAGTCCCAACGGCAGCTACGTGATGATCGGCATGACAGACCCCGGTAACTGGTTCGGCTGGCTGGCCAAGCCGATCGAAGGGATGGTGCTGTCGAAGCTGGTGAGCCAGAAGTTCGGCATGATGCTCGCGGATCTCAACCACGACGACCTCGCCGTCCTGGGCGATCTCATGCAGTCCGGGAAGGTGACACCGGTCATCGAACGGCGTTACAAGCTGAGCGAAGCCGGCGAGGCGCTCCGCTATCTCGAGAAAGGCCATGCGCGAGGAAAAGTCGTGGTGATGGTGGAGTGAAGCCTCCCGAGGCGGCCGCTCGATACCCGAGCCGCCTCGGGCCTCAGTGAAGCACGAGCGTATCGCGCCGCCAGGCCACGTCCTGCCAGCGGCCGAAGTCAAACAGCCGCTCCGGAGCACTCGCTTGCCGCACCAGCGCGAGATCATCGAGCCGGCGCTCCTCGAAGAAGCGGCGAAATCGACCCTGATCCTTCACCTCGCGCGCAATGAGCAGGCGCCGTGTTCCCGGCGCGAAGCCGGCAAACTCGACATAGCCTTCCTGCGGATCGTCCACACCGGGTGAGAGCACATCGACCGTCCAGCGCCCTGCCCTCTCATGGAAAACCCAGAGCTCGCGCCAGCTCTCGAGCGGCTGCACCGCAAGCGCGAGCGCGCGGCCCTGGGCGAAGGTCTGCGCCGAAGCCATCCAGGCGACCTCGTAAGTGCAGCGTCGCAGGAGCGGCTCGGCGCCTGGCCGCTGCGCATCGGCGAGCGTCAGGCAGGTCTGGCCAGGCTCCCCCGCGGTCGCACTGAGGGTGAGCGAGCCCATGGGCGCGGCGGGCGTCATGGCGGCCCAGCGGATCGCGCCCACCCGCACCACCGCATCCGCGGCCCGTTAAGACACAAGTGCCGCCCGGTTAAGGCGGCTCGCGATTTCCTGAAACCGGGGCCGAAGGTGCTCTGGCTCCACCAATTCGAAGTCCACTCCGCACATGATCACCTGGGCGATCAATATCTCGGGGGTTTCCGCTCCGATGCTGAGCAGACTGTGCTGCGCGTCCAGAGGCTCGAGCACACCCAGCCAGGGCGGGATCCGTCCGGCTAATGCCGCGGCGGCGGCGGCGAGCTTGAATCTCGCCCGGTGGCGGTACGGCGCATAGGAGATCGCCTCCGCCACGTAGCGCTCCACGTCCGGGGGCGGAGGACGGGGACGGAAAGGCGCACCCGTAGCCGGGCGGCCGTTGATCCGATCCACGCGCAACGTGCGCCAGGCCGTGCGGCCCACGTCCCACGCCACCAGGTACCAGCGGCGGTTGCCCGTGTGGGCCAGTCGTACGGGCTCGACCGTTCGGGTGGAGGCCCTGCCCGCACGATCCCGATAGTCGAAGGTCAGCTGGCACTGATCCCGACAGGCAGCCGCCAGTGTGGTGAGAGTATCGGGATCCAAAACCGGCGCGCTTCCACCAACCGAGACCGTAACCGCCTGAAGTGCTCCCACTCTCTTGCGCAAGCGGCTGGGCAGCAGCTGATTCAACTTGACCAGCGCGCTCACGGCCGTCTGGCTCATGCCGGCGAAGGCATCCATCGCGCTACGGAGGGATACCGCAATGGCTATCGCTTCGTCGTCATCCAACAGCAAGGGCGGCAGCGCGGAACCCCGGCTCAGTTGATAGCCACCCCCCGGCCCTGCCGCGGCCGCCACCGTGTAGCCGAGGCTGCGCAGTCGGTCGATATCGCGCCGCAACGTTCGTGGTGTGACCTCGAGACGGTCGGCGAGCCCGGCGCCCGTCCAGGACCGGCGCGACTGCAGCACCGAGAGCAGACGGAGCAGCCGGGTCGAGGTGTCGAGCATGAGTAAGAGGATACAAAAAATTGCGGACAGAATCTGTCCACAACTGTCCGCTACGCTAATGCCATTCACGCGAGCCAGTTTCCAGTGCCGGACGGAATACTCAACCGGGAGGGAAGGACCGACATGAGCAACCCCGCCGCCGAACAAGCGATCCTGCTGACCGACGACGACTCGAGCGATACCGCAATCCGGGCTTTTCGGATCGAGATTCCCCAGGCGGAAATCGACGACTTGCGCTTCCGGCTGCGGAGAACTCGCTGGCCCAGAGAGCTGTCCGGCGTCGGTTGGAAACGAGGCGTCCCGCTCGGCTATCTCATAGAGCTCGCGGAGTACTGGCGCACGAGCTATGACTGGCGCGAGCACGAGGCGCACATCAACCGTTTCCCGCAGTACACCACCGTCATCGACGGCGTGCCCGTGCATTTTCTGCATGTGCGGTCCATGGCGCCCGATGCCACTCCATTGATGCTCATCCACGGCTGGCCAGGGTCGATCGTGGAGTTTCTCGACACGATCGGACCCCTGGCCGATCCGCCTGCGGACGCCAGCAAGCGTAGCCAGGCCTTTCATCTGGTGATTCCATCGATTCCGGGCCACGGGTTCTCGGGACCGCTCACCGCGCCGGGCTGGACACACGGCCGCATCGCGAAGGCTTTCACCGAGCTGATGGCGCAGCTCGGGTACGAGCGCTACGGAGTACAGGGGGGCGATGCCGGGGCGATCATCGCGCCTGAAATGGCGCGCCTCGATCCGACGCATGTAATCGGCGTGCATGTCAACGCACTCGTCACGCCCCCTTGCGGCGATCCAGCGGAAATGGCCGGCCTGACCGTGGCCGAGCAGGAGCGCATGGCGCGGCACCAGCGATTCCGCGAAGACATGGCCGCGTACCTGCACATACAGAGCACTCGGCCGCAAACGCTCGCCTACGGTCTCACCGATTCACCGGCCGGGCAGCTCGCCTGGATCGTCGAGAAATTCAAGGAATGGAGCGATCCGGCCACGCGCTTCGCCGAAGACATCGCCCGTACAGACCGGATCCTCACGAACGTGAGTCTCTACTGGTTCACCCGCACCGCCGGATCATCCGCCAACCGCTACTACGAAGCGCTGCACGACCCGACCCCCTGGGCACCCAAGGCCCGCAGCCGCGTGCCCACGGGCGTCCTGGTATCGCTGACGCAGGACGTCACCATCCGCTGCCTTGCCGAGCGCGACCACAACGTGGTGCATTGGTCGGAATTCGAGCGCGGCGGCCACTTTTTCGCGCTGGAGGAGCCGGAGCAGTTCGCCGCGGATGTGCGGGAGTTCTTTCGACGAGTACGTGGTCACTGATACGCGGCGGCGTGCGGAGAACCGCCTGTCTTCCGTGTCAGCGAGCCGGGGGCGTGGCCGACCCGAACTCACCCCCGTAGTAGCGGCGACCGTGAGGGGTTTCGCAGTCCAGGTCCAACCTGGCCACGTCACTTGTCGTCGGGTCGAACTTTTTGCCGTCGCCATCGACGAACTCGGTGCTTTGTATGAGCACCGCTTCAGTCAGCCCCGACTTGATCGTGTCGACCTCGAGCTTGAGGCTCGAGATGCCATGGGAATTGAGACTGAGGAGACAGCTCGTCCAAGTGAAAGTATCCCTATTTTCTATCCGGAACACTTGAAGCGATCGGTTGTACCCGATGGCCACGGTGAGACTCCGCTCCAGCATGCGATACGGGTGCGCGATAACGGTTTCTCGAGCCTTTGGCGGCGCATTGTTCCCCGGCGTTTCATCGTGCGTCCCGGACCAAAGCGCCAAGGCAACCACGCCAACGATGGCGACGGCGGCCCCTGCCGCGATCTCGAAGGGCAAGCGCGATTTCTTCGGTCGGCCGCAGTGCGGAGGGATGTGCGCGGACGAAAAGGCCATATCACCCGTTCCTGGACGCCAGGAGACACTGACCAAAGTATCTGAAGCGGCAGAGGGCTTTTGAGGCAGGAGTGGTCTTCCACTCGACCCGGTCGTGCCGAATTTCACGTTTTGAGGAGGAGGCGTCCGGTGCCTGCTGATTATGTACGAACTGTTCTGGTCCATGTCCTGAACAGTTTGCGTCCAGAGAATCCGTGTGTAACGGGCCACTGGCGTGTCTCTTGCCTATGCTGGCTGCCCTCAGATCGCCGTGGCGTGACCCGTTAGAGGTGAGCTATGGAAATCCTCCTGATCGATATTGGCGCCCTCGCGGTGTTTTTTGCTTTTATGGCGATCGTGTATTGGCACGGAGTCTCACACGAAGAGCAGCCAACGAGGTGTGGCCTGGTTGATGTCTCACGCGCGCCTGCTGCTCCTGGATCTTCCGGATCCGCCGTCGCTGCCGATCGATCGCGGGACGCGGGTTCGCGAGGTCGGCCGGGGCCTGTTGCCCCTCGCGGCGACGATCGGCCTTCGGCCTGACGAACACGCGCCGGCCCGAGCGGTCAGCCGCCGGCCGATTTCACGCGTCCTTGAGCAGGGTCAGCGCCGCTTCGACCTGATCGTCCTGCACGAGCAATTGCACGCCGGCCACTCCGCCTTCCATGCCCGCACTTATACCGACGACGGCCGAGGGTATTCCGGCGGCCTCCAGCTCGAGCCTCGCCAGATCGGCCTCGACCGTGGTCGGATAGCTCTTGATGATTTTCATCGCTGGTCCTTACTTCGTGACCCACCAATGGGTCATGCGTCTGCTGGAATGGTCAGTTTGCCAGCGCAAGGGCGCGGCGAACCGACGCCCCGCTCTCGAGCGCTCCTTGTGAGCAAGGTTGGGCTTACGTGCCTCTCTACACTCGCAATCCTCTATTCGCTTTCTTCTCCTTCTTTGCGGCGCGCTTTTCCATCAGGCTCTTGGCGGGTTTCTTCTTCGCATCTTTCTTTGTGTCCATTGCCTTGCTCATAACGGGCTCCTCGGATTGGAGGGAACAATTGGCATTTTGTGCCAAAGTGAGCAGATCCGGGTCATTGGAAACCCCCATCAGCTGAGTTCCTTCGTTTTGCCGTCAATCCTCGTCAATCTTGCGCCCTGCGGCACAGCATCGGCCATCTCGACGAATGCTCTCACACTCCTGATTGCCCCTCGTTCCCACACTACTGCCGGAAGGGGTGCAGTGTGGAGCGAATGATCTGGTCCCGCGGCCTCCGGGCGGCCGAACGTGCCGAGTTTTAGGTCGCTCTCGAGTTGCACAAGCCAGCTTGAGAGGTGGCCGGCCACGTAGGTTTTGGCGATCCGGTTGCTCTTTCGAATCACAACAGCCGTTCCCCTGAGCGGAATCACGTGCGGTACTGAGGGGTCGCTCCGTTGGAGGATTTCGAAGTCGGTGGATCGAAAGCCGCTTCGCCGAAACAAGTCATGGGCGTCGTCGACTTCGTCTTGGCCGAGGACTTTAAGTGCGGACTTAAGATCCTGCCGCAGCAATTCGACTTCGGATGGTGTGAGCATCCGCGGTCTTTTCGAGGTAGCGAGCTTCCGACCGGGTAAGT
>WNEL01003367.1_pt1 | contig 12853 bp, 8 predicted proteins | sample 5399991 | NCBI WGS metagenome assembly WNEL01 (sample SAMN13153325, study PRJNA577476) | soil metagenome | isolation source: 20 cm grassland meadow soil pre-rain plot 2 | place: USA:California | collected 2015-09-08
ACGACGAGGCGCAGGAGATCGCGACCAGCGGCGCCAAGGTGCTGCACCCGCGCTGCATCCTGCCCGCGCGCCAGTACGGCATTCCGCTGCACGTCTATGCGACCCAGGCGCCGGACCTCGAAGGCACGGTGCTCTCCGCCGAGAGCAGCATCGGGGGGGCGCAGCTGAAGGCGGTGTGCTCGAAGAAGGGCATCACGCTCATCTCCATGGAGAGCCCCGGGATGTGGCACCAGGTGGGATTCCTCGCCGATGCCTTCCGGGTGTTCAAGGATCACGGCCTGTCGGTCGACCTGGTGTCGACCTCGGAGACCAACGTCACGGTCTCCCTCGACCCGGCGGCCAACACCCTCGACAACGCCCAGGTCGCAGCTCTCGCCGCCGATCTGTCGCGCCTCTGCCGCGTGCAGGTGATCGGGCCGTGCGCCTCGGTGAGTCTCGTGGGACGCAACATTCGCGCGATCCTCCATCAGCTCGGCGGCGCTTTCGAGTTCTTCGAGGAGCAGAAGATCCACCTCGTGAGCCAGGCGGCCAACGATCTGAACTTCACCTTCGTGGTCGATGAGGACCAGGGTGACCGTCTGGTCGAGCAGCTGCACGAGCTGCTGATCCGCCCGGTGCCGGGCGACAAGGTTCTCGGTCCCACCTGGCAGCAGCTGTTCTCGCGGCCAAAGGACCGCGCGGGGGGCGCGGCGCCGCCCTGGTGGCGCGCCAAACGGGCCGAGCTCCTCGGCGCGCTCGGCGACCGTGACGCGGCCTTCGTGTACGACCTCGACACTGTCCAGGGGGCCGCGCGGGCACTGCGTGGCCTCGCCGCGCTCTCGCGGGTGCACTACTCCATCAAGGCCAATCCGCACCCGGAGCTCCTGCGGACGCTGCGGGCCGCCGGCGTAGAGTTCGAGTGCGTGTCGCGCGGCGAGGTCGAGCGGGTACTCGCGCTCTTTCCCGAGCTCGAGCCCGCACGCATCCTCTATACGCCGAATTTCGCGCCGCGCGCGGAGTACGCCTGGGCGCTCGAGCGCGGAGTGCGGGTGACGGTCGACAACACTTACGCGCTCGACAGCTGGCCGGAGCTCTTCGGCAGCCATGACATCTTCGTGCGCGTCGACACCGGCGTCGGTCGCGGCCACCACACTCACGTGCGCACCGCCGGCACGCGCTCGAAGTTCGGCGTGCCGATCGCGGAGCTCCCCGACTGCGCCCGGCTGGCCCGCGAGGCTCGCGCGCGGATCGTCGGCCTCGAGGCGCACGTCGGCAGCGGGATTTTCGACGTCACGAGCTGGGAGCACACCGCACGCCTGCTCGCCGCCGCGGCGCGCGGCTTAGCGGAGCTCACGGTCATCGATGTCGGCGGCGGGCTCGGAGTGCCCGAGCATCCCGACCAGCCGGGGGTCGATCTCGCCAGGCTCGACACGCTGCTCTCCACGGTGCGCGCCGAGCATCCGCACCTCGAGATATGGCTCGAGCCCGGCCGTTACCTGGTCGCGGCGGCAGGCGTGCTGCTCGCGCGCGTGACGCAGCTCAAGGCCAAGGGCGGGGTGCGCTTCGTCGGCGTGGCCACCGGCATGAACTCTCTCGTCCGTCCGGCGCTCTACGGCGCCTACCACGAGATCGTGAACCTGAGCCGCGCGGACGACCCGGCCACCGAGCTCGTGAACGTGGTCGGCCCGATCTGCGAGAGCGCGGACGTCCTCGGGCACGATCGGCTGCTGCCCCCGACCCGCGAGGGAGACGTGCTGCTCGTGGCGAACGCCGGAGCCTACGGACACGCGATGAGCTCCGAGTACAACCTGCGGCCTGCGGCGGTGGAGCTCTTCATCTGAAACTGAAACGGATTGCGCTGCTTGCGCTCGGGATCACGGCGCTCGCCGTGGCGCTCTACGTGCTGTACCTCGACCTCCTGGTGACGCACCAGTTCGAGGGGCGCCGCTGGACGCTGCCGGCGCAGGTGTACGCCGCGCCGCTCGAGCTCTACGCGGGCCTGGCACTCTCGCCGGCAGAGCTCGAGGGGGAGCTGCAGCGCCTGGGCTACCGGCGCACCACAGCGCTCGACCGCCCGGGGACTTACCGCGTCCAGGGCGAGCGCATCGACGTGGCGCTCCGGCCGGTGCGCTTCGCCGACGAGACGCGCACCGCCACGCTCCTCAGCGTCGTCGCGGGCCCGAAGGGGCTCGAGAGCCTGCGCGACGGCGCCGGACAGGAGGTGCCGGTGCTGCGGCTCGAGCCGCTGCTGATCGGCAGCATCTTCCCGATTCACGGCGAGGATCGCATCGTCGTCACGCCGCAGGAAGTGCCGGCACTGCTCCCGGCGGCGCTGAAAGCGGTCGAGGACCGCAAGTTCGACAGCCATCACGGCGTCGACCCGGTTGCGATGCTGCGCGCGCTCTGGGTGAACGTGCGCGCCCGGCAGATCGAGCAGGGCGGGAGCACCCTCACCCAGCAGCTGGTGCGAAGCTACTTCCTCAGCACGCGACAGACGTTCACGCGCAAGATTCGCGAAGCGATCATGGCGATGGCGCTGGATGCGCACTTCACCAAGGCGGATCTCATGAACGCCTACATCAACGAGATCTTCCTCGGCCAGGACGGCGATCGCGCCATTCACGGCTTCGGGCTCGCCAGCCAGTTCTATTTCGGCAAGCCGCTCGCCGAGCTCGACCTCTCGGAGGTGGCGCTCCTCGTCGCGGTGGTCCGTGGACCCTCGTACTACGACCCGCGGCGCCATGCCGAGCGCTCGCGCGCCCGCCGCGACCTCGTCCTCAAGGTCATGGCCGAGCAGGGCATCGTGAAGGCCGAGGATGCCACTGCCGCTGCGCGGCGGCCGCTCGGGGTCACGAGCCGGCCCGCCGGCGCCTACTACCCGGCGTACCTCGATTTCGTGCGCCGCACGCTCCGTCGCGACTATCACGACCAGGATCTCACCGAGGCGGGCCTCAAGATCTACACCAGCCTCGATCCGCGCGCCCAGGAGCAGGCCGAGCACGCGCTCGAGCGCGAGCTGGCGCGCCTCGATCGCCAGCACAAACGCCCGGAGCCGCTCGAGGGCGCGCTCGTCGTCACGACGCCGCAGAGCGGCGATGTGATCGCCATCGTCGGCGGCCGAAACGTGGGCTACGACGGCTTCGACCGCGCGCTCGACGCGCACCGCTCGATGGGCTCGCTGGTGAAGCCCTTCATCTATCTCACCGCGCTCGAGAGCGGCCGCTACAACGCCGCCACCGTGGTGCAGGACGCGCCCATCGACGTGAAGCTCGCCAACGGCCGTCACTGGCAGCCGGAGAATTTCACTCACGAGGTCTACGGGCCCGTCCCGGTGGTGCGCGCACTCGCCGAGTCGCTCAATCTCGCCACCGTCGGCGTGGGGCTCGACGTCGGCCTGCCCAAGGTCGCCGACACGCTGCAGCGCTTTGGCCTCCCGCAGCCGCCGCCGCAGGTGCCGGCGATGCTGCTCGGCGCGGTGGAGGTCACGCCTCTCGAGGCGGCGCAACTCTTCAACGGCCTCGCGAGCGGCGGCTTTCGCAACCCGCTGCGCGCGGTGCGCGCGGTCATCAGCGCCGACGGCAAGCCGCTCAAGGCCTTCCCGCTCGAGGTGAGCCAGGTGGCCTCTCCCGAGGCCGTGTACCAGCTCGACCGCATGCTCGTCGAGGTGATGGAGCGCGGCACCGGGCGCGGAGCGCGGGCCGTGCTGCCGGCGGGGCTCACGGTGGCCGGAAAATCCGGCACCTCCTCGGACTTTCGAGACAGCTGGTTCGCCGGTTTCTCCGGCAGTCATCTCGCGGTGGTCTGGGTCGGCTACGACAGCGATGAGCCCACCGGCTTCACGGGCTCCGCCGGCGCGCTGCCCGTGTGGGCGCACATCATGGCGGGCCTCAACACGAGCTCCTGGGAGGCGCCGATGCCGGAGGGCCTTGCGGAGATGCATATCGAGTTCCCGACCGGGCTGCGCGTCGCACCCGGCTGCTCCGACGACATGGTCGCCGTCGTGGTGCCGGGAGATGCCTCGATCCCGGCCAAGCCCGGCTGCAGCTTCCCCGATAACGGAAACCCGGTCACCACGATCCTCAACCGCGCGGAGCAGTGGTTGCGCGGTCTCGCGCACTGACGCCGCGGGGCTATGATCTCCTCCGTGCGCATCTCACGATCCTCGAGCGCGCTGGTGAGCGCGTGGCTCATCGCCGCCTGCCTCTCGGGTTGCGTCGTCTCGCGTTCGGAGCCGACGTTGCCACCGGGAGCGCCGCCGCCCGGCGAGACGCCCCCGGGGAGCACGCCGCCCGCGCCCGGCCCCGGGGAGGAGCAGCCTCCACCGTCCGAGCGCCCGCCAGCCCAGGGGCCGCGTCAGTTCCGTCTCGGCCCCGCGGCGACTGCGCTCGTCACGCAGGCGCACGCGCAGGCCGGCAGCGGCGAGTTCGGTCAGGCGGCGGCGACCCTCGAGCGGGCGCTGCGCATCGAGCCTGACAACCCGCTGCTGTGGATCGAGCTCGGGCGCGTGCGCCTCGGCGAAGGCAACGCCGCGCAGGCCGATGCGATGGGGCGCAAGGCCGTGGCGCTTGCCACCGGGGACCCGTCTGCCCAGGCCGCGGGTTGGCGGCTGATTGCCGATTCGCTCCGTGGCCGCGGCCGAGACCCCGAGGCCGCGGAAGCCGAGCAACGCGCCGGCGCTCTCTCCCCGCATTAGGAGAACCGTCATGCGATCGCTCGCCGCGCTGGCCGCCGTCTGCCTCTCGGGCGCGGGACTCGCCGACACGACCATCCGCTACACCGTGCTGTTCGACGGCCGCCCGGGCGGGTCCGAGGTCGTGACCGTGCGTGGCGACGGCCGCGTCGATGTGGACATGAGCTACCGCAACAACGGACGCGGCCCGGACATCAAGGAGCATTCGAGGTTCGCGCCCGATGGAACGCTCACGTCCTTCGAGGTGAAGGGCAAGTCCACCTTCGGGGCGCCCATCGACGAGAGCTACACGCGCAACGGCGGCACGGCGCGGTGGCGCTCGCTGGCGGATCGGGGCGAGGCCACCGTCACGCGGGCGGTCGCGTACGTGCCGGTGGACAGCTCCTTCACGGCGAACGCCGCAATCGTGCGCGCGGCGCTCGGCGAGCCGGGCAATCGCATCGCGGCGCTGCCCGGCGGCGAGCTCACCGTCAGGAAGGTCCTCGAGCGAAGGCTCGAGTCGGGCGCGCACAACGCCGCGGTCGCGCTCTACGCGGTCCTCGGCATCGACACTCAGCCCGACTTCATCTGGCTCACCGGCGAGGCCAACCCGAGGCTCTTCGCGCTGGTGGTACCGGGATTTGCGCGCATCGTCGAGCAGGGCTGGGAGGGGCAGGGAGCCGAGCTCGAGCGGCTGCAGGTGCAGGCCGAGCACGAGTGGCTCCGTGGGCTCGCCGTGAAGCTCGCGCACCGTGCGGCGGACCCGATCCTGATCCGCAACGTCCGCGTGTTCGATTCGGAGCACGCGCGGCTCCTGCCGTCTCGGGATGTGTACGTCTATCGGGGGCGGATCGCCGCGATCGTCCCGGCCGGCGCCGCGGCGCGCGACGCCGCTTCGACCGTCGACGGGGCGGGGCGGGTGCTCATGCCGGCGCTCTTCGACATGCATGCCCACGAGGACACCTGGAACCTGCTGCTGCAGATCGGGGGCGGGGTCACCACCAGCCGCGACATGGGCAACGACAACACGCGGCTGCAGCAGATCATCTCGCAGCTCGATGCGGGGGAGATCATCGGTCCGCGCGTCATTCCGTGCGGCTTCATCGAGGGGGACAGCCCTTACTCGGCCTCCGGCGGCTTTCGCGTCAAGGACCTCGAGGGAGCGCTCGATGCCGTCGACTGGTACGCCCGGCACGGCTACCGCCAGATCAAGATCTACAACTCCTTCCACCCCGAATGGGTGCGAGAGACCGCCGAGCGCGCGCACCAGTACGGCATGCGCGTGAGCGGTCACGTGCCCGCCTTCATGCGCTCGGAGGAGGCGATTCGCGCCGGCTACGACGAGATCCAGCACATCAACCAGCTCATGCTGACGTTCTTCCTCGGACCGAAGGACGATACGCGCACGCTCGCCCGGTTCTATCTCCTGGCCGACCATGCCGATGCGCTCGACCTGTCCTCGCCGCGCGTCACCGAGCTCATCGAGCTGATGAAGGAGCGCCACACGGCGCTCGACACGACGCTCGCCACCTTCGAGGGGAGCTTCACGCAGAAGCAGGGCGAGATGAACCCGAGCTACGCTCCCGTCGCCGATCACGTTCCCGTGGCCGTGCAGCGCGGCTGGCACCGCAACTCGATGAACGTCACCGACCAGAACGCGGCGAAGTACCGGGCTTCTTATGACAAGATGGTGCAGTTCGTCGGGCAGCTCTACCGCGCCGGCGTGCCCCTCGAGGCCGGAACCGACGCCATCGCGGGTTTTACCCTCCACCGCGAGCTCGAGCTCTATGTGCGCGCCGGTCTCACCCCGAGCCAGGCGCTGCAGGTGGCGACCTGGAACGGCGCCCGCTTCACGGGGAGGCTCGATGAGCTCGGCTCGATCGAGGCGGGCAAGCGGGCGGACATGATCCTGGTGGACGGCGATCCCACGCAGAACATCAGCGATATCCGCCGCGTCAGCCTCGTCATGAAGGATGGGGTCATCTACTTGCCCGCCGAAGTCTACGAGGCGGTCGGGGTGCAGCGCTTCACGGAGCCCCCCGCGTTTCAGCTTGCACGCGAAGGGACTCCCCCCTAGACTGTTGATTACTCATCGAGACCGGCTGAGGGATAGGCCCTTGGACGCCGGGGCAACCGCCAGGCCTAACCAACCTGGAAAGGTGCCAACTCCTGCGACGCGCGCCCCGCGAGGGTCGAACGTCTACAGATGAGCGGTCAGCGTGGCCCGCGGGGCGCCTCTTGGGCGCCTTTAGTGGGAATGGACGCGACAGGCCCGCCCAGTCCTTGGGCGGGCGCGCTCCGCGGGAGGCCGGTGAGACTGTGCCACCCGGATGCGGAGCATCGGATGAGCCGAGCCTCCGGGGCCGGACGCCTCGAGGGCCGACCCGGTGCGCGAAGGCGTGCTCGCGATGCCGGCCGTCTTTCCGCTCGAGCACGGCGGGGAACTGCGCGATGCGCGGCTCGCCTGGCGCCTGGTCGGCGCCGCCGGGGCGCCGGTGGTGTGCGCGCTGGGCGGCATCTCCGCCAACCGCGAGATCTGCCTCGCCAGCGATCCGCGCAACGGCTGGTGGTCGGAGATCGTGGGTCCCGGAGGGGCCCTCGACACCGACGAGTACCAGGTCCTCGGCTTCGACTACCTCGGCGGGAGCGGGGACTCCACGGGCCCGGAGCCCGGCGCCGCGGGTCCGACCGCGGAGCGCGGAGTATTCCCCAGCATCTCCAGCTACGATCAGGCGGAGGCGCTCGCGCAGCTTCTCGATCACCTCGGCCTCGCATCGCTCGCTGCCATCGCGGGCGGGTCCTACGGCGGCATGGTGGGGCTCGCCTTCGCCGAGCGCTATCCGGAGCGGGTGGCGCGGCTGATCGTCATCGGCGCGCCGGACCGCAGTCATCCCCTCGCAACCGCCTGGCGCAGCGTTCAGCGGCGCATCGTGAGTCTCGCCGCCGCGTGCGGTCAGGCACAGGAGGGCCTGAAGGTGGCGCGCGCGCTCGCGATGACGACCTACCGGAGCGCGGCGGAGCTCGCGGCGCGCTTTGGCGGGACCGCCTCCCGCGACGGGCAGCGCTTTGTCTTCCCCGTCGAGGAGTACCTCTTCGCGCGCGGCTGCGACTACGCGACGCGCCACCGCGCGGAGTCCTTTCTCACTCTGTCGGAGTCCATCGATCTGCACCGCGTGGATGCCTCGCGCGTGTTCGTCCCCACGACGGTGGTGGCGGTGCGCGAGGATCAGCTGGTGCCGCTCGAGGACCTGCGGGCGCTCGCGGCCCGGCTGCCGCACGGGCGGCTGCACGAGATTTCCTCCATCTACGGTCATGACGCCTTCCTCAAGGAGTCGTATCAGCTGCGCGGCATATTCCGCGCGGCGCTCGGGAGCCCCAAATGAGCCACAGGTCCGTTTCAGTCACGCCGCTGCAGGGCGCGGCCAGCACCGGCGCCAGCCAGGTCACGCAGACGGTGCGCGCCGGCATCGAGTGCGGGGATGCGACCGGGTGCGTCGTGCCGCCGCTGCACCTCACCGCGACGTTCGCGTTCCGCGGCTTCGCCGAGAAGCGTGCCTACGACTACACGCGCTCCGGGAACCCGACGCGCGACCTGCTCGGCGAGGCCCTCGCCGAGCTCGAGCAGGGGGCGGGCGCGGTGGTGACCGCGAGCGGCATGGCCGCGATCACGGTCGTCGGCTACCTGCTTCCCTGCGGCGGCCGGATCGTCGCCCCGCACGACTGCTACGGGGGCACCTACCGGCTCTTCGACGCCTGGCGCCGCCGCGGTGAGCGTGAGGTCGAGTTCGTCGATTTTGCCGATGAGGCGGCGCTCTCCGCCGCGCTCTCGAAGCCCACGGCGCTGCTGTGGATCGAGACCCCGAGCAACCCGCTGCTGCGCATCACCGACATCGCCGCGGTCGCGCGCGCGGGTAAGGCCTGCGGGGCGCTGATCGCGGTGGACAACACCTTCCTCTCGCCCGCCTGGCAGCAGCCGCTCGCGCTTGGGGCAGACCTCGTAGTGCATTCGACCACCAAGTACTTGAACGGCCACAGCGACGTGGTCGGCGGCGCGGCGGTGGCGCGCGAGCGCTCGCTCCACGAGCAGCTCGCCTGGTGGGCGAATTGCCTCGGGCTGACCGGCGCTCCGTTCGACAGTTACCTGACGCTGCGGGGACTGCGGACGCTGCACGCGCGCCTCGACCACCATGGGCGCAACGCCCAGGCCCTCGCCGAGTGGCTGCAGGGCGAGCCGAACGTGAGGCGCGTGTGGTACCCGGGCCTCGCCACGCATCCGGGGCACGACGTGGCACGGCGCCAGCAGCGCGGATTCGGCGCCATCGTGACGCTCGAGCTCGAGGGCGGGCACGATGCCGTGCGGGAGTTCGTGGGCGGACTCACGTGCTTCTCGCTGGCCGAGTCGCTCGGCGGGGTGGAGAGCCTGGTGTCGCATCCGGCCACGATGACCCATGCGGCGATGGATCCGGAAGCGCGCGAGAAGGCCGGCCTCACGGACGGTCTCATCCGCCTCTCGGTGGGCATCGAGGCGCTCGAGGATCTGCGCGAGGACCTCGCGCGGGCGCTCGCGCGCGCGGCGCGGGTGCTCCCCGCTCGCGAGCTCAGCCGGGTCGCTGCAGGCGGCTGATCACGGCGTCCCCGACCTCGCGCGTCGGGAGCGCCCGCACGTCGGCGAGCGCGATGTCGGGGGTGCGCGCGCCGTCGGCGAGCGCGCCGGCCACCGCGCGCTCGAGCGCCGCGGCCTCGGCCGGGAGCTGCAACGAGTGTCGCAGCAGCATGGCGGCGCTCAGGATGGCGCCGTAGGGGTTGGCGATGCCGCGGCCGGCGATGTCGGGCGCCGAGCCGTGGACCGGCTCGTAGATGCCGAGGCGGCCTTCGCCGAGCGATGCCGAGGGGAGCAGCCCGAGCGACCCGGCGAGCATCGCCGCCTCGTCGGTGAGGATGTCGCCGAACATGTTCTCGGTGACCAGCACGTCGAAGTCCCGCGGCCGCCGGATGAGGTGCATCGCGGCCGAGTCGACCAGCATGTGCTCGAGCGCCACCTCGGGGAATTCGGCCGCCACCACGCGCGCGCTCACCTCGCGCCACAGCCGCGAGGTCTCGAGCACGTTCGCCTTGTCGATCGAGGTGAGCCGCCGGCGGCGCGTCTGCGCGAGCCGGGCGGCGACCCGCGTGATGCGCTCGACCTCGGCGACCGTGTAGGTGCAGACGTCCGTGGCACGGTCGGCGTCGCGGCTGCGGTCGCCGAAGTAGATCCCCCCGGTCAGCTCGCGCACGAACACCAGGTCCACGCCCTGGATCACCTCGGGCTTCAGCGTCGAGGCGTCGGCGAGCGCGGGGTGCACCTTCACGGGCCGGAGGTTCGCAAACGCCCCGAGCGACTGACGCAGCCGCAGAAGTCCCTGTTCGGGGCGGAGCCGCTGCCCGGGGTCCGACCACTTCGGTCCCCCCACCGCGCCCAGGAGCACCGCGTCCGAGGCGAGGCACGCGCGCAGCGTCCGGTCGGGGAGCGGATCACCCTCGGCATCGATGGCCGCGCCGCCGAAGGCGAGCTCCGTGACCTCGAGCTCGTGCCCGTAGAGCTGTGCCACCCTGCGAAGACAGCGCAGCGCCTCGGCGATCACCTCCGGTCCGATCCCGTCGCCCGCGAGCACCGCCAACCGGGCCTTCATGCGCGGCGCTCGTACGCCTCGATGTCCTGGGTCCGCTCGAGGAGGAACGCGAGCTCGTCGACGCCACGCAGCAGGCAATGCCGGGCGAAGGCCTCGAGCGGGAAGGCGACGATGCGGCCCCCGGGGAGAGCGAGCGTGCGCGCCGCCACATCGAGCGTGAGCTCCGCGCCCGGATGGGCGAGGAGCCAGCCGCCGACCGTCTCGTCGACGATCACCGGCAACAGGCCGTTCTTGAGCGCGTTGCTGCGAAAGATGTCGGCGATCTCGGTGCTGATCACGGCGCGCAGCCCAAAGTCGGCGAGCGCCCAGGCGGCGTGCTCGCGGGATGAGCCGCAGCCGAAGTTGCCTCCGGCGACGAGGATCCGGCAACCCTCGGCCTCCGGACGGTTGAGCGCGAAGTCGGTCCTCCGACTCCCGTCGGGAGCGTAGCGCCAATCGGCGAACAGGTGCCGGCCGAGACCTGAGCGCGTGGTGGTGGTGAGAAAGCGCGCCGGGATGATCTGGTCGGTGTCGATGTTGGCCGCGGGCAGCACCACGGTGCGCGAGGTGAGCGTCGTGAAGGGTTCCATCGTGCTCCCTCGAACTAAGGTGGCCCTACATCAGCTCGCGCGGATCGGTGACCCGGCCGCGCACCGCGCAGGCCGCGGCGGTGAGGGGGCTCGCGAGGAGGGTGCGTGCGCCGCTTCCCTGGCGGCCTTCGAAATTGCGATTGCTGGTGCTCACGCAGTACTCGCCGCGCCCGACCACATCGCCGTTCATGCCGAGGCACATGGAGCAGCCCGATTCGCGCCACTCCGCGCCCGCTTCGAGGAACACCCGATCGAGGCCTTCCGCCTCCGCCTGACGCTTGACCTGCTGGGAGCCGGGCACCACGAGCATCCTGAGGCCCGGGGCAATCCGTCGTCCGCGCAGCACGCCGGCGGCGCTGCGCAGGTCCGAGAGCCGCGCATTGGTGCAGCTGCCGATGAAGACGACGTTCACTTTCCGGTCCCGGATCGGCTCGCCGGGCGCGAGGCCCATGTAGGCGAGCGCCCGGGCGAAGGCGACATCTCCCGGCCGCTCGGGGATCGCCGCGCCGATCGGAATGACCATGCCGGGATTGGTGCCGTAGGTGATCATCGGCTCGACGCCGGCAGCATCGATGTCGATCTCACGATCGAAGCGGGCGCCGGCATCGGTGGGGAGCCGCCGCCACTCCTCGAGGGCGCGCTCCCGGGCTTCGCCCCCCGGGGCGCGCGGGCGGCCGGCGAGATAGTCGAAGGTCGTCTCGTCGGGCGCCACCATGCCGGCCCTCGCGCCGGCCTCGATCGACATGTTGCAGACGGTCATGCGCTCGTCCATATCGAGCGCGCGGATGGCGTCTCCCCGGTACTCGATCACGTGGCCGGTGCCGCCCCCGACACCGAGCCGGCCGATGATCGCGAGAATGAGGTCCTTCGCCGTCACCCCCGCGCGCGGCGCTCCCTTCACGTTGACCGCGAGCGTGCGCGGCCGGCGCTGCAGCAGGCATTGGGTCGCCAGCACGTGCCCGACCTCGGTGGTGCCGATCCCGAAAGCCAGCGCCCCGAAGGCGCCGTGGGTGCTCGTGTGGCTGTCGCCGCACACGACCGTCATGCCCGGCTGCGTGAGCCCGAGCTCGGGCCCGATGATGTGCACGATGCCGCGCTGGCGGTGGGTGAGGCCGAGCAGCTCGATGCCGAACCCGGCGCAGTTGACTTCGAGCTCCTCGACCTGTCGCCGGGCGGCTTCGAGCGCGATCGGCAGGCCGCCGAACACCTGGCTCGTGAGGGTCGGCGTCGAATGGTCCATGGTCGCGAGCGTGCGCTCGGGCCGCCGCACCCTCAAGCCCCGCTCGCGCAGCAGCGCGAACGCCTGCGGCGAGGTGACCTCGTGGACGAGGTGCAGGTCGACATAGAGCAGCGCGGGCGTGTCGGCGGTCTCGGCGCTCACTACGTGACGCTGCCACACCTTGTCGAAGAGGGTCTGGGGAGAGCGCGCCATCCGTGAAACCCGCGCGCGCTCAGCCGGAGGCGGCGACCCGCGGCGCCGACATGTCGACGTAGTCGAGCCAGCCCCACTGGTCGGGCGTCTTGCCCGAGAACAGGCCGAAGAACGCGTTCTGCAGCGTCTCGGTCACGGGTCCGCGCTTGCCGGTGCCGATCGGCAGCCGGTCGACCGAGCGAATGGCGGTGATCTCCACCGCGGTGCCGGTGAAGAAGGCCTCGTCCGCGAGGTAGAGAAGCTCGCGCGGAATGGCGCACTCGCGCACCTCGAGGCCGCGCTCGCGGGCGAGCCGCATCACGGTGTCGCGCGTCAAGCCCCCGAGCACCGAGTGCGCGAGCGCCGGCGTCAGCAGCACCCCGTCCTTCACCAGGAACAAATTCTCGCCCGAGCCCTCACTCAGCGTGCCGTCGGCGGCGAGCCCAATGCCCTCGGCGAAACCGAGCCGCCGCGCCTCCGCGCCGATCAGCTGGCTCGAGAGGTAGTTGCCGGCGGCTTTGGCGAGCGCCGGGAGTGTGTTCGGGGCCACGCGCTG
>WNEL01000959.1_pt1 | contig 12820 bp, 10 predicted proteins | sample 5399991 | NCBI WGS metagenome assembly WNEL01 (sample SAMN13153325, study PRJNA577476) | soil metagenome | isolation source: 20 cm grassland meadow soil pre-rain plot 2 | place: USA:California | collected 2015-09-08
CATCAAAATCGCGATAGGTCATCAGATAGAGCAGCGGCCCAAACGTCTCATGCTGCACAATGTCAAAATCAGGTTTTGCGGTCGCCAGGCAAGGCTTCATATAGCAGTCGCCGGGAACGCTCAGCCGTTCGCCGCCGTAAAGGATTTCGCCGCCTTCATCTTTTAATCGTTGAATCGAGTGCTGAACAAGATCGACAGCGTTCTTATCGATCAATGGTCCCATCACCGTTTTCTTATCGAGTGGATTCCCGATCGGCAAACTCTTGTAAGCCGCCAAAAGTTTATGACGAACCTTCGACGCGACTGATTCGTGCATGATCACGCGTCGCGTGGACGTGCAACGTTGCCCGGCCGTGCCGACGGCACCGAAAAAGATCGATTGCGTGGACGAGCGCGTTATTGCCACCAAGCTCCATGATGGTTCTTCCCAGCCGGCCATGGACCGTTTTCGCAACGTTCAAACCCATGCCTACCGAGCCGGTCGCGGATACCAATGGGATGCGGCGATCATTGGCCAATTTTTGGCCCACTGTCTTTCGATCGCCAATCAATAAAGTAAAAATCGCCGGATCAGCGCCTGTCTCGCGACAAACGCGCTCGGCAATCTTCGTCACCGCAATAGCGCTGAGGGGAGTTTTCTCCGATGGCTTCCAAACGGTGGCGTCGCCGCAGACAGCCGCGAGTGCGGCGTTCCATGACCAAACCGCGACTGGAAAATTAAATGCGCTGATGACGGCAACGACGCCGAGCGGATGCCATTGTTCCATCAAACGATGGTTTGGGCGTTCCGATTGAATCGTTAACCCATAAAGCATACGGGACTGACCGACTGCCAGATCGCAGATGTCGATCATCTCCTGCACTTCGCCTTCGCCTTCAGCGACAATTTTGCCGGACTCCATCGTCACGAGCTGACCAAGTTCATGCTTGGCGTCGCGGAGCGCGTTGCCTAAACGTCGGACCGTTTCTCCGCGCACCGGCCCAGGTGTGACGCGCCATTTTAAAAATGCTTCGTGCGCGAAGCTAATCGCGGCTTCGTAATCTTCAGCGGAAGCGGTGCGAACGCTGGCCAGTTTTCGCCCGTCGATCGGCGATATCTTGTCGATCTTCCCGCCGCCGCCTCGCCATTCGCCGCAGAAAACGCCGGGACTTTCGTCAGCGATGTCGAGTTTTTCGAGAACGGATTGCATAATGCGGATCGGGGCGCCGGGGCTCCCCAATGTTGAAAATTATTTGCGGCGCTCGCGGCAGTATTGCCGCATCAAGTCCATCGCTTCATCGATAACTTCGGCCGTGATATCGAGTGCGGGCCGGAACCGGATGGAGTTTTCACCGGAACGGAGCGTTAGAACACCAAGATCGAAAAGACCTTTCCAAAATGCCTCGCGCGTTTTTGGATCCGGAAGATCGAAAGCGAGAAACAGCCCTCGTCCGCGCGCGGCCGAGATCGTCGGCTCTTCGCGCTGTAGCTCGCGAAGTTGGTCGAGGAAATGGGCACCCACTTTGCCGGCATTCTCCACGAGATGTTCTTCCTCGATGATGCGCAGGTAATGAGTCGAGCGCACCATGTCGGTGAAATTCCCGCCCCAGGTTGAATTTAGCCGGCTCGATAACCGAAACGCGTTATCTTTCACTTCATCGAGCCGCGGCCCGGCCATCACGCCGCACACTTGCGCCTTTTTTCCAAACGCGAGCAAATCAGGCACAACGTTGAAATGTTCGCAGCACCAATTGCGGCCGGTCGCGCCCATCCCGCATTGCACTTCATCGAAGATAAGGAGGATGTCATTTTCGTCACAGATGCGCCGAAGCGTTTGCAGCCATTCACCGCGAAAATGGTTATCGCCGCCTTCACCCTGGATTGGCTCAATGATGATGGCGCAGATGTCGATCTTGCGTTCATCAATAAGTTTTCGAATCTCACCTTCCGATTTCTTTTCGCGGTCGATCACGTCGCGTTCTTGCTCCGATTCGGGCAAAGCGAAGTTGATGTGTGGGCAGGAAACCCGTGGCCAATCGAACTTGGCGAACAAATCTGTTTTGCGCCGATCCGTGTTCGTCAAGCTCATGGTGTAACCTGTGCGCCCGTGAAAGGCGTGACGGAAATGCAGAATCTGAGTACCGCCCTCACCATGACCAGCGGCCATGTTCTTGCGCACCTTCCAATCCATCGCTGCCTTCAAGCAATTTTCGACCGCGAGCGCGCCGCCTTCGATGAACAGGTAGCGTTCGAGTGGTCGGAGTCCGACGATCCGCGCAAAAGTTTCTACAAATTCCGCGTAGCCCTCCGAGTAAACATCTGAGTTCGCGACTTTGACTTTTGCCGCGCGCAAGAGATCGCGCTGGACAGCGACATTGGCGAAGTATGGATGATTGAAACCAACCGGCATTGAGCCAAAAAAACCGTAAAGATCAATCAGCCGGCGATTACTGGCGGCATCATACAAATACGAACCGCGACTTTTTTCGAGATCAACAACGACCTTGAAACCGTCAAGCAGGACATGCTGCCCGATCGTCTGCAAGACGTTCGACGTTGGTATGTGATTTTTGTCTTCGCTCTTTTTGAGGCGGCTTCGAGGCGAAGCCGCTTCCGTGAGCACGGGCGGCATACTCATCCGCTGATGGTAGCTGTCGCCGGTTGATTGGTCAACCGTAGTAGGACGGATGCGGGAAATTGTAGGAGCAGGCGTGCCGCCTGCCAAATATTTCGAATGCAGCCGACACGGCTGCTTCCACAGTTAAACAATGCCGTCGCGCAACATCGCGTATTTTCCGGCGAGCAATTCTTGCGTGAGCTGATAACCGCGCTTGTCGACATTGCGCTGCGTTCCGGCGAAATGAGTGTCGATCCGCAATCGCGCGGAGCGGCAAAAATAATCCGCGAGCGCCAGGATTTCGTCGCTCGGTCTGCCCTGGCCGAGCAGCCACTGCGCATAGGAACAGGTCGCGCTGATGGCAAACAACTCGGTTGCGATACCGACAAAACGCGAGAGCAATAGTTGCTGTCGATCCAGCTTAGGGCCGAATCGCGCCATCGCATGAAACAAACTCCGCGCGAGTTTCTTGCTCCCCGCGGCTGCGTAATCGACATGCTTTCGCAAATCTTGATGGAGATTGTCGATCTTGCTGGCGCCATTTGGCAGCCACTGCCGTGGATACCAGCCGGCGTAGAATTTTCCAGAACTGAAAACCGCCTTGAGTCGTTCCGATTTTGGCAATTGCGTATTGAAGATCGCGCCGCCGACCTTTAAGTGCGGATCGAGCGCTTCGCGCGCGATGAACAAGCGCATGATTTCGCTCGAACCCTCAAAAATCGTATTCACACGGCAATCGCGCAGAAATCTTTCCACTGCGATCGGCGGTTCACCCCGCCCGGCCAGCGAGTCCGCAGTTTCATAGCCGCGACCACCGCGCACTTGCATAGCGTCATCGGCAATTTTCCAGGTCGTTTCCGTCGCCCACATTTTACACATGGCTGTTTCGATGCGCAGATCGCCAGCTTTACGATCGAGCAACGAAGAACTGAGAAATGTCATCGCTTCCATGGCAAAAACATTACCGGCCATTTCCGCTATCTTGCCGGCGATAGCGGCATGTTGCCCGATGGGCACGCCCCATTGAATGCGTTCGCCGGCCCATTTGCGCGAAATCTCGAGCAACCGTTTGGAAACGCCGACGCATGCAGCGGGAAGCGTAAGCCGGCCAGTATTCAACGTCGTGAGCGCGACTTTGAGGCCTTTGCCTTCGCCCGCGATGATATTTTCGCGCGGCACACGGACATCTTTAAAATTAACAACCGCGTTGTAGAGCGCGCGCAATCCCATGAAGCGGCAGCGGTAAGCGATCCTAAGCCCCGGCGTATTCACGTCGACTATGAACGCGGTGATTTGCTTCCGTTCTTTTCCGCTTACTAGTTTTGGCGGCGTCCGCGCCATCACTACGAGCACGCCCGCTTTCACGCCGTTTGTGCACCAAAGTTTCTCGCCGTTGAGAACGAACTCAGAGCCGTCCGGCGTTGGCTCGGCACGCAAGCTCATCGTCGCCGGATCGGAGCCGGCGTGCGATTCGGTCAGCGCAAAAGCGGAAATTTCTCCGCCCGCAACGCGCGGCAAGTATTTTTGCTTCTGCTCTTCCGTGCCAAACAAGAGCAGTGGTTGGGCCACTCCGATTGACTGATGCGCGGAGACGAGCGCGGCCACATTTCCGTCCCAGCTGCCAAGCAAGACCGCGGCACGCCCATAATTAGACTGCGACAAACCTAGACCGCCGTACTTCTTCGGTACTTTGATTCCGAACGCACCGATCTCCGCGAGTCCCTTAAAATTTTCTGGTGGAATTTCGCCGGTCCGATCGATTTCGTCCGGGTCGACATGATCACGCAAATAACCTTCGAGCTTGCCCAACAAGTCTTCCCCGGCGGCGCGATCTTCGGCGCTTTGCGCCGGCCAGGGATAAATCCGATCGAAATCGTAGCGCCCGATGAAAAGATTGCTCGCAAAACTGCCGCGGTCATCCAGTGGATCGCGCGAGGCTTCGGCCAGCTCGAGTGCTTCGCGCTTGCCTTTCGACATCTTCGACGTGTCGATCGCACTGGATGTGGGCTTTGCCGTCTTGGCGCTGGTTTCCGCGGCAACCTGTTTTTCGGGAGCCTCGAGGGGCGACTTCATTGAAGGATAATCTTCCAGATTGTCCCGGCCAGCGGATTTCCAACCTGACGTAAATCGAGACAGGCTGGACGCCTATCTTCCGGGGCGATTTCAGCTTTCATAAAATTTCGTCCCCTCGCGCGCGTGTTTCTTCAAAATTTCGCACGGCGCGAACTTATCGTCAGTTTGTGTCAGCCGTTCCATTTCTTGGACAACTTTCTCGATTCCGAAATGTTCCGCGAAGCGTAATGGCCCGCCACGGAATGGTGCGAAACCCGTCCCCAAAATCATTCCGTAGTCCGCGTCCTCCGGTGATGCGACGACCTTCTCTTCCAAGCAACGCGCGGCTTCATTGACCATGAGAAAGACAAGGCGATGCGCTAGCTCGGTCTCATTGAGTCTTAATCGTGGATCGCGATGCCGGTCCGGCGGAATGACCGGCCCTTCAGCGCCTTCCGGGTCGCCATGCAATCCGCGCCGCCACCGCGCTAGCGACTCGCTAGTTGATTGGGTTTTGCCTTCGTATTTGTAAAAACCAGCGCCGCTTTTCCGGCCGAGCATTTGGCCATCGCGCAACCAAAGCAGGACGCCGGGAACGTGATCGCGTCGCCCGTACGCCTTCTCAAGGGTGTTGCCAATATCAATCGTGATGTCGACGCCGATTTCGTCGATCAGCCTCAACGGCCCCATTGGCATACCCCATTGCACAAGTGCATTGTCGATCTTGTCCGCGTCCAGGCCGCTTTCGAAAAGCTCGGCAGCATCGAGCAAATACGGAAACAAAACGCGATTGACGAGAAAACCCGGGCTGTCGCGGACAATCACGGGCAGTTTCCCGACTTGCCGCGCAAAAGCAAGCGTCCGCTCGCGCGTCTCATCTGAAGTTTGTTTTCCGATGACGACTTCCACCAGCTTCATCCGGCTCACCGGATTGAAAAAATGGAGACCGATGACGTGCTCGGGCGAAACGGTCGCATCGGCGAGCTCGCCGACTGGGAGGGCCGAGGTATTTGTGGCGACGATCGTTTTTGGACCAGCCTGCATCGCCAACTCGCAAAAAATTTCCTTTTTTATTTCGATCTTTTCCGAGGCGGCTTCGATGACAAACTGGACATCGCGTAATTCCATCGGGGCGGTCGAGGCGACGATCCGGGCGCGTCCCTCCTTTGCTTTTTGCTCGCTCATCAAGCCGCGCTTTACCGCGTCGGCGTAAGTTTTTTCAATGGTGGCCAGACCGCGGTCGATTTGCTCCCGGGCAATATCGCGCAGAATCACAGTGACACCGTGGGAGCTGAGCCATTGCGCGATGCCCGAGCCCATTACGCCAGCGCCAATCACGGCAGCGTGCACAACCTTCTGTGCAGAAACTTTTGAGGTTCCTTTCCGGTATTTGTCATTCAGGAAAAAATTGCGAATCAAATTTTGGGTCGACTCGCTTTTCCCAAGATCGACAATTGCGTCGAGCTCAAGCGCAAGCGCCTGATCGATGGAACCCGCGAGGCCGCGCTTAATGACTTCGAGCGCCCGAACCGGCGCGGGATTTCCGGTCTCGCGCGGCGTGGGAATTTCCCTCTCGATTCTTGGAACCGAACGCGCTGCGCGTTTTCCATCGCGCAATTTTTTGCGAGCGGCTTGGAGAAGTTGATCGCGCGATGCCACTTCGTCGACTAAGCCGAGCTTCAACGCTTCCCGAGCGGAATACAGTTTCCCTTTCAAGATCACTTCCGCAGCGCGTTCCGGGCCAATCAAACGCGGCAAGCGCGTGCAGCCACCCCAGGCCGGAATCAAGCCGAGTGTTGTCTCGGGAAGTCCGATTCGAGTGGCTGGATCATCCGTTGCGATTCGGTGGTCGCATGCCAGCGTGATCTCATAGCCGCCACCGGCGCAGGCTCCGTGAATAGCGGCAACAGTTGGAATTTTCAACACGGCAATCCGATTCAAGATTCGCTGGCCGTGCGCGATGAAATCACGCATCTCGCCGGTTTGAGCTTGTTTCAATAGCGTCTTCAAATCCGCCCCGGCGATGAAGATCGAGTTTTTCGCCGACGCGATGATCAGCCCGCGTACTGAACCGTCGTGCTCGATAAGATCGACGCGTTCATTCAGCTCATTGAGAGTGGCAGCGTCGAAAATATTCGCGCCCGAGTCTGGGCGATCGAACGTAAGCAAACAAATATGATCGTCGTCGATCTCAGACCGAATCATCGTGCTGGATACAGTCGCCGGCATTGGAGTTATTTTCGCTCCTTTCGGATGAATGCCAAGCGCAGACACAATCGTCGATTGACTCGTTCGTCTCCCGACTCACTCGCCGCTACCCTCGCGGCATTGCCGTCGATGTCACTCGCCCCGCTCGCTCCATTCCGCGACTTCTGGGAATTACACGGGGCGATTGCGCTCTGCGAGTCGCGGTGTTAAAACTCGGCGGCGTTCGCGTGCAGATACTCCGCTTATGGTTGGCAAAATTTTACAACCGGAAATCAAAAGCCTGATTGACGCTCGTAATTTCGGTGCGCTGCGTGAGGTGTTTCGCGAATGGCCACCGGCTGATGTTGCCGAAGTGATCCTCGACATGCCGGAGGATGAGCAGGTCATCATCTTCCGCGTCCTACCGCACGCGCTTGCAGCGGACGTTTTCGAATATCTCGACCTCGATGCGCAGCAGAAATTGTTACGTGCGATGGCGCACGAGCAAGTGGTTGGAATTCTGAACGAAATGTCGCCGGACGACCGCACCGCGCTGTTGGAGGAATTGCCGAGTGCAGCAGCGCGTCAATTAATTAGACTCCTGACGCCAGAGGAACGCCACGTCGCCCAGTCCTTGCTTGGCTATCCGGAAGGCAGCGTCGGCCGTTTAATGACCCCGGATTTCATCGCCGTGGACGAAGATTGGACCGTCCAACAAGTTCTCGATTACGTGCGCGAACACGGCCAGGACAGCGAGACACTTAATGTTATTTATGTAGTCGATGAGCGCGGCAAATTGATCGACGACATCCGGATCCGAGAATTCTTGCTCAAGCCGCTGGCACATAGAGTCCGTGAGTTGATGGAGAAAACTTTCGTGAGCTTGAACGTGCACGATTCGCAACAGGATGCGCTCAACGTCTTCCGGAAGTATGATCGCACTGCCTTACCGGTAGTTGATTCCAGCGGCATTCTCGTCGGAATCGTCACGATCGATGACATGCTCGACGTCGCCGAGGCAGAAGCGACTGAGGACATTCAAAAGTTCGGCGGCATGGAAGCGCTAGAGGAGCCGTATATGCGCATTCCGCTATGGCGAATGGTGCGCAAACGCGCCGGGTGGCTAGTGATTTTATTCCTGGGTGAGATGTTGACCGCGACCGCAATGGCAAATTATCAGGAAGAACTGGCGAAGGCACTGGTGCTCGCGCTGTTCTTGCCGCTTATCATTTCGAGCGGCGGCAACTCCGGATCGCAAGCTTCGACCTTGATGATTCGCGCGATGGCGCTAGGCGAAGTGACCCTGCGCGATTGGTGGCGGGTGATGAGCCGCGAGGTGCGGGCTGGCCTTGCGTTGGGCGCGATTCTGGGAACAATCGGCGTTCTTCGCGTAGGCACATGGGCGATCATGGGCGAACAATATTTTCATCGACAGCCGTACGGCCCGCATTGGCCTCTCGTCGCGCTCACCGTCGGCATCGCGCTCGTCGGCGTCGTGCTTTGGGGAACGCTTTCTGGGTCCATGCTTCCTTTTATCCTGCGCCGAGTCGGAGCAGACCCGGCAGCGTCTTCAGCCCCTTTTGTCGCTACACTTGTCGATGTTACCGGACTTATTATTTATTTCAGCATTGCTTTGGTAATCATGCGTGGTGCAATGCTCTAAGAGCGCCAAACGTTATGCTGTCGATCCAAAAAATTCTCGGCCGCGATGAAAAGTTTTTCGATTTGCTGGAGGCCAGTGCGCAAGAGGCAGACGCGAGCGTGCATCACTTGATCGCGCTACTCGAGCGGCTCGAGAAAAAAGATTCGCCGCAGAGCCTGGAAGAATTTGTGCGCAGCCGCCGCAAAGACAAGCAAATCACGCAGGAATTGACCGAACAGCTTTGCAAAAAATTCATCACGCCGCTTGAGCGTGAAGATATTCAGGCGCTGGCGGCCGCGCTTTATAAAATCCCGAAAACGGTGGAGAAGATCGGCGAGCGCGTCTTGATCTGTCCGGAAGATTTACACGGACGCGATTTTCGCAGGCAGGTGGAACTTCTCGAGCAAGCTGCGGAAACCGTGCTCGCCATGGTCCGGCAATTGCGCAAGGGCACCGATGCGGCGACGGCGCGTGAGATGAATGCAAAGCTCCAGTCGATCGAAGGCGACGCCGATAAACTTGAGCTAGACCTGCTGCGCGATCTTTACCAGGGCGAGTACAAAACGAAGCAGGTGATTTTTCTGCGCGATCTGTTCGAGCTGATGGAAAAGGTAGTCGACCGCTGCCGTGACGCAGGAAATATCGTCCTCGAAGTAGCGTTGAAGTATTCGTAGCCGGCTGCGGCTATGCTTACGTTTTTTTCAGTCGTTCTCGCGGCGATCATCTTTGAATACAGCAACGGCTTTCACGACGCCGCCAATGCGATCGCCACGGTTGTTTCCACCCGAGTTCTAACGCCGCGCAAGGCAATTGCGATGGCGGCGTTTTTCAATCTCACCGGCGCGCTCCTCGGCGGCGCAGTGGCTTCGACAATCGGCAAGGGGCTGGTGGACACTAACGTGGTCACAATGTCGACGATACTCTGCGCGGTCATCGCCGCATTCGTATGGAACATCACGACGTGGTGGTTCGGTTTACCCTCGAGCTCGAGTCATGCGCTAATTGGTGGACTTTGCGGAGCAGCGCTGGCCGCCGCACGTGGTAATTGGTCGGTCATAAAATGGAATGCCGGTGTGTGGCCAAAAGTCGTTGTACCGATGATCACTTCTCCAGTTGCCGGTTTTACTTTTGGCGCGCTACTGATGTTTTTGCTGTTCGTGACGCTTCAGCGTTTCACACCCCACTTTGTCCATTCGCTCTTTGGCAAACTGCAAATTTTTAGTGCGGCGTGGATGGCGCACAGTCACGGCACAAATGACGCTCAGAAGACAATGGGCATCATTACACTCGCGCTCTTTACCGGCACCAAAGCGGGCAGCTTCGATCATCTGCCTGGTTGGCTTGATTTTCTTAAGACGCCGGTTTTCGCGCTGCCTGCGTGGGTGACGATTCTCTGCGCGGCTACTATGGCAGGAGGAACAGCCGCGGGCGGCTGGCGAATCATTCGCACGCTTGGCCATCGGATGGTGAAATTGCAGCCGGTGCACGGATTTGCGGCAGAGACGAGCGCCGCGCTGATTATTCAAGGCGCCAGTTACTACGGCATTCCTCTCTCCACAACACACGTGATATCCACTTCGATCATGGGCGTGGGCGCGGTCAAACGTTTCAGCGGCATGAAATGGAGAGTTGTCGAGCGAATCATCTGGGCATGGCTTTTTACCCTGCCCGCAAGCGGCCTTATCGGTTATGCGCTCGCACGCGCGGCAGCGGCGCTTTGATTTCGCGAAATTTGTCGGCTCAAAGATTTTTCGGCGGTTCGATCCCGAATTTCTTGAACATTTTTCTTATCCGTTCGCTCCTTTCCGGGGTGTCCAATCTCGATTCTTCCGGATATTCCGCCCAAAACAGCACGTCGCGATAGTCGCGCTTCGCAACAGCCACGTACTCGCGCACCTTCGCTTCGCTTCCGGCACCAAGCGTTAAGATCGCGACTTGCACTCGCTCGCGTTCCCGTTCGTACGGTTCCACGCCATAACTATCGAGTAAGTCGAGCACGCGAGCCCAACTACTCTTTGGAAAGGTCGCTTCGACAGATGCAACAACCTGGTCGCGTGAGTGCGTCATCTCTTGCTGCCCAAGGAGGCAAAGATCGTTTTCTACTTTCTAGTTTCGCCTAGGCAGCGGCTAGCTCGAGCGATTGGTTAGGCCTAATAGCGTGGCGCGTCCCGTTGAACGTGTTGTTAGGCGATTCCTCGGCACAAGATATCCTATTGCATAGGGTGTACGGAGGTATGTGCACAGCTTTTCGTACAACGCGAGTTGAATCTGACGATCTTCCTCGTTGATCTCATGTAATTTAAGCTGGTCGGGGGACATCTTGCTCAGGCTATCGCGTAGTGTTTCAACCCGTCGCAGCAACTCCTCGCGTTTACCCTGCAAAAGGAATCCAGGGGGAACTGTGCTTCTAAAGGAGTCAGCGAAGATCACCACCTTTTCGCCAGGCTGCAGTTGATACTGTGGACCACCCGCCAACATCGGTGTTTTGTCATCATAGCTTGAGTATTCGACAGTAGCCTCAGAAGGCTTGGGGCGTGGACCTCGTGCGACGGCTGAGACGCTCACAACTGCCCGTGCTTTGATGTCGAACTTGGTTCGCGTCAGCAACTGCACTTCTCTAACGGAGCCAACGTAGACAACAGGCGCCTTTCTCCGAACAGCTTCTATGAAGCTGCGTATATTCGCAGCCATTATTTGGCTAGTATCAGTTAGTATGAACAGGCATCCCAAAGCTAGGATGTATCGCACAGAGCTCTTTCCGTTCATACTACCTCTTCGCTGGTCGGAGCAGTGCGAGAAACTGCATCAATCCAAGATTATCTTCCGCCACAGAACCGGGCAAGATCAAATGGCTGGATGGTGTCCGGGAGGCGATTCAGCGCAATGCATCGTTCGCTACTTGCTATCGAAGTAGAGGAGGACAAACGCAATTCCAAGCAATGGCCGCAGGAGCGTCTGGACGAGACCGAGGATAAAGCCGACGAGGTTAAATCCTTGAGTCGTTGAGGTAGTTGTCAGGCCCTGAATGAGAGCCTGCGGATCCTGAGACGTGGTCAACTCATGAAAATAATGCTCAATCGAGTGCCACTCAGATCCGAAGTTGATCGCAAGCACAAATGCAAACCAGATTGACGCAATAAAAACGCCACGCCACATCGGGCGCCGAAACCACGGAAGATCGCGCCGGCTGCGTGCGAGTTCTTTACTCTGGCGCAAGGCATTTCCGACATCGGCCCCTTCGAGAACCGCAAACTGTTGCCAGAACAAAAAATTTACGAACAACCGGCCAACGATCCACACCTGAAACGCCAAGACGACGAGCGCGAGAAAGAACAAAAGCACAGACGGACCGGCCACCATGACCATCAGAATGATACCGATCGGCAGAACGGTCCAAAAAAGGTAAGTGCCATAGACAAAGATGCAGAGCATCGCTATGCGAGGCCAAAACTTGAGCGCATTTTGCAGGAGAGGAAGCATTTTTACCGAGCGACCGCCAGCCAGTTCAGTGGTGAGAATTTGAATCCCGGCGATAAAAACCGGCCACACCGCAAGGCTGAGTAGAAACATGCAAAAACTGAACGCTGCCACGGTCAGTGTGCGGAGATTGGCTTCCATATTCGGTGACGCGCCTAACGTGGAACTGGTCAATTGCGCACAGAGGGAAGGGACCGCGATGAGCAGCGCAAGTCCTAAGAATTGAAGAAACCCTTTGCGATAGATCCGAAATGTATCGATCGGGATCTGGCCAAAGCTGCGACGCGGTTGTAGAGGCGCTCGCCGCGGCGAGCGCCCGGCGGCAGGTGCAGCCGCTGTATCGACTGATTCGAAAAGACCGGGAATGTCCGCTGCTGTCGTCCAACGCGGAACATCAGTCCGGCGTGCTTCATTTGCTGGAAGCAGGCGGCCCTCCATTTTCCATTCGCGGAGGGTATCAACTTCCACCGGACCGTACTCCTTGCCCTGCACGCGCACTATCCATTCGTCGGTCATTCCGTCACTTAACCGTGAATTGCGCCAAGCGAAAGTAGTGTGAGGGTCCGGCTTTCGGTCCCCCAAATACAACCGGGACGGTTGCGCTAGGATGCGGGCTTCGGCTACGGTAATCGGGTGAAGCTGCTGCTCATCGACGGCCATTACTACGTTTACCGCTCGTTTTTTGCGATCCAGAATTTGTCTAATTCCCGCGGGGAGCCGACGAATGCGATCTTCGGTTTTACAAAGACCGTTCGTCGGATGTTGAAAGATTTGCAACCGGAACTGGGCGCAGTGGTTTGGGATGAAGGCCTGCCGCAAAAGCGAATGGAACTACAGCCCGCCTACAAGGAAACGCGCAAGGAGA
>WNEL01000925.1_pt1 | contig 12781 bp, 9 predicted proteins | sample 5399991 | NCBI WGS metagenome assembly WNEL01 (sample SAMN13153325, study PRJNA577476) | soil metagenome | isolation source: 20 cm grassland meadow soil pre-rain plot 2 | place: USA:California | collected 2015-09-08
ACCGGAAGCGAAACACAGCGTCACGAAAACATTGCGCCAGATTCGAGACGCCGGTTGCCACGCCGGCCTGACTCTAAATCCCGAAACGTCGTTCGATTTGGTTGCGCCCTTCCTGGACAAAATCGACATGCTACTGGTAATGACCGTGCATCCGGGTTTCGGGGGGCAATCCTTTCGAGCTGATCAAATGCAAAAAGTTAAGCGTGCAAGGGCGCTTAACGGCGCGCTCGACATCGAAGTAGACGGCGGCATCAACGCCGAAACCGCACGAGTATCGGTCGAAAACGGCGCAAACGTACTCGTCGCCGGCACTTCAATTTTTCACGCGAAAGATTACGCAAAGGCGATCCGCGAATTGCGGGGCGAATAAGGCGTGTCATCCCGAGCGAAGCGAGGGACCTCACAGTCGAAGTGCTTAGGCACACAAGGGAATTAGCGTCATCAATAGCCTTGTGTGAGATCCTTCACTCTGTTCAGGATGACAGGCAAACGGATGAAGGCTTTCTACGTCTATATGATGACTAACCGGAGTCGAGTTATCCTTTATACAGGTGTCACAAAGAGCTTGGAGCGCCGGCTATGGTTTCATGGCAATACATCGGCGCGAAGCTTTACAAAGCGGTACCACGTTGATCGATTGGTCTATTACGAAAGATTCGATAATCCTCGCGAGGCTATCTCGCGCGAGAAACAGATCAAAGGTTGGCGCCGGGAAAAGAAGAATGATCTCGTGCGAACGATCAACCCGAAGTGGGAAGATTTGGGAGAGAAGTTGTTCGGCGACGGTAGGCGAGGTCCCTCGCTCCGCTCGGGATGACTACGCTTTAGCGCAAACCGTTTACGATTATCCAGTCTAAGGTGTCGGCCGATTCACGCCGCCACGACCGGCGCCGCTTCTTCAGTCGTTTCGGCCATCACCTCGTCGGTTTGCGTCACTCGAACGACTTCTTCGATGGTTGTTTTGCCTTCAGCGACGCGTCGCCAACCGTCCTGCCGCAAAGTCTCCATGCCCTCGGCGATGGCGCATTGCTTGAGCTCGCCGCCATCGCGTTTTCGCATGATCATCTTTCTCAGCGGTTCCGTGATGAGGCAAACCTCATAAATTGCCGCGCGCCCTTGATACCCAGTCTGACGGCATTGATCGCAACCGGCGCCGCGCTGGAAACTGGTACCGTGTTCTTTCACGGGAAAACCGATTTCCGCGAGATATTCGCGAGGATAATCGACCAATTGCGCGCACTCTGAACAAATCGTGCGCACGAGTCGCTGTGCAATAAACGATTTGACCACCGATGCGAGTAGAAATGGTTCCACATCCATATCGAGCAAACGGGTGATGCCACCAACAGCATCGTTCGTGTGCAGGGTGCTAAAAACAAGGTGACCCGTCATCGCCGCGCGGATCGCGATATCCGCAGTTTCAACATCACGAATCTCGCCGACCATCACCACATTGGGATCCTGTCGCAAAATGTGACGTAGACCTTTGGCGAACGTCAGATCGATCTCCGGTTTCACATCGATTTGCGAGACGCCGGGAATTCGATATTCCACCGGTTCTTCGACGGTAATAATGCGGCGTTGCACTGAATTGATGCTGCTTAGGAAGCAATAAAGCGACGTCGATTTTCCACAGCCGGTGGGGCCAGTGAGAAGAATAATTCCATTCGGCTGTGCCAGCAGATGCCGAATAATTTTCTCCTGCTTTTCGCTGAGATCGAGCCGCTCGAATCCGAACTGCTGCTCACCGCGGCTAAGCAATCGCAAACTAATCGATTCGCCGTTCACGGTGGGGATGGTTGAAACGCGTACGTCGATGTTTTGGCGGTTCGACTGCAAATTCATGCGCCCGTCCTGAGGCAGACGACGCTCCGCGATATCCATGTGCGACATCACCTTTAGGCGCGAGATGATGGCCGATTGCAGGACCCGCAATTGTGGCGGAACAGCGACCTCGTGCAGGATCCCGTCGATCCGATAACGAATCCTTAGATCGTTTTCCAGCGGTTCAACGTGAATATCGGTTGCGCGCTCGACGATTGCTTCGCGAATGATCTGGTTCACAAATTTCACCACCGACGCTTCGGGGTCGTCGTCATTCAACTCGATGGCAGTCTCGCTGTCCTGCAATACCTCGAAGGAACGATTCGTCTTAAGAATTTCGTCGAACGTTTCTGCGCCGACTCCGTAGAGAGTTTTCATCGCACGCAGAACTTGCGCGCGCGGCACCAGCACCCATTCAACTGGCTTTTTCAAAAGCTGCGACGCAAGCTGGCGGCCAATGGAATTGAAAAGATCGTATGTCGCCAGTACCACCGAATTTTCCTTCACCTCGATGGGCAGAATGTGATGTTGAAAAACAAAACGGCTCGGTAAAACCGATAACGTCGCGCGGTCGACCTTTTTCGCATCGATGGAGGTAACCGGCACGCGGAAGAAATTCCCGATCGCACCGAGGAAAAGTTGTTCGTCCACCTTACCGGAATCGAGCACCTGGCTCACCCACGAACCGCCGTTCAGGTTCACGGCCAGTTGTGCCGCTTCTTCAGTCGAAGAGACGCCGCTTTCCAGCAGCAAATTAATCAATGATTGACTGGCAGGTGAACTCATGAGGCCCAGCGTTCAGTAGAATCGACAACGCAGAATTGGAAGCGTTCGAATGAAGCCGATTTAGGACGTTTCGCAAGTGCTTTCACGTATAATGCGTGGGTACGAATATTACGCGGCAACGAGAGTCAGGCGTCGCAAAGCTCCGCCTTCCATATCTTGTCAAGGCATGTGCAACGCTCGTCGCACAGAATCGGTAAGGGTCCCCGTGACGCGCATCGAATAATTTTTTTGAAGCCGCGCGATGGCGTCGCTTACCTCGGGAGTAAATACGCCGTTAATGGGACCGCAATAATAGCCCAACCGGCGCAACCCGGTTTGCATCGAGCCTACGTAAGCCGGTTGCAGAATGAGTTGTTCGTTGGCCTTGAAGTAGTAAACCCATCGCCACTTATAGCGCGGCGCAAAGTCAGTCGCGTTTACATTCTTCCCCTGATGGAGCAGACCGTACTCGTCTCGTTGAGCTAATGGGTCGGGCGAACGCCAAATGTCGTCAATGATTGCGAAATCGTCGGCTTGGGCGATGGTCGCGGCGAGGCCAAGAATTACGGCGAGAGTTAATCGTTTCATAACTGCGAGATTACTTAATATATTTCGCTGGAGGAATATCGGGCGGTGGTAAGGTTAATTGTTTGCCTTCCCTTGGCTTGGGACATTCAGGACAGTCGTCCTGCTCGAGTTCAGGTCCAAAGTGCGTCCTGTCCTCCTGTTTTTGGCGGAGCCGATAAGCGTCTAGTTTAGTCAGCGTGACCTCTGGGCGCATTAGAATGATTAGTTCCGTACGGATCCGACTGTCCTTTGTGCTCCGGAAAGCCGCACCCAGATACGGGATACGAGACAGATAAGGAATGCCGTTGGTGGTTCTTTGCTTATTGTCTTCAATTAACCCGCCAAGAACAATCGTTGACTTATTCGGAGCAGATACATTTGTTCGGATGTACCGCGTGGTGATTTCGGGCACCAGGTTTCCGCTAATTAGTCTGTTGTTGCCCAGGGCGTCGATCTTTTGAAGGATATCGAGCGACACTTCTTTCTCCGAATTAATGAGCGGGACTACCTCAAGCTGAAGCGCAACCTTTTTGTATTCGATGCTCGATTGCACCGAACCTACATTCACGGTCGTGGTAGCATTCGTCAGAGTGCTCACCGGCACGGGAACTTCCGAGCCCGAGGCGATGATAGCTTTCTTATTGTTGCTTGTGAAGACCGTGGGTCGCGAAATGATTTTGAACTTACCGGTGGACTCGAGCAAGTGCACTATGGCTGCGAAGGCGTCGCCTGCTGCCACATAAACATTGGTACCACTGGTCGCAGTCTTAAGGATTTTGCTGAAGTCGATGATCTTGGAGGGATCCATAACAGCGGTGGCGGGAATGCCTGGGTTGTTGTCGCCAAATACCCCGTTGTTAGTTGAGGTGCCCACAAATCTGTTGTGGTACTTCGCGAAGTAATCCGCGCCGAATTCCTCGTCGTTGTTGAGCGTCAATTGACCGACAACTGTGCTCAGCGCCACTTGCGGGGCCTGAACGTCCATTTCGTCCAGAACCTTTTCCACTTTTACCACAACCTCGCGGTTCCCAAGGACGATGATGGAATTGGCGCGCTGATCGGCGATGAGTTTGGAGTTTCCGACTGTGACCGCTTGCGGCGTAGTGTTGACCGGCTGCGTAGAAAGTTCCTCGGAAATGTTCAGCGTGCTGCCACCGCCTGCCGTGCTGGATGTGCCACTTGTGCCGGTCAGGTCCGCACCAGCGCCTCTGCCGCCATAAGAAGGACTCGGACCGCGCTGCGGTTGTGGACTTGCACCAGGTAGCCCGCCACCGGGCAGTCCGCCAGCTCCAGCGCCCTCTGTGCCCGGCTCCGTTAACGCCTGAACCAACACCGGCAGAACGTCACCGGCTGAAATGTATTGCAAATAGCGCGTAACTGGTTTTGCAAACTCAACGTTAGCGTCGAATTCATGAATTAGTTCACGGATGAAAGGCATGTTGATTGGGCGCGTCACAACGTGGATTCGGTTGGTGCGCACGTCAGGGGTGAGCTTGATTTTCCCCACGATGATCGCTTCCTCGGACAGCACATTCAATCCGGCACCTTCGGCCTGCTGCGGTTGCGGGACCCCCCCTGGCATGTTCACCCTGCGGACACCCGGCTGAGTCGGCGATTCGGTGCCCTTTTCAAAAATATCCTTGAGCATGTCGCAGACTTTGCTCGCGTCGGCGCGATCGAGCTTTATAAACTCACTCACCACTTCGGCCGGCGCCACGTCCACCTGATTAATCACACTGGCAAGTTGTCGGATGATGTCGGCGTTTTGCGTCACCAGAAGAGCGGATGCTTTCGGCAAGGCGAGGATATTGATCGTCCCCGAGCTTCCCTGAAAATATGCCATCAAGACTTGTTGGAGTTCCTGAGGATCAGCATACTGCAATCGGAACAGGAAGCTGATCACCGGGTTTCCTGCCGGAATATCCGCCAGATCGGAAACGATTGGCACCGGCGCTTTTCGAGGATTTTGACCCGCCCCCACAACGTCCAACAGGTCGCGGCCAGCCGGAACGAGGGAGATTCCGTTCAGGGACATACTCATTTCGATGATTTTGATGGCTTCTTCGCGCGACACGTCTTTGGCGATGAAAATATTCACCTTGCCCTGCACGAAATTATCCATCACCAACTTCTTGCCGGTGAGCTGCTCATAGAGATGCAGTACATCGACGACATCGCTATTCGGGAATTGAAGCCTAACCATAGCGGGGGCGTTTGGAGGGGGAGGAGCCGGGGCTTCCGCCGCCGGCGCTTTCGCCGTCTGAGAAGCAGGAGATGATTCGGGACGCCCCAGCTTGCTCTGAGCCGAGGCTGCGGTCGCGCTGGCAAGCACCAGCGTCGCGATGCAGAAAAAGCGGTGCACAGCCTTATTTAAATGGATGGCCGACGCTAGTGCATTTGTGAGACCCGTCAAAATATTTCCCTCGGTTCAAACAATCCTTTGATGCTCACGCTGGACGCGGCAGGGCACCTAGTTTACAAGAGATTGCCGTCGCTGCAAATGATCAGTCCTGTAAGTCTGGGTGGGGCGCGCTGGATCGCAATCACTTATTGTTCCTTCTTTGCGATCACTCTCTTCGCCGCGCCCAAACAAACCGCAAATGCGCTCACTCAGATTCGATCTGTCCTTCAGGCACAGCAGGATGCTTGGAACCGGGGCGATATCGACGGATTCATGAATGGATACGCCAGCTCGGCATCGACTGTCTTTATTTCGGAAGACACAATCGCACGCGGCTGGCAAACAGTGCGCGATCGTTACAGGAAAAAATATTCCAGTCGCGCGAAGATGGGGACCCTCACGTTTTCTGACCTTGAAATCACTCTGTTATCATCTCATTCCGCGGTGGCGTCCGGACGTTGGAAACTGAAGCGTGCAAACGACCAGCCGCACGGACGGTTTACCCTTATTCTTAGACGCCAGCTGGAAGGCTGGCGAATTGTGTACGATCATACAAGCGCGGCTTCGCCGCCGAAGTAATTCGTTAAAAAGTTACAACGTTAAAACAGCGTTCCTTTTTAACGTTGTAACCCCTTTAACTTTTTAACCTAGCTAGAAGCTTCTCGTGGATATTATCAAACCCGCCATTGCTGAAAACCGCGACCACGTCGTTTGGCCGCAGCATCGGAACCATTCGATCCACAATCGCATCGGCGTTCCGCTCGTAAAACGCAGGACGGCCCGCCTTGGCAATCGCAGCCACAACTCTTTCGGGATTTAGTCGGTCTTCTTCAGGGATCTGCTCCAGCTTGGCGACCTGCGCAATGAAAACTCCATCGGCTAACTTTAACGCGTCCGGAAGCTGTTGTTGAAAGACTGCGCGACGCGTTGTGTTGGAGCGCGGTTCGAAGACAGCCCACAGCCGACTTCCTCGATAGCGATGGCGCAATGCTTCCAAGGTGTATGCGATCGCGGTAGGATGATGACCGAAATCGTCGATCACCTTCACCCCTCGGGCCTCCCCGCGGAGTTCCTGCCGCCTGGCGATCCCGGCAAAAGTCTTAAACGCGTTGTCGATTTTTGCCTTGGGCACATCGTAAAATCGCGCCGCCATCGCCGCCATCGCAGCGTTGTGTACATTAAATTCGCCTACGAGGGGAATTTCGAACGTCTCATCTCCAAGGTTGAATCTGGAACCTTTAGCCGAGGAAGCGACATCACGGATTCGCTGCGCGCAATTCTTCGAGAAACCCACTTCAATCATCTGTGCAAGACAATCTTTTGCCACCTCCACGCAATTGGCATCGTCGCCATTCACCAGCACCATGCCGTTGCGAGGAACGATGTTGAGCAAACGCCGGAAGCTCAGCTTGATCTCATCGAGGTCCTTGAAAATATCCGCGTGATCAAACTCGATGTTGTTTATGATCAGCAGTTCGGGCAGGTAATGAATAAATTTTGAGCGCTTGTCGAAAAAGGCTGAATCGTATTCGTCGCCTTCGATCACGAAATACTTCGAATCATTCAGGCGCGCGCCCTGGCCAAGGTTTTTCGGGAGTCCGCCGATGACGTAACCGGGTTTGAGCCCGGCTTTTTCCATGATCCAGGTGAGCAGCGCTGTTGTCGTTGTTTTACCGTGCGTCCCGGTGACAACGAGGTTATGGCGGCCGCGCAAAAAATAATTCTTCAGCACTTCCGGCAACGAAAGGTAAAGGAGCTTTCTATTTAAAACGGCTTCCACCTCCGGATTCCCACGCTTCATCGCGTTGCCGATCACCACCACGTCTGAATCGGCAGGGATATTTTCCGCGCAATACCCGTTTCTTAACGAGATGCCCTTTTCACGAAGAAAAGTCGACATCGGCGGATACGCATTTTCGTCCGATCCTGTGACTTTGAATCCGCGCTCCTTGAGCGCTGCCGCCACCGACGCCATGGCCGTGCCGCAAATCCCAAGGAAATGAAATTTCTTCGGCGCTTCCTTCACGCCGGAGAAGAAACCACGGATTACGCGGATTTCACGGATAACAATTTGTAATAAAATATCCGTTTCATCCGCGTAATCCGCGGTTCTTATTTTTTCTCAAATACCTCTACCGCGTCCCACGCTTCATCCGGCGGGGCCTGTTCGTATTCGAGAGCGCGATTGAGATACATCTTGGCCAGTAAATCGTCCGGATAAAATTCCAGGAAACGAGAAAACAGAATCTTGGCCTCAGTAAAATCGCGTGCCCGGAATAGCTCCAGTCCCTCCTCGTACGTTTCGAGCCACTTCAAAAATTCTGGGTCGACCTCTTCGTTTCGTCCACCAATGAAAGTGAAAACATCCACCGGTTTGCTTTTGCCTTTTACCTGCACGCGGGCAACCGAGCGAAGATGAACCTCGTCACGCGCCAATTCAGCCGCTGAAGCCCCGACGAGAATATCCACGCCATAAATTCGCGTGAGCCCCTCGAGCCGCGACGCCAAATTAACCGAGTCACCGATGACAGTGGGATCCATCCGCTCGTGCGAACCAATATTGCCGACGACCACTTCGCCTTGATTGATGCCGATGCCCATGCCGAGCCCCATTCGGCCCTCTTCGCGCCATTTTTGATTGAGTGTCCTCAGCTCACGCCGCATCGCCAGCGCCGCGCGCGCGCAATTTTTCGCGTCCTGCGCCATGCCAAAACTACGCACGTTCCCCCACACCGCCATGATCGCGTCGCCGATAAATTTATCGAGGGTCCCACCATTACTGAAAACCACGGAAGTCATGCGGCTGAGGTATTCATTAAGTTGCGAGACTAGCGCCTCGGGATCGGCTTTTTCCGATAACGTGGTGAAACCAATCAAATCCGAGAAGAGTACCGTCGCAGGGACGCGTACTCCGCGAAGCGAGCTGTAATAACTGTCAGGATTTTCGAGGACTTCTTTGACTAAATTTTTCGAGACGTAACGCTCAAGCGTGCGCCTGGTGCGTACCCTCTCACGCCATTCGAGTGCGTACTCCAAGCCGAGCGAAAATAATCCGCTTAACACCAGAGCCGAGAGGACTGGAACCGTCAGAAGCAAGAGCCCCGTTTTATCGTAGAAGAATCGTGACGCGCCAAGATACGCGCTTGTAATCAGGACGAGTGTACCAAGACAAAGCAATGGTCGGCGCAAAAAGGCGACCAGCAACCACGCTGCGAGCCCCGCCGCCCCCACGAGCGCGAGGCCGGCTTTGGCCGGTGTGGACCGCAAAAATTCGTGATTCATTGCGGCGGCCATCGCCTGCAAATGAAGCGCGGGACCCAAGGTGGTTGGGCTCATCGGCGTAACAACGGTGTCGTGCTCAACCTGCGCGGATGACCCCACTATTACGATCTTGTCTTTAAAAAACGTGCCGTCGGCATAATTGGCATGCCAAAACTTTGGATCAAAAACTTCGTACAGCGGGCGAGGCGCAAAGGCGTCTGGCGACGTGAAACGAATCTTGTGACCACGAAAATCCTGCGGCACATCATTCGCGTGACCGATTTTGGCCAATCCGCGAGCCGAAAGAGATTGATAAACTTCTTCGCTTGGATCAGGTGGCAAATCGGCGATCTCCCGATCGGTCACGCGATAAGTCACGGCGCGGATTTTTCCGTCGATTGGATCAGCCCAGAAATTCACGAACCCGACGCGATCGTCCTGCAATTGCGGCGGGGGAATCAGCGTATTGTTTGGCGTGACGGCCTGAGCCGCGTTGGCCATGTCGAAATTAGCGCCAAGCACGACCTTATCGTGGTAACGATCGAGCGCGGCATGAAATGTTGGATCGCCATCATTGGGCGGACTAAAGATCATGTCGAACATCACCACTCGCGCGCCCGCCGCGAACAACCGATCAAGCAAAAGCGCCCATACTTCGCGTGACCACGGGAATGGCTTCTCAGTCATCAGTTGAAACGCGCGGTTGCCCGCAATTTCTTCAGCGCTCAACGGCGCTAATTGCAATGTGCTTTGGTCGATCCCGAGGAAAACAAAATCGGCTGGCGCAGGCGTCTTCCGACCTTCGCGCCGAAGCAAATCTTCAAAGCTCTGTTCACCACGCCACGGCGCCGAAATAAATGGGACGCCCGGAAAAAAGTGACCGAGAACGATTACGCCCGTCCAAGAATAGCAGATGAAGCCAAGGACCAGGAGCCGATGACGCCCGAGCCAGTGCATGCCGGAGTATATGAGAAAAAAGACGAAGCACGAATGTCGAATGTCGAAGGAAGCCCGAATGCTCAAATGACGAAAGCGGGGTTTTGTCATTCGGATTTCGTCATTCCTTCGTCATTAGGCATTCGTCATTTGTCATTGATTTTCGGTTGTCATTCTCGACTCGCTACTTATTGTTCGTCGCTCGGCGCTGCCGCGTCGTGACGATCTGCGCACCTGGTTCCGTGCAACGGGACTGTATCAGCGAGTGAGGTCGCGAAGATCGATAGTGGAACAAACGACTCGCTGAACGAGGAGCTCCGGAGCAATTCGGGGCAAACAACCATGCCAAGAGCTACAAATGCCCCGGCAAGCCGGGCGCGACGCAAAGGAGTCTTAGAAAAAGCCAAGGGTTACCGCGGACGCCGTTCAAAACTCTTTCGCTACGCGAAGGACGCCATTATGAAGGGCAAGTACTGGGCCTATCGCGACCGCAAAACGCGTAAACGCACATTTCGCTATCTTTGGATCCAACGACTAAACGCGGCTGCTCGCGCAAATGGAATGACCTACAGCCGCCTCGCGGAAGGATTAAAAGCCGCGGGCATCGGCCTGGACCGAAAAATTCTCGCCGATCTGGCGGTCTCAGATGAGACCGCGTTCAAATCGATTGTCGATCAGGCGAAAGACGCGCTCGAAAAGAAAAATAAGAAAGCGGCGTAGTACTTGAGCCGCGTCGTTAAAGCCTAAATGCCGAAGGCGGCATTGTCATTCTGAGCGACGCGAAGAATCTCTGGTTAATTCTTCGGGCAAAGCCAAAATAATCAGAGATGTTTCGCTTCGCTCAACATGACATGGGAACGCTTGCCGTTTAGCGCTGGAACAATGCTTCAACCGTTCATGACTCACCCCCTCGAACAACTAAGTGACGATGCACTGCGCGAAATCGAAGCCGCGTCTGACGAACAGGCGCTCGAGGCCGCGCGCGTAAAATACCTCGGCAAGAGCGGCAGCATTTCCGCGTGGGGCGAGCAAATGAAAACGCTCGCGAAGGAAGAGAAGCCAATCATTGGCAAACTACTCAACGAGGTTCGCAACGCCGTCACCGCCGCGATCGAAGCCCGCAACGCACAATTCCGCTTACAAAAAGAATCGGGCGCGCTTGCCAAGATCGACATCTCCCTTCCGGGAACGCCGCACGAGATCGGCGCGCTGCACCCGCTCACGCAGATGTGGGAACGTTCGATCGAAATTTTTCGGCGAATGGGCTTCGCGCTCGCGGACGGACCGGACATTGAAGACGAATGGCATTGTTTCGACGCGCTTAACACGCCGCCCGAACATCCGGCGCGAAACGAGCAGGACACATTTTATTTACCGGACGGCCGTTTGCTCCGAACGCACACTTCGACCGTGCAGATTCGGACGATGCAAGCCGCGCCCCCGCCGATTCGTGTGATTGCTCCCGGTGCTGCGTATCGTCGCGACGAACTCGACGCCACCCACAGCCCGCAGTTTCACCAGATCGAAGGACTTTATGTCGATGAAAACGTAAGCGTCGCCGATTTGAAAGGCGCCCTCGAGTTTTTTATGCTCGAACTTTTCGGTTCGGAAACGGAAGTGCAATTTCGTCCGCACTTCTTCCCGTTCACCGAGCCGAGTCTCGAGGTTTATGTGAAATCGAAAGCGCTCAAGGGTGGCGAGCGCTGGATCGAAGTAGCCGGTTGCGGCGTGGTGCATCCTGCGGTTTTCGAGCAGGTCAACAAAGCGCGTGGTGACAAAGCTTACGATCCCGAAAAATGGAGCGGCTACGCGTTCGGTCTCGGAATGGACCGGCTCGCGATGATCCTGTTCGACATCCCCGACATCCGCCTCTTTGCGCAAAACGACCTGCGGTTTCTCCGCCAGTTCGCATGAAATTTTCCGTTAATTGGTTGCGCGAATTTGTTGATCTTCCAGAAAATCCGGAAGAGATCGCGGATTTGCTCACTCGCGCCGGCGTTGAAACGCAAAACATCGAAACCCGCGCCGCAAGGATCGACAAGGTGATCGTTTCGCAAATCACCGCGTCATCGCGCCATCCGAATGCTGATCGGCTCACAGTTTGCGAAGTGGACGACGGCAGCGGCACGAAGCGCCAAATCGTTTGCGGCGCGACCAATTACAAAGTGGGCGACAAGGTTCCACTCGCCTTGCCGGGCGCAAAGTTGCCGGACGGAACCGAAATTAAAAAAAACAATCTGCGCGGTGTCGAATCGGAAGGAATGCTTTGCAGCCCAATCGAGCTTGGCATGGGCGAAGACGCCTCCGGCCTTTTGATTTTGTCGCCCGAAGCGAAAATCGGCACGCCGATCGGTGAATTCTTTCCCGCGGACACGATTCTCGACGTCGAGGTCACGCCAAACCGTGGCGATCTGCTTAGCCATTTTGGTCTCGCTCGCGAAATCGCGGCGCTCACCGAAAAAAAACTTAAGTCAACGGCGCGCGAATCGAAAATTCCCGTCAAGAAGACCGGCGTAACCATCACCTCAACGCACGAATGTCCCTTTTTCTCCGCGCGCAAGATCGACAACGTTACGGTCGGACCGAGTCCGCAGTGGCTACGTATCAAGATTGAGAGCGTCGGCACTCGCTCCATCAACAACATCGTCGACATCTCCAATTTCATAATGTTGGAGCTCGGCCAGCCTACGCATGCATTCGACGCCAATAAATTGAACGGCGGCATCAACGTGCGCCTCGCGCGTGAAGGCGAGAAATTTCTCGCGCTCGATGGAAAGACTTATTCGCTGAAGCGAGACAGTTGTGTCGTCGCCGATCAGAAGCGTGCTGTTGGCATTGGCGGTGTCATGGGTGGCGAAGAAACAGCTGTGACCGATTCGACCAAGAATATTTTACTCGAGGCAGCTTATTTCCTGCCGGCGAGTATTCGTCGGACCGCGCGGGAATTAAATTTACCTAGCGACGCCAGCTACCGATTCGAGCGCGGCGTCGATCCTGAAATGGTGCTCCGCGCGTCGCAGCGGGCCA
>WNEL01000926.1_pt1 | contig 12770 bp, 12 predicted proteins | sample 5399991 | NCBI WGS metagenome assembly WNEL01 (sample SAMN13153325, study PRJNA577476) | soil metagenome | isolation source: 20 cm grassland meadow soil pre-rain plot 2 | place: USA:California | collected 2015-09-08
GGCTTGGATCTCCAGCGTGAGCTGACGCAATCCGGCGTGCAGATCCCGATCATTTTCATCACCGGACACGGCAGCATTCCGATGTCGGTGGGCGCGATGAAGGCGGGCGCAGTCGAGTTCCTGACCAAGCCGGTCCGCCCGCGCGATCTCCTGGCGGCGATTCGCGCGGCGATCGAACGAGATCGCGCCTCCCACCGAGCGCGGCTCGAAGCCGGAGCGCTGCGCGAACGGTACGAACGGCTCACGCCGCGCGAGCGCGAGGTCATGGCTCACGTGGTCGCTGGCCTCCCCAACAAGCAGATCGCGGGCGAGCTGGCGACCACGGAGCGAACGATCAAGTTTCATCGCGCCCACATCATGGAGAAGATGGAGGCCGCGTCGCTCGCAGAGCTGGTCCAGATGGGCGGACAGCTCGGCATCTCGCCGCCGGAGAGCCGAGCCGGACCTGTCCCAAAGGACAGCTAGAAGCCGCACCCCGCGCGGCGCTACGCTCCCACCGTGAAGAGACCGGGACGGAGGGGCACGCGTGGCCAGCCGTCGCCCGACGAAGCGCCGCTCGTCGCGATCGTCGATGACGACGCCTCGGTGCGGCAGTCGACCCGCCGGCTGATCCGCTCCTTCGGGTATCGCGCCGAGGCGTTCGGCTCGGGCGAGGAATTCCTGAGCTCCCCCTCCGCGGCCGAGACCGCATGCCTGGTGCTGGACGTCCGCATGCCGGGCATGGACGGTTTGGAGGTCCAGCGTCTCCTCGCCGAGCGCGATGCACGGATCCCGATCGTGTTCCTCACCGGCCGGGCCAGCGACGACGAGGAGCGTCGGGCACGGTCGGCGGGAGCGGTCGAATTCCTGCGCAAGCCGGTCGGCAAAGCGACGGTGCTCCAGGTCCTCGAGAGGGTGTTCCACGTATCGCAGCGTGGGCGAGGACCTGGCGATGACGACTGAGTCGCGGTCGGTCGACGAGCCAAAAGTGAGGTTGGATCATGACCATGAGGCGTGACACGTCAGCGATCGGCGAGCAGGCAGGGTGGGCCGACGATTTCGGCACCGCGCCGAGCCGCCGCACGGATGCGCCGCGGACTGTGGAGCCGGGTGACGACCCATCGGACGCGGACGCCGCCCACGGAATCGTCGGCGCGAGTCTGGCGCTCCGGCGAGTGCTCCGCCTGGTCCGGACCGTGGCACCCACCGACGCCGTCGTGCTCGTCCGGGGCGAGACGGGAACGGGCAAGGAGCTGATCGCCAACCTGATCCACACGCACAGCTCCCGGCGCGCTCGCCCCTTCGTCAAGTTCAACTGCACCGCAATTCCCGCCGGGCTCCTCGAGAGCGAGCTGTTTGGCCATGAGCGGGGCGCCTTCACCGGCTCCGTCGCACGAAGGATCGGCCGCTTCGAGCTGGCGCACCGGGGCACCCTCCTGCTCGACGAGATCGGCGACCTGCCGCTGGAGCTACAGCCGAAGCTGCTCCGGGTGCTGGAGGAGCAGGAATTCGAGCGGCTCGGCAGCACGCAGACGATTCGGAGTGACGTCCGGGTCGTCGCCGCGACGAATCGTCCGCTGGAGGAGCTGGTCCACGCGGGAACGTTTCGCGCCGACCTCTACTACCGGCTGAACGTTTTCTCGGTTGAGCTGCCGGCCCTTCGCGAGCGGCCCGAGGACATCCCGCTCCTCGTCCGCCACTTCGTCGCGCACCACGCGCGACAGCTGGGCCGGCGCATCGAGTCGATCCCGCTGGACGTGATGGACACGCTCGTGCACCACTCGTGGCCTGGGAACATCCGCGAGCTCCAGAACGCCATCCACCGAGCGGTGATCCTGTCGCGCGGCACGAGCCTGCAGCTGCCTCCCTTCGACGCCGGAGTGAAAGCAGGCCAGACACTCGCCCCGCGGGCCGAGACCTTCGATGACGTCGCCCGCGAGCACATCCTCGAGGTCCTGCGCGAGACGAACGGCGTCGTAGCGGGCCCTCGCGGCGCGGCGGCGCGTCTGGGCCTGAAGCGCACGACGCTCCTTTCGAGGATGCAGAGGCTCGGCATCGGACCCCGGGACGTGGCGACCGAGCGGGCGCAGCGCGTTGGCGACGCCGTCGCGTCGTCCGCGGCATCGATCGCGCCCTGATGCGTGGAATGGCGCCCTGAGCGAATGCCCTCGCGTTCACCCGAGACGCCGACTGCAAAGCCAGTGAGATGCGCGGGGATTCGAAGCCGACCGGTCGGCACGCGCCGAGATGTCGACAGGGGGATCGTGGCGTGCTGCCACCTCCCCTCGGCCCGAGCATCGGCACGGCGGTTGCTGTCGTCAGCATACGACCATGTCGGACACTCGAGCGGCGACACTCTCCCTCACCTCATCGGCACGGCAGCCGCTGCACTGCGGTACATCCGCCAGGAGCTCGAGTCGATGGAGCCACCCGGCGCCGCCACCTATCGGTTCGCCTGCGCCGCGTCGCCTTGGCCGGTGGCGGCGACGGTCGACGAGCGGGCTCCGTCGCCCGCTCGCGCAGCGTGAGCGCGAGGTCGCTTCCGCGGGGGCACTAAACCTTTGAAGTGCTTATCTTCCGAACGACGAGGAGTGGAAGATGTCCCAACCGGAACCCTTTGAAATGCTCGTTCTTGGCAGCGGAGAAGGCGGCAAATTTCTGGCCTGGCACATGGCCAAGTCGGGGCATCGCACCGCCCTTGTAGAGCGCAAATTGATCGGCGGTTCCTGTCCGAACACCAACTGCCTTCCCAGTAAGAACGAGATCTGGAGCGCGAAGGTCGCCGATCTGGTTCACCACGCGGATCGGTTCGGAATGGTGACGGGTTCCACCGCCACCAACATGAAGAAGGTGCTGGCGCGCAAGCGCGATATGGTCGACGGCCTGATCGCCATGCACCTCGACAATTACAAGGCCAGCGGCGCCGAGCTGATCATGGGCACGGGCCGGTTCATCGCGCCCAAGACCATCGAGGTGAGTTTGAACGACGGCGGTACGCGCGTGCTGACCGGCGATCGCGTGGCTCTCAATCTCGGGACACATGCCACGATCCCGGATATTCCGGGCCTTGCGGCGGCAAAGCCGCTCACCAACATCGAGGCGCTCGAACTCGATCGACTGCCCGACCACCTGGTCGTCATCGGCGGCGGCTACGTCGGACTGGAACTGGCACAAGCCTATCGCCGGTTCGGCAGCCGCGTGAGCATCATCGAGGCGGGACCTCAGCTCGCCGGCCGGGAAGATTCCGACGTCGCGACCGCGATCCTGGAGATGCTGCGCGACGAAAGGATCGTGGTGCATCTCGAAGCCAAGGTTCTCGGTGTGCAGGGCCGGTCCGGAGAAACCGTTAGCCTCCAGACGCGTACGCCCTCAGGTGATCAGACGATCGAAGGCAGCGATATCCTGGTCGCGGTCGGACGCACCCCAAATACCAGCGGGATCGGGCTCGACCTCGCCGGTGTCGCACTCGACACCCGCGGATATGTCGCGGTCAACGACCGGCTCGAGACGAGTGCGTCTCATGTCTGGGCAGTTGGCGAGTGCGCGGGCAGCCCACAGTTCACCCATGTGTCGTTCGACGATTTCCGTATCATTCGGGATAATCTCGCCGGCGGCGATCGTACTACTCGCAATCGGCTGGTCCCGTACTGCATGTTCACTGACCCGCCACTAGCGCGGGTCGGCTTGAGCGAACGCGAGGCCCAACGCCAGGGCATCGCCGTTCGTGTCGCGAAGCTGCCGATCGTCGCCGTGTTGCGATCGCGGACAATCTCGGAGACGCGCGGCTTCCTGAAGGCACTGGTCGAGGCCGACGGCAACCGCATTCTGGGTTTCACCATGCTCGGCGCCGAGGCGGGCGAAGTCATGGCCGTGGTTCAGACCGCGATGTTGGCCAGCATGCCTTACACGGGCTTGCGCGACGCGATCATCGCGCACCCGACAATGGCGGAGGGCCTCGGCGCGCTCTTCTCGAATATACCGGCCCGATAAGGCTCGCACGGGATGTCGGCAATGCGAAAAGTCCAAGAGGTACGTCTGCACTGAAATTCGCCTGGATCCAGCGGGCGATCAGAAGACCTTCAGCAGCTCGCCGAGCACCTGATAGTCGAACGGCTCCGGCTTGGTGGCGGGCACCTCCACGCCGCCGAACAGGAACCAATTCCGCCCCAGATGGGTACGGAATCCCGGCGTGAACGTGAGCGTGGTCGTGCTCAGCCCCCGGTCGTCCGTCGGCTGGCTCAGGTTGGTGGAGACGTACCACACGAGATCGCCGACGGGCGTCAAGTCATGCGGCGTGAAGTAGTAGCCCGCGGACAGGTTGCCGAGGAATGTCGTGCGCGCGCCTGCCTTGCGGATGCCGTCATGGTTGTACGGGACCGCGAGGGCGGCGCCGCCACGGACGACGAAACCCCGCCACCAGTTCGCCCAGAACTCGTAGTCGGGAGTGATGGCCGCCACGCCGTTGTGGTTGTCGATGTCACCGGTTGGTGTGCGGAACGTGAGGTTGAACGACTGGCTCACGTCCCGCGTCTCCGAGAGCAGGAACCGCGTCGTGACCGCGAAGTCGCCGAAGGCGTTGTGGCGAGTGCCGTCCGACCCCCGGCTCGAGACGATGAAGGGGATCTGCCACTCCACCTCGAACCGCCGGCTGAACGGCGTGAAGAGATTGAGGCTCCCGGTGTACGCGTCACCGCCGTCGCCGTGGACCCAGCCGAAGGGGACGTTGGCGAGGCGGTAGAAGACGCCGTTGAAGGCGTTGAGCCAGCTCTGCCTCGGCGCGCCTCCGCCGCCCTTCGGCGGACTGATCCAGGGCTCGTCCCACCCCTCCGTCAAGAGGGTGCCGAGGGACAGGGGCTGCCACCGGTCGGGATCGGAGTAGGGATCGCCGAAGAGCGACTCCTTCGCCGCGTCGAACACCGAGTATTCACCGCGGGCTGACACGGGCGACGTCCCGATCTGAGCCGGCATCTCCGCGGTCCAGCCGGACGTCGGGGGCGCAACGATCCCAGCGACGCCCAGTCCCAGCATCAGCGTTGCGAGCCTTGCCGTCATCTGTCCTCCTCGTCGAAGCGACGTCGGGTCGAGGCGATCGGGGCTCTCGCTCAAACGCTACCGACTCTATTTCCTGGTACAGGGCACGCTTCCTCCTCGGCGTCAATATCAATCATCGGCACTTTGAGCCCGGCCCGCTCCCGGCGTCGATCAGCGCGAAGCCCTCCGGGCTGCAACCGAGGGGCGCCGCACGACCTTCATGGAATCGTCGGCTGCGTGACCACTGGCTCCCCGACACTCGGCGCCTTCGGGAGCGGAGGCTCCCCCACGCGGGGCTCCCGGACGCCCGGCTCCCGCATCCTTCACCGCCGCGTCCCGTCCACCCAGAGCTCGACCAAGTACGCGTCGCCGCTGACGTCGCGCGAGACCACGCGTATCGAGGGACCCGTGGCGCCCGCGGCGGTGGTGATCCGCGCGTGCACACCGTCGACGTTCTCCGTCGTCTTCCAGCCCGCCGGCAGGCAGTCCTTCACGCCAGTGACGGCTCTATCGTAGGCGCCGTCGGCGCGCTCCTCCGCGTCGCCCGCGTAGAGCGTGCAGGCGTAGGCCGGCGGGGTGCCGCCGAAGACGACGCAGTCGCTCGCGCCGGGAAGGCGCCTGGACCCTTCCCACATGATGTGCTCGCCGCCGCGCCGCGCCGCTCCGCGCAGGGCCGAGAATCCGCCCGGAGCCTCATCGACGAGCGCACGCAGCGCCGGGCAGAAGCCGGGCGATACGCCGGCTTCGGCGGCGCGCAGCGTGGGCGGCTCGTCTCCCGAGGCGTGCGCTGCGAGCGCAACCGCGATGAGCAGGGTGATGCACATCGATACCATTCTCAGACGGCGCATACCGGCGGTCCTCCACGCGCGGCCTGAGTCGCGGTGCATCCAGACTAGAAGCAAGGTGTGGGCCGTCTCCCTCACAGCGGTGCTCGGCCCGAGCCATCCCGGCCTCATGTGGAGCCAGCAAGAGACGCCCGAGACCACCAGGGAGCTGTCTGTCGAACTGTCGACACACATGCCGATCAGCCGGCAGCACCGGCTCCTCCGTGCTCGTACATGTACGCCCGGGAATGGCCCGGATCATGCTCTCCGCGCGGGAACGGAGATGATGGATCAGCAAGGCACCGCCCTGCACCGCTGGCGAATCGCCGTCGCGGGCCTGTTCCTGCAGATGGCGCTGGGCGCTGCTGCCCTTGGCCCTGTCGGCGCCCAACGGCGACCGCGGGCACGTTCCAATGAGGGTGCCGGTTGCGGGACGGCCATGAGCGAAACGAGGGGACCGGATCGACGATGATCAGTGTGACCGTCGACGAAGACATCCACGAAGCAGCGCCGCATGAGCGCCTCATCGACCTCTTCAACCGGAGCGGCGTCCGCGTTCCTCACGTGTGCTACCACCCGCGCCTCGGGCCCATCCAGACCTGTGACACCTGCCTGGTGGAGGTCGGGGGCAAGCTGGTGCGGGCGTGCGCTACACAGACCAGCGACGGGATGGTGGTGTCGACGAGGTCTTCGGCCGCGAAGAGCGCGCAGCGCGCGGCGTTCGACCGTATCCTCGGCAACCATCTCCTCTACTGCACGGTCTGCGACAACAACAACGGGAACTGCACCGTCCACAACACGACCAAGCTGCTCGCCGTCGAGCACCAGCGGATTCCCTTCCAGCCGAAGCCGTACGCGGTCGACCACACCAATCCCTTCTATCGTTACGACCCGAGTCAGTGCATTCTCTGCGGCCGCTGCGTCGAGGCCTGCCAGAACGTGCAGGTGAACGAGACCCTGTCGATTCGCTGGGAGGACCCTCACCCGCGCGTGCTGTGGGACGGCGGCGCGAAGATCGGCGAATCGAGCTGCGTCTCGTGTGGCCACTGCGTGACCGTCTGCCCGTGCAATGCGCTGATGGAAACGACGATGCTGGGACATGCGGGCTTCCTGACGGCGCTCCCGAAGTCCGCGCTCGAGGGCATGATCGACCTGGTCAAGGGCGTCGAGCCGGAGATCGGCTACAGGCCGATCCTGCGCGTCTCGGAAGCCGAAGCCGCAATGCGGGAGACCCGCATCCGGCGTACCAAGACGGTCTGCACGTACTGCGGCGTCGGCTGTAGCTTCGACGTCTGGACCAAGGACCGCCACATCCTGAAGGTCGAGCCCGCGGACGGTCCGGCGAACGGGATCTCCACCTGCGTGAAGGGCAAGTTCGCCTGGGACTACGTCAACAGCCCCGACCGCCTGACGGCGCCACTCATCCGCGACGGCGATGGGTTTCGTGCCGCCACGTGGGACGAAGCGCTCGATCTCGTTGCGCGCCGGTTGACGGAGATCAAGGCGGCGAGCGGCCCGGACTCGATCGGCCTCATCGCCTCCTCGAAGTGCACCAACGAGGAGAGCTACCTCATGCAGAAGCTGGCGCGCGCGGCGATCGGCACCAACAACGTCGACAACTGCTCGCGCTACTGCCAGGCGCCGGCGACCATGGGGCTGTTTCGCACGGTCGGCTACGGCGGCGATTCGGGCTCGATCGCCGACATCGAGCAGGCCGCCCTCGTGGTCATCATCGGCAGCAACACGGCCGAGAGCCACCCGGTCCTGGCGACGCGCGTGAAGCAGGCGCACAAGCTCCGCGGGCAGCAGCTCATCGTCGCCGACCGGCGCGAGCACGAGATGGCGCGGCGCGCCGACGTGTTCCTGCGCCCCAACCCCGGCACCGACCTCGTCTGGCTGTCGGCGATCAGCCGCTATCTGCTCGACAACGGCCTAGCGCACACCGAGTTCCTGCAGAGGTGGGTGAACGGGCTGGAGGCGTATCGGAAGAGCCTGGAACCGTTCACGTTGGAGGTGGCGTCGCGGGTCTGCGGTCTCTCTGTCGAGACGCTGAAGCGGGTTGCCCACATGATCGCCGCGGCGGACAGCGTCTGCATCCTCTGGGCGATGGGCGTCACGCAGCACGTCAACGGCTCCGATACGTCGACGGCCATCTCGAATCTTCTGCTGCTCACCGGCAACTACATGCGGCCGGGTACGGGCGCTTACCCGCTGCGCGGGCACAACAACGTGCAGGGAGCGAGCGACCACGGTTCCATGCCGAACGTCCTCCCCGGCTACCAATCGGTCGACGACCCGGAGGTGCGGGCGCGCTTCGAGGCAGCCTGGCAGGTCGCGCTGCCCACCACCCCAGGGCTCGACAACCACGAGATGGTGGACGCGATCCACCAGGGCAAGCTCAAAGCAATGTACCTCTTCGGCGAGGAGATAGAGGACGTCGATGCGAACACGAACTACGTCGGCGGTGCCTTGGAGAAGCTCGACTTCTTCGTCGTCCAGGACATCTTCCTCAGCGAGACCAGCCGCTACGCCGACGTCGTCCTGCCCGCCTCTCCGAGCCTCGAAAAGGAGGGGACGTTCACCAGCACCGAGCGGCGGATCCAACGGCTCTACCGGGTCTTCGAGCCGCTCGAGGGCAGCCGACCGGACTGGCAGATCATCCAGGAGGTCGCGAACCGTCTCGGCGCGCGGTGGCATTACGAGCATCCGAGCGAGATCATGCGCGAAATCGCGGCGCTCACCCCGCTGTTCGCCGGGGTGAGCTACGAGCGGCTGGAGGGATACCGTTCGCTGCAGTGGCCGGTCGCTGCCGACGGCACCGACGAGCCGCTGCTCTACACGGAGCGGTTCCACTTCCCGGACGGCAAGGCACGGCTGTTCCCGGTCTCCTGGACGGAGCCATCCTTGCGGCCCGACACCGAGTTCGATCTGCGGCTCAACAACGGCCGCCTGCTCGAGCACTTCCACGAAGGCAACCTGACGTACCGGAGCGAAGGCATCCGCTCGAGAACACCCGATACCTTCGTCGAGATCTCGCCCGAGCTCGCCGGGGAGCGCGGCATCCAGGATGGGACCTGGGTGCAGCTCACCTCGCGCTACGGCCAGGTGCGTGTCCGCGCGCTCATCACCGATCGCGTACGCGGGAAGGACCTCTACATGCCGATGAACTCGACCGAGAGGCCCGTCAACCGGCTGACCGGTAACCAGACCGATCCGGCCACGGACACGCCGGCGTACAAGGACGCCGTCGTGGCGATGCGCGTGTTGCCGGAGATCGGAGAGAGCCCATTGCCACGCGTGAATCACCGGTTCGGCCATCCGACGCCGCAGCGCGGGGTCGAGGTCGAGCGCAAGTGGCAGCGCCCCGACTACCGCCTGCCGGAGTGAAGACCATGGCCCGACCGATTCGGCACGAACTCCCGCCGCGCGATGGACGCGCGCAGCTCACATCTCGACTTCGCGCCGCGCCCCTCGAACACGCCGAAGCGGTGCTGGCGGCGTACGAAGTGCTGCAAGAACTTCACGACCGTGGCGTGCTCGACCTCCTGCGCGGGGCACTCGGCGCGAGCGACGCCATCGTCGAGATCGCCGTCAGTGCGACGAACACGCCGGAGTCGATCCGCGCCCTGCGCAACCTGCTGCTCCTGGCGCAGGCGCTTGGCGCGCTCGAGCCTGCGGTGCTCGCGGACTTCACCCGGGCCGTGCCCGCGGCACTCGCGCAGGCGAGCGCCGAGGAGGCGCGACCGCCAGGGTTGCTCAAACTCCTCAGCACGTTCTTCAAGAAGGATTTCCGCCGAGGACTCGCAGCGATGAATGATCTCGTCGTCGCGTTCGGACGGAATCTCTCCAGCGTGGAGAAGAGGTGACGCATGAAGGTCGGACTCATCGGGCTCGGGCACATGGGAGCCGGGATGGCAACGAGCCTGCTCAGGGCCGGCCATGACACCACCGTTTACAATCGCACGCCCGGCAAGGTGCAGGCGCTCGTCGAGCAAGGCGCACACGCCGCGGCTCGGGTGGCGGACGCCTGCCGGGGCGATGCCGTCGTGACGATGCTGGCAGACGACGGAGCCGTCGAGGCCGTCGTCTTCGGCGAGAAGGGCGTGATCGGCAGCCTGGGTAAGGGCGCGATCCACATCTCCATGAGCACGATCAGCGTCGCGCTATCGGAAAGCCTCGCCGCGGCGCACGTGAATGCCGGCCAGCGTTTCGTCGCTGCACCGGTCTTCGGGCGACCCGAAGCAGCGGCCGCGGCCAAGCTGTTCATCGTCGTCGCCGGCGCGCCGGATGCCGTTCGAATCTGCTCGCCTCTGTTCGAAGCAATGGGGCAGAAGACTCTCGTCGTCAGCAACGAGCCGCCGGCCGCGAACTTGGTCAAGCTGAGCGGCAATTTCCTGACCGCCTCGGTGATCGAGGCGCTGGGCGAGGCCATGGCGCTCGTCGGCAAGGCCGGGGTCGATCGGCACCGATATCTCGAGATCCTCACCTCCACGCTCTTCACCGCCCCGATGTACAAGTTGTATGGCGGGCTCATCGCCGAGCAGAGGTTCGAGCCTGCGGGGTTCGCGGCACCGTTGGGACACAAGGACATCCGCCTCACCCTCGCCGCGGCGGAGACGCTGCGCGTGCCCATGCCGTTCGCGAGCGTGTTGCACGACCGGTTCTTGACGCTGCTCGCCCAGGGCGGCGAGGCCCTCGATTGGTCGGCGATCGGGGGGCTCGCCGCGAGGGACGCCGGCCACGGGGACCCGCCCAGCGGCCAGCAGATGAGGGAGAGCCGAAGTGCATCTCGTTGACGAAGTGTTCGCCGGCCTCGTCGCATGTCGTGACGCGTGCGCAACTCGCCGGCAGCTCCTGCTCGCTCCGCTCCCTCTCGCGGTGTTGGCGACGGCGGCCCAGGCCAGCAAAATCAACCCCTCAGAGACAGCGATCACCCTTCCCGACGAGATCCGCTGGGTCGCGTGGAGCGGACTCCCGCCGCACAGCGGAGAAATGGCGACGCTCTACGGCGGCTTGGACAAGCCGGGGCCGTATCTCGTGCTGATGAAGTGGTATCCCGGCTACATGAGCGCCCCGCACTCATACGCGACGGACCGACTCTCGCTGGTCCTGTCCGGCACCTGGTGGGTGAACAGCGGCGCGGACTTCGACCCGGACGCTACGGTCCCGGTCCCGGCCGGGGGATTCATCAGGCGCGTCGCTCGAACGCCGCACTACGACGGCGTCAAGAAGAGCGTGGAAGTCCCGGCCGTGATCGCCCTTTTCGGAATCGCGCCCGTCGAATTGCAACTGGTGGACCCGATCAAGCCAGCCTGGCGTCAGCCCTGAACCGCGACGGATCGCATGAAGAGATTCGAGCAGCGCGTGGTCGAGGTCTCCGTCCAGCGGATCGACGGAACGGCCTCGTCATGCGGACGTGACGTGCTCGCCGTCGAAGAGCCGCTCGAGATTCGCCTCGACTACGGGGCCGGCGCCGGTCGCACGCGGCGGAGCATCACGGTGACCATGCGCACGCCCGGCTGTGACGTCGAGCTGGCGGTGGGCTTCCTGTTCGCCGAGGGACTGGTGCGGCGGCGCGAGGACATCGAACGGGCCGAGAGCTGCGGCCCGCCGGCGGGTTCGCTCGGCATCCGGAACCTCGTCCGCGTGGATCTCTCGCCGGACGTCACGGTCGATGAGAAGCGGCTGGCGCGGAATTTCCTCACCACCTCGAGCTGCGGGCTCTGCGGGAAGGCCTCGCTCGACGCTCTGCCAGCGGCGAGCCACACACGCTTGTCCGATGGCTTCGAGGTGCCGGCTTCGTCCATACACGACCTGCCGGCGCGGCTGCGCAGCGCCCAGACGGTGTTCGACCGCACGGGCGGTCTGCACGCGGCCGCGCTCTTCGACGCCGAGGGGCGCCTGCTCGGCGTGCGCGAGGATGTCGGCCGCCACAACGCCGTCGACAAGCTGATCGGCGCGCAGCTCCTGGCACGGGCGGTCCCGCTGCTGGACCGCCTGATCTTCGTCAGCGGACGCGCAGGCTACGAGCTGGTGCAGAAGGCGCTCGCCGCCGGAATCCCGATGCTCGCGGCCGTGGGCGCCCCGTCCAGCCTCGCGGCGGACCTCGCACGCGACGCCAACATGACGCTGCTCGGCTTCGTGCGCGACGGTCGCTTCAACATCTACAGCGGAGCGCAGCGGATTCGACGTGAAGCCGGAGCCGATGCACCGCCGGACCGTGTCGGCGATCGGCGGCGGGGTCCCCCCGGGCGATCTCGCGACGAACAGCACGGCTATCCGCCTTCGGATCAGCTGCCACCGTGATGCGGAGAGTCGATGCTGCGCACGGCCTTGTTCGCGGCGGCCGCCGTCGTGGAGACCACGGTGTTCGACAGAGGTGATCACTCGAACCACGTGCACACCCGCGCGTGCGCTCCGTGCGCCGTCTCCCGCTGACGTGGGCGTTGCTGGGAGCCAGCATGACGCGAACGGCGATCGCCCTGCTCGGTCTGGTGGTCGTGCTCGTCGGCTGCTTGGCGGTCGTGCGGCCGGAGGCGAAGCGCGAGGGAGACCTGCTCCTGGCGTCGGGCTTCGAGACGAGAGCCGCGGACACGCCCGAGCGCATCAGGCACCTCGAATCCTTGCCGCCGCTCCGGATGGTGCGGCACGCGGAGGACGGGCGGGTCGTCTTCGCAATGGCCGACCCCTACAGCTGCAAGTGCATCTACGTCGGCGACCCGCAGGCGTATGCGACGTACCGCCAGCGCGCCATCCATTGGGAGGTCGGCGACGAGCAGACGCAGGAGGACATGGACGAGGAGGGCGCGGGATTCGACAGGGGCGTCTGGGCCCCGTGGTGACGGTCACGTCGGGTCCGCTGTTCCAGGTGGAGCATGATGACGGTCGGGCTGGTGCAGCTCCCGGGGATGATGACCGGACAGATCCTCGCCGGAG
>WNEL01000936.1_pt1 | contig 12704 bp, 12 predicted proteins | sample 5399991 | NCBI WGS metagenome assembly WNEL01 (sample SAMN13153325, study PRJNA577476) | soil metagenome | isolation source: 20 cm grassland meadow soil pre-rain plot 2 | place: USA:California | collected 2015-09-08
ACACCGCGTGAAGTGCAAGCTGCTCCTGGTCCAACGCCAACCAAAACCGCAGCCGGACCGCACTCCATGATCTCAAAGGTCACATCGTAGCCGACTGTGTTTCCGACGATCACAGGAATGCCCATCTCGCGGCAGAATTTTGCCAGATCCAGCGATTTATACTCGGATGAAATATGCCTCGCAGTGGAAACCGTGCTCTGCACAACGAAAACGTCCGCCCCTGCCTCTTGCGCAATCTTGCCGAATTCAACGGCACGCTGCGGGATGGAACTCACCGCCGCGAGCGCGCCGCCATCCTTAATCTGGCGCACGCGTGCCGCGATCAAGTCTTGCTGGACTGGTTCCTGGTAAATCCTTTGCAGCAGCGCGGTAACTTCGGATTTGTCTGCCTCTACGATTTTTTGCAGGACTTCTTGCGGATTCTTGTAGCGCGTTTGCACTCCTTCGAGATTTAGGACGGCTAGCCCGCCCAATTTGCTCATGGTGATGGCGAAACGGACATCAACGACTCCGTCCATCGCGCTGGCCAGAATGGGAATCTTCAATGCGAGTGGCTCGGTGTCTTTCCGCGGCAGGCGGAAAGCAATATCCACTTCGTTTGGATTAACGGTCACTCGGCCCGGCACGAGCGCGATTTCGTCGAACCCATAGGTCACGCGTGCTTTGCGATTGCGGCCGATCCACATTCCCATATCAAATTTGGTCCATCTTAAATCGCTCGTTTAGACTTCCACAGCGCGGGCACCGAGGAAGCAATGCGTCCGTTCGATCTTCAAATTCAAACGCGCAAATCACGCAGCGCAACCGGTGCTGTAAAGCGCGGCGCTCTCGTCGCCGGCGATTCCACTCCCCCAATATCCAGAGGAGAAAAACCGCCGCAAGAAAAAGCAGCAAATAAATCGTGACTAAGGCGGAAAGACTAACGCGAATCACGGGTTAGCTCCGAAAGCGTTCGGGCTCGGTGTTGGCCACGGGCGGGCAACGTCGCTGCCCCATTCGATCGCTGCGATCCCCCAGGTTAGAAAAGAAGTGACTTTCTCGGCGCTTGCCGAGGTTCGGGAAAAACGGCAGAGCGTCAGATAACGACGCGCTTGTTCATCAAGAGCCGGATCGCCTGACGAATTGAGAGGAAAGCAGTAGCGAACTTCGCCGATCTCGCTAACGGCGATGCGAAAGCGGACGGTTTCAGGCGTCTCCCGGCTGGATACGGCAAAACCCAGGTCCGGCAAAATCGGAGGGCCAAAAGCCTGAAGTTCTTTTGAAAACGCGATAGATGTTGTGGTGGGAGCAACTGCGGAAGCAGCTTGTCGATGGACGAACGGAACGGCGCCCGGTGGCTGCGAGCTTGGGATGCGTAGATCGAGATCGGGCGGTGGAATTTCTTTCAACGCTGGTTCCACGGCAATATAGGACGGCAGATGAGCCACCCTGGGTAAAGCACGCAGCTTTGCCTCAGGAGGACGCTGAGTTGTGAAGGCGAGCGCGGGATCCTCCGCATCGATCCAGCGAAGCAGCGTGCGGCCTTCTTCGGTGGCAGACGTGATCGAGCTTATACGGGCTGGCGGCGGCAGAAGCGCGACACTGGGCGGGTAGACGACTTGGAAAATGTAGAAGCAGAGAGCATGCGCGATTAAAGAAAGCACCAGAAAAGCCGTGATCGCGGTCCTTCGCTCCCGAGGTAATTCCCAATTAAAAAGAAGTTCGGTAGCGAACTCAGGGGCGGAGATGTTCATCGCGGCGGAGTCGCGGCCAACGCGACGGACGAGATGCCGTGTTCAAGCGCCGCGTTTGTCACCGCGGCAACCGTTTCATATGAACTCGAACGGTCGGCCCTGATAATAATGGATTGGCCCTCCCGCTTGGCTGTATCCAGCAGCGGCCCCAGCTGCTCGAGAGTAATTTTTTGGTCTCGGAAATAAATGGCAGGCGCTGCGCCACCCGTGATGCTGATGATTTGCTGGTTAGTCTGCGGACCAAGCGTAAAACGCGAGAACGGCATTGAGACGGAAATCCCGGGTTGCAAAATGAAATTCGAACTGAGTAACAGAAAAAAAACCAGGAGGAAGACGAGATCGACCAGCGCCAAGAGGACGAGCCAGCCGAAGTTATATTCCTTCGTCCGGCTAAGCTTCATGAGGCGCTGCAGTGCTTGTCTCTTTACCGAATCGTCGATTTAGGAATCGATGCGGGCCTCGGATTGCGCCGTCTCCTCGGGCGATTGAAAGCTGATGATACCACTGATCGGCCGGCTCTCCTTCAACATGTGAACGATCTCAATCCCGGCGCGCTCCATGTCGTGGAGCATGGTGTTCACGCGCGAAGAGAGATAGCTATAAGCGACAAAGGTTGGCATGGCCACGACCAAACCTGCTGCAGTCGTCAACAGGCTCTTGTAAACGCCGCCGGAAAGCTCGGTCACCGTCGCGTAACCGCCACTTGAGCCGATGGTACCGAAGGCATCGATCATTCCGGCAACGGTCCCAAGTAAACCCAGCAACGGTGCGAGAAAAGCGAGCGTTGCCAGGACTCCGAGAAACCGTTCCAGCTTGGGCACCTCGAGCTGGCCGGCTTCCTGGACAATCTCACGCAGTTCCGATCTCGGTGCATCGTGCCGGATAATCGCAGAATGAATCACCCGCGCCACCGGGCCTGGCGTGCCGGCCGATTCATGTAACGCCTCCGCAAAATTGCGGCGCCGGATAAGATTTGAGAGGCCCTTTAAGAATTCGCCAACGTGGATCGTCGCTCGGTGCAAATAGAAGAGGCGTTCGGCAAAGACAGCGATCGAAATGATGCTGCAGGCCAGAATTGGCCACATCAATAATCCGCCCTTTTGGATGTAATCAATCACGTCCGTTTTTCTAGTCCTCTTTGGCGATCGTGGCAAGCCGTCAGCCAATGTCGATTCTTTGCAGGCTCGATTAGTTTCGGATTTGTTTCGCCTTACCGCGAAGTTTTCGCGCGAGATTTTGGCGAAGCCGTCGGACTCGACAAGGACCCGGACGTGCGGCCAGTCAGTTTGCCGTTTGCGTCAAAGATGGAATAGCCGGTTTGCTTCCCGTTTTGATCGTAGCTGTAAACGATCTTATGCAAGAGGGTACCGTCTTCCGCGCTCTGGGTTTCATCCTCGAGACGGCCCGCGCTGTCGTATTTGTACCGACTCTTGAATCGAAGGCGTCCATCGGGTCCGAAGATCGTCCCACTGGAAAAACGACCCAGGTCATCCATGTCATAATGAATTTTCTCGCGGACTTTGCCATCGTGGCTCGTTGTGGTCGCGATGGCCTTGTGCCGCGCATCATCGAATTGGTAAACAGTGCGTGAGCCATCCGCGTTCATCGACACGGTCACTCGATTCGCATCGCTCTCAGTTTTCTCTGGCGATTGTGTGAATGCGATTTTTGCCGCAACAAAGAAAATAGCGCAGCCGGCCGCCAAGGGGAGAAAACGCTTCATGCCAGGGCAGTTTACGGGCAAGAAGATTGGTCGCAAATAGGCATGATTTTTTTATTGACCCCGGTTGGGCGAAATGGTTAAAAGTGGAGGAAGGTGGAGGAAAATGGATCAAATCTCCACTGACCTATGGATTTGCCCTCTCCAACGCAATCTTTTTACGCCGGCGAATTTCGTCATGCCATTGACGACAAAAACCGCATCACGATTCCGTCGCGTTGGCGACGCGATGAAGCGGAGGAATTCATTCTTTTACCGGAGGCGAACCATCAATTTGTCCTCGTTATGTCGCCCGAGGAATTTGCCCGCATGAGCTCGGCTGCGGAATCGAACGAAGCGGTTTCCGCGCGCGACCGCCGTGTTTTCTTGCGGCAGTTGCACTCGCGTGCACAGCACGGAGCCGCGGATCGACAAGGCCGTCTCGTTTTGCCCGAAGAGCTTTGCAAAAGAATCGGACTAAAAGGGGAAGTTGCCCTGATCGGCGGCCGAGGGCGTTTTGAAATTTGGAATTTGCAGCGGTGGAAACGGGCGCATGAGGAGGAAACGCCCACGTATCAACATGTGGCGAACGTAATCGGTTTGTAAGCATTTGATCGGCTTGGAAATATTATGAACTCGTTGCTGCTCGAACGGTCCGTCCGGTTCGCGGCCGATCCGCTGATTGCCGAAGAGGAGGAGGCGCAGGAAATGGAGGATTTTATTTATCATCGTCCAGTGCTGGCGAGGGGAGTCGTGGAATTGCTCGAGCCAAAACCGGGTTCTCTCGTGGTTGATGCAACCTGTGGCGGCGGTGGCCACACCGAAGCGCTTTTGGAAAGTGGCGCCGACGTTCTGGCCCTGGATCAGGATCCCGACGCGGTCGAGCATGTGAGCGAACAACTGGCGCGGTTCGGTCCGCGACTCACCGTGCGACAGGCGAATTTTCGACACACGGCGAAAGTTCTCGACGACCTTGGGATCCGCATCATCGGCGGCGCGCTTCTCGATCTTGGCGTCTCGTCCCGGCAACTCGAAAATGCAGAGCGCGGTTTCAGCCTGGTGCGCAACGGTCCCCTCGACATGCGCATGGATCCACGGAACCAGCTCACTGCCGCAACTATTGTAAACGAGTACAGCGAAGAACAATTGACCCGGTTGTTCCGCGAGCTGGGAGAGGAACCCGCCGCGCGTCGGATCGCGAGCTTGATTGCAAAAATGCGGAAAACCTCCCCCTTCCGCGAAACTCTCCCACTCGCGCACGCGATCGAAAAAGCTGTTGGTCGGCATGGTCGGCGTCATCCGGCCACACAAGTTTTTCAGGCGCTGCGCATGGAAGTGAATGACGAGTTAGGCGCGCTTGAAGATGGCTTGCGCGTTTTGACTGCGCGACTCGGGCCCGGGGCGCGCATCGCCGCGATCGCTTTTCATTCTCTCGAAGATCGGATCGTGAAAAACTTCTTTCGCGATCACAGCCGGCAATGGCTCGACCGCCCGGAATGGCCTGCGCCGCAGCGCAACCCCGATTATGACCTCAAGTTGGTCACGCTGAAACCAGTCGAGCCGAGCGAAGATGAGCAACGCGCCAATCCCCGCTCACGCAGCGCAAAATTGCGGGTGGCCGAGAAAATCTAAAATGAAGCGTTCGCATCGAAAAAATTGGAATGCGGTAAACGCAGCCTCGCTCGCGCGTTGGATTGTGATGACCGCGTTTCTTGCGCTTGCCGGATTGAGCTACGTCTACTTGACCCTGCAACTCTATCATTTGGGCGAACGCAAAAAAGCGGTCGAGAACGAGCTGATCAGTCTCCGCACACAAAATGATGTTGCCAGTGTGCAAATCGCCGCCTTGACCTCGCGCTCGGCGTTGCAGCGGCGATTGAAGGAAGGCTACTTGAAAATGATCCCCATTTCCGAGAACAACATTGTCCGGCTTACAATTCCCGCGCGACCGGCGGAAGAAGACGCAATTCAACCGGTGGCAAACCGGTCTCGCCTTAGATGAACCCGAACAATCGAAGCCGATGTGCGCTGGTCTGCGCTGCTTTTATCGCGCTCTTCAGCATCTTCTCGTTTCGTCTTGTTTATCTTCAGGTAATTAAGCACGACGAGTACGCCGGTCTTGCTGCTGAAAAACACGGATACAAACAAATCATTTATGCAGAGCGCGGCACGATCCTTGACGCGAACAACGAAGTTCTCGCCCACAACATTCCCGTCGAAACTGTCGTGGCTGACGCCACGCATTTTAACGACGCGAAAGGAGTTGTCGATCTTGTCAGCAAAGAACTCGGCATTCCGGCTGAGCAGCTCGCGGAAAAATTAAGCAGCGACCGGCGATACATTGTGATCAAGCGTGAAGTGCCGGAGTCGCTGGCGAGCGCGCTGCGCGAGAAACTTCGCGCCGGAAACCTGCGTGGAATTTATTTCGAACATGATGCCGCGCGGATTTACCCGAATGGCTCCATGCTTTGCCACGTCATCGGATTCACCGACTTCGAACATCGCGGGATTCAAGGTGTGGAAGCGTCGATGGAGGAATATCTTCATGGGCAGGACGGTTATCGTTTCATCGAGCACAACCGCGCCGGCCAGGAGATCGTGCCCTACCGGGGACAGGAGCGCGCCCCGCGCAACGGCTACCAAATCCATCTTACTGTCGATCTTGCTCTGCAGAACATTGTTGAGAACGAAATCGACGCTGCGATGCAGCAGTACTCCCCTCAAAAGGCCACAATCATTCTGATGCGACCGCAAACGGGCGAAATCCTCGCCATGGCTAATCGCCCAAATTTCGATTTGAACCTCCGCTCCGAAGCGAAGCCCGAGGAAATGAAAAACCGCGCCATCATCGACATGATGGAGCCGGGTTCCACTTTTAAGATCGTGGCCGCCGCCGCCGCGCTCAACGAACGCAAGCTACGGCCTGATTCCACGGTCTTTTGCGAAAATGGGCTCTGGAATTTCGGCGGCGCCGCCCTGCACGATCATCGCGCTTTTTCCTATCTGAGCGTGCGTGACGTTCTCATCAAGTCGAGCAATATCGGCGCAGCAAAGCTCGCGCTGAGCGTCGGCGAATGGAAGTTTTACGAATACATTCGTCGCTTCGGATTTGGCGAACGCACGGGAATCGAGCTTCCCGGCGAGATCAACGGGCTCATTCGTCCTCCGCAATCATGGAGCAAAATTTCGATCACCCGCATCCCCATGGGCCACGAAGTCGGAGTCACGCCATTGCAAATGACAGTTGCCATGGCGGCGATCGCTAATGGTGGCAAATTGATTACGCCACGCATCGTGAAATCGATTACCACTTCCGATGGCAAAATCGTCAGCTCGCTTTCTCCGGTTGTATTACGTCAGGTAATTTCGCCTGAAACAGCGCACCAAATCGGTGATGCGCTCCGAGGTGTAGTCAGCGATCGCGGCACTGCGGCCGCGGCGGCCATTCCGGGTTTTACCATTGCCGGCAAGACCGGGACCGCCCAGAAAGTTGATCCCAAAGGCGGATATGAAGAGGGAAAATACGTCGTCTCTTTCGTCGGCTATCTGCCGGCTGAGCGCCCCGAGCTCGTCGGTCTTGTGGTGCTCGACGATGCGCAAACGAGCAAACCGGAGCTGAACTACGGCGGGCTTGTTGCAGGACCGATCTTTTCCCGGGTCGCTGAAAAGGCTGCCCAGTATCTCGATCTTGAGCCGCATGAGGAAATTCGCAAAGCGATTCCGGTGGAGCGAGTTCGCAAGGCTGTGCCGGTAGAGCGAGTCGCCTTAACCAATGCTTCGCATCATTGAACGCCTTATCCCGGAATGTTGAACCCTCATGCAGCTCAAAACTCTCGCCGTCGCGCTTCCAATTCGCCAGGTCATCGGGACACTTGATCGCCCGGTGGAAAGCATCGCGTATGACTCGCGGCGAGTGCAAAGGAATGGCTTGTTCGTGGCACTGCGTGGCGAAAAAACCGATGGACACCAATTCATCGATCAGGCCATCGAAAGAGGCGCATCCGTGATCGTTACGGAACGTGAGGAAAACAATCGACGCGTTACGTGCCTCGTTGTCGAAAACACCCGCACTGCGCTGGCCGATCTTTCGGCAACTTTCTACGGACATCCCGCGCGGAAATTAAAACTGGCGGCCGTTACCGGTACGAATGGAAAAACCACCACTGCCTTTCTCATCAAGCACATTTGTGAAAAAGCCGGGCTGCGTTGTGGATTGATTGGAACGGTCCGTTACGAAATCGGTGAACGCGTTTTGCCAGCCATTCGCACCACGCCGGAATCGCTTGATTTACAGGAACTGCTCGCACAAATCGTCAATGCCGGTTGTAGCGCTGCGGCGACGGAAGTTTCCTCGCATGCGCTGGCGCAGGATCGCACGCGCGGCCTCGAATGGAATGTCGCTGTCTTCACCAATCTCACGCAGGACCATCTCGATTTTCATGAGACGATGGAGAACTACTTCGATTCCAAGGCGAAGCTCTTCACGCAACTGGGGAGCCAGGAAAAAAAGCGGAAGCCGGTCGCAATTGTGAATATCGATGACCGCTATGGCGAACGACTACTCAACAAGATCGACAAGCGCGTCGCCATTGTCACTTATGGCATGGGCGTGCGCGCCGATTTTCGCGCTTCAAATTATCGCGTGGAGTTTAGCGGCACTTCCTATCAACTGGATGCCCGCGGCAAGAGTTATCTGGTTCGTGTCCCGCTGATTGGCCGATTCAACGTCGCAAACTCAGTGGCCGCGCTCGCGGGGGCAAACGCTCTGGGAATCAGTTTGCGCGACGCAGTCCTCAGCCTCGGTAAATCGCCGCAGGTACCAGGCCGCCTGGAGTTAGTTCCGGCGAAGCGACAATTTCAAGTTTTCGTCGATTACGCTCATACGCCAGATGCGCTTCGGAACGTTCTCAAGACTCTACGCGAGCTCGAACCGCATCGTTTGATTGTCGTTTTTGGTTGCGGCGGCAATCGCGACCGGCAAAAGCGTCCGTTAATGGGCGAAATCGCCGATCGCCATGCCGATTATGCGATTATCACCTCCGACAATCCGCGCGGAGAGGATCCGGGCGCCATCATCGACGAGACCGAAAAAGGTTTTCGCTCCGCTCGCTATGAAAAACATGTAGATCGCACGGAGGCGATTCGTCGTGCCATTGCTCTCGCCCAGCCGCGCGACATTGTATTGATCGCGGGCAAAGGGCACGAAAGTTATCAGGAGTTCGCGGATCACACCGTCCCGTTCGATGATATTCAAGTCGCGCGACGCGCCATCGAGGACCATCCAGTGGAGTTTTAATGAATCGATTGTCGATCTTTCACATTGTTAATGATGAATCCAACACCGATCGAAAAAATTGCTGAATTTGCCGGGTCGGCCGCTTTTGCCGGAGACGGCAAAATTTTTGTCGACAAGGTCAGCACCGATTCGCGCACGCTGAAACGCGGCGAATTATTCGTCGCTTTGCGCGGCGAAAACTTTGACGGACACAATTTCGTTGAATCCGCCGCGAAAGCGGGTGCCGCAGGGGCGATCGTAGAGTCGAACTGGAACGGGAAGGTTCCAGAGAACTTCGCGCTCATTCGAGCGAAAGATACTTTGCACGCGTACCAACAACTCGCTGGCAACTATCGAAAATCGCTGTCGCTCAAGGTAGTCGCGATTACGGGAAGCAACGGCAAAACAAGCACGAAAGATTTTGCCGCGGCGGTCCTGGCTCGCCGTTTTCGAGTCACGAAAACAGAAGGCAATTTCAATAATCATGTTGGCCTCCCTCGAACAATTTTGGAGGCGACGGCACAGCACGAAGTCGCTGTTTGGGAAATCGGCATGAATCATCCCGGCGAGGTTGCGGCGTTATCGAAACTGGCCGCGCCGGATGTCGCCATCATTACAAACATTGGTATCGCGCACATCGAGTTTATGGGATCGCGCGAGGCGATTGCGGCGGAAAAAGGCGCCCTCGTGGAAGCCGTCGGCGCTGAGGGAACGGTCATTTTAAATGCGGATGACCCGCTCACCAAGAGCATGGCGGCACGCACCCATGCCAAAGTGATTTTGGCCGGCACAACCGAGGGAACGATTCGCGCCAGTGAAATTAGCCAGAGCGGCAGCGGAACAGACTTTACGATTTTAGAGGGGGCTCATCGCTGCCGTGCCCAGTTGCCCGTGCCTGGTCTGCACATGGTGCAGAATGCGCTGCTCGCAGTCGCTGCCGGACGCGTCTTCGGTCTTTCCCTCGAGGAGTGCGCCGCCGGCTTGGCCGGTGCTCCGCTCACCAAAGCGCGTTTGCAGATCAAGGAAATTCACGGCGTGCGGTTCATCGACGACAGCTACAACGCAAATCCCGATTCTATGAAAGCGGCATTGCGCACGTTGATGGAACTGGACACTGATGGGAAACGCATTGCCGTGCTCGGAGAAATGGGGGAACTCGGTTCTGAATCGGAGCACGGCCACCGAGAAGTCGGGGAAACCGCTGCCACCTTCGGCGTCGATCAACTGATTGCCATCGGCGACATGGGAGAAGTTATTGCGCAAGCGGCTCGCGCTGCCGGCTTAAAAAAAGCTTCGCCCGTAAGATCGACAAGTGAAGCCGCAGAGTTGTTAAGCGAAATTGCCGAGCCCGGCGATCTCGTTCTTGTTAAAGGCAGCCGGTCTGCTCGCACCGAGCAAGTCATCGAGTCCTTCGGGCTTCATCATTCGGAATTTGTCGTTTCCCCATGATGTACTATCTCCACCGCCTGAGCGACCAGTTCGTCGGCTTTCACGTTTTCTTTTACGTTACCTTCCGCGCCATTGCCGCAGCGGTAACTGCTTTCCTGGTCACACTGATTTTTGGAAACTTCGTCATTAGAAAACTGACTGCGCTGAAGCTGGGGCAGCCTATTCGCGCAGCGGCGGAAGTTCACCGTCTTGCCGAGCTGCATGGCGGCAAGCAAGGCACGCCCACCATGGGGGGCGTCCTCGTCATCGGAGCTGTCTTCGTCTCCAGCCTCATCTGGGCCCGGCCCGACAATCGATTCGTTTGGCTCGCCTTATTCAGCATGGTTTATCTCGGTGTACTCGGATTCGTTGATGATTACCTCAAGGTGACGAAGAAGAAGTCCGAGGGCATCAGCGGTCGTATCAAACTCGTTTTTCAAATCGCCCTGGCGGGGATCATCACCGGGGTTTTCCTGAGCAGTCCATTGCTCGAGGTGCAGGCGCGTTCGCTTTACGTGCCGTTTATCAAAGCACCTGTGGTCGCCAACATGGGCTGGTTTACCTTCGTGTTTTTCGCGCTCGTGATTGTAGGCTCTTCGAACGCGGTCAACCTCACTGATGGGCTGGATGGTCTCGCAATCGGTTGCACCGTCACGGTGGCATTTGGGTACGCTCTGCTTTCTTATGCGGCTGGCAATTTCCGCATCGCGCAATACTTACAGGTCCCGTTTTATCCGTTTGCCGGGGAGCTAACCGTCGTCTGCTCTGCTCTCGTTGGCGCAGGTCTCGGTTTTCTCTGGTTCAACTGTCATCCGGCCAAAGTTTTCATGGGGGACACCGGTTCGCTCGCCATCGGCGGCGTGATCGGCGTGGTCGCGATCTGTTGTAAGCAGGAATTGCTTTTGATCGTCGTAGGCGGCGTTTTCGTGATCGAGGCGGTCTCGGTCATTTTACAGGTGCTCAGCTTCAAACTGACGGGCAGGCGAATTTTCGTCATGTCCCCGCTTCATCATCACTTCGAACTGAGTGGCTGGAAGGAAAATACTGTCATCGTTCGGTTTTGGATTCTCTCAATCATCTGCGCGTTGCTCGGGCTGGCGACACTGAAATTGAGGTAAAAGTTGCGCTACAAAAATCAAAATATCGCTGTTCTCGGGGCCGGCTTGAGCGGGACGGCCGCGGCGTTCCTTCTCAAGTCGGAAGGCGCCAACGTGACCGTGCTCGACAGCGCTGAGGAGAAGAACTTGCTCAAATCCACGATCGACAATCTGCGATCACAAGGCGTGCGCGTAATCTGCGGGCCGGCGGCAGATGAAGACTCGTCCGCTTACCAAATGGCTGTCTTAAGTCCCGGCATCGATCCGGCTTCTCCGCTCGCCCGCAATTTCTCTTTGCGCAAGATCGAAATGATCGGCGAGCTCGAACTCGGTGCGCAGTTCTGTGAAATTCCAATCATCGCCGTTACCGGCACGAACGGCAAAACCACGACGACCGAGTTGCTCGCCCAGATGTTGAACGCCTGCGGCCAGCGAACAATCGCTTGCGGCAACATCGGCAAACCGCTATCCGAGGTGGCACGCGGAAACGAACCATTCGACGTGCTCACAGTCGAAGTGAGCTCGTTTCAACTGGAGACGATCCAAACCTTCCACCCGTCGGTCAGTCTCTGGCTCAACTTCGCTCCCGATCATCTCGATCGTTATCGCTCCGTGGCTGATTATCGCGCGGCCAAGCTGCGCATTTTCGAAAATCAAACTGAGAAAGATGCCGCAGTGATCAACGCAGCGGAAAGTCTTCCGAAAATTCGACCGCGAAAAATCAGCTTCAGCGCTTATGCCGATCAAGCCGATTTCCGGCTCTCCGATGGGGCGATCGTTTATCAAAACGAGGCCGTTCTGCGCCTGGCCGATACGAAACTGCGTGGCTCGCATAACATCGAGAACTTGATGGCGACGCTCGCGGCGGGGATGGCGCGAGGATTGTCGTTTCGAGAGATGGTGCCGCCGCTTTGCGCTTATGAGCCGCGTCCACACCGCTGCGAATTCGTACGCGAAGTCGGCGGAGTTGGCTACATTAACGATTCCAAGGCGACAAACCTCGACGCGGTGGAGAAGGCGCTGCATGCGCAAAGCAAACCCGTCATTCTCATCGCCGGCGGTAAGGACAAAGGTTTTACTTTCGATCCGCTTCGATCCTTGGTGAAGGAAAAAGTTAGATCGACAATTTTAATCGGCGAAATGGCCGAGAGCATCAGGCGCTGCTGGAGCGGTGCGGTCAAATCCGAAATTGCGAACTCGCTCGCCGATGCGGTCGAACGCGCGCATGCCATCGCGAAGCCCGGCGAAGTGGTCCTTTTTTCCCCGGGCACATCGTCTTTCGACATGTTCAAAAGCTACGCCGAGCGCGGTGATCAATTTCGCGCGCTTGTCCAAGCGCTGCCCCCACCGGAACCATGAAAATAGCGACGTTTCTCAGGCGTAAAAAACTTCGGGCGGCAACTGCCCGTCGCTCCGCCGGCGCTGCCGCCGAGATGGACTACGCGGAAATTCCGGAGCCGAACATGAAGCTG
>WNEL01001223.1_pt1 | contig 12701 bp, 14 predicted proteins | sample 5399991 | NCBI WGS metagenome assembly WNEL01 (sample SAMN13153325, study PRJNA577476) | soil metagenome | isolation source: 20 cm grassland meadow soil pre-rain plot 2 | place: USA:California | collected 2015-09-08
GCACTCCGGCTTGAGCTAGGCTGAGTGCGTTGAGGAAGCCGACTGGTCCGCCTCCGATGATTATCAGGTCTTCCATCGAGCTGATTCTGCGGTTGTACGACCTGGAAATATCCGCGTGGCATCGAGCATCCGCGAGATGGGTGCAAATCCCTAGGTAGCTCACCCGTTGACGGTCGAGTTTGTAGCGAGCACGATCGGTGCCCGTCGTCGCATGACTACGACGAGTAGAAAAACATCCCGCAACTTCCTCTGAGCTCTGAGCGAATTAGCAGGGACGGGGCTCAAGGACCACGGACTGTGTGATGGTCGCAGGTGAATTGACTGAACCAGGAGAGGAGCCACTCATGCATGCCCGTCGATTCGCCCTTCTCACGTTTGTCTCTTTGGCGTTCGCCGGTGTCGCTGTCGCCAAGGACGCCGGTAATGCCACGGATGCCATCAATCCGCATTCGCCGCGCTACGGTCACCCCTACCGACACGGCGTCCACCCGACGCGGGAAACCCACGAGAAAATGAAAGCATGGGCAGCCGCCAACCGTGGTGTGGTGCGGCCGGCCGATGCGGAACACAAAGAGCGAGGCAGCGTTGGCGCGACGGAGCCGGCCATCGCCGCTGCCGCCACTGGCCCGGAGACCCTGAGCTTCGGAGGCGGCGTCGATTCGATCGGCGTGACCAGCGGCGCGCCCAAGGTGTACCTGGTGTTTTGGGGTACGCAATGGGGCACGGAGGGAACGAACTCCAACGGCTACGCGACATTCACGGGCGACCCGCGCAACGCTGCGCCCTATATTCAGGCCTGGATCAAGGGTCTGGGCACCAATGGCGAGCTTTGGTCGGGCGTGATGACTCAGTATTGCGATGGATCGCAGGTTGCGGTTGGCGCCACGTCCTGTCCGAGTGGAGCGCCGCACGTGGGTTACCCGAGCGGCGCCCTGGCCGGCATCTGGTATGACAATTCGGCCGCTTCGCCGTCGCAGGCCTCAGGCAAGCAGCTGGCTGCAGAAGCAGTCAAGGCAGCGGGACATTTCGGCAACACCACGCAAGCATCGAACCGCTACGCGCAATACGTAATCCTGTCGCCGACCGGTACCCACCCCGACGGCTTCAACACCCCGGGCGGCGGCTTCTGCGCCTGGCACGACTACAACGGCGACACCACGCTGAGCGGCGGCGGCGCGGCACCATCACCGTACGGCGATATCGCCTTCACCAACATGCCCTATGTCGCCGACCTGGGTGCCAGTTGCGGTGCGAACTTCGTCAGCAACTCGCTCGACGGCTACTCCATCGTCGGCGGCCACGAATATGCCGAAACCGTCACCGACCAGAATCCGGCGGGCGGATGGGTCAACAACACCGGCTCTTCGTTCACCGGACAGGAGAACGGGGACGAGTGCGCATGGATCAGCTCCGGCCAGGGCGCCGCCGCATTGGTGGCCTTCTCCACCGGTTCGTTCGCGATGCAGAGCACCTGGTCGAATGACACCAATCGCTGCGATATCTCGCACCCCATCGTCAGCGGCAGCGGCAGCGGCGGTTTCACTTACAGTGCCAGCGGACTGACGGTCTCATTCACCGACACGTCCACGGATTCTGGTGGGACCATCGGCAGCCATGCGTGGACCTTCGGCGATGGCGGCACATCGAGCGCCACTAATCCCACCCACACGTATGCAGCGGGCGGAACCTATTCGGTCACCGAAACCGTCACCGACAGCGGCAACGGCTCCACCAGCTCCAAGACCAGTGCTGTCACCGTCAGCGCAAGCGGCGGCACGCCCACTGCAAACTTCACTTACACGATCAGCAGGCTGACGGTTAACTTCACCGATACGTCCACCGACTCGGGCGGCTCGATCGGCATGCACAGCTGGAACTTTGACGACGGAAGCACCTCGACCGCGGCAAACCCCAGCCACACCTATGCCAATGCCGGCACCTACAGCGTCAGCGAGACGGTCTACGACAGCGTCAACAACCGGTCCAGCACCAAGACCGTGAGCATCACCGTGACCGCGAGCGCGAGTAGTCAGCTCATCGTGAACGGGAGCTTCGAAACCGGGAGCGCCGCGCCGTGGGCACTGACTGCGGGGGTGCTGTGCAGCAACAGCGGCTGCCCGGGGGAGACCGCGCACAGCGGTTCATGGTTTGCATGGCTGGACGGCTACGGCTTTACGCATACCGACACCGCGACGCAGACAGTGTCGATCCCGGCCGGCAAGACGACTGCCACATTGGCTTTCTACCTGCACATCGATACGCAGGAAGTCGGCTCGATCGCCTACGACACGTTGAGGGTGCAGGTGCTGAACAGTTCCGGCACCGTACTGGCGACACTGGCTACTTACTCCAACGTGAATGCGGCATCGGGTTATTCGCTGCACAGCCTGAACATGAATGCCTACATCGGGCAAACGGTTCAGATCAGGTTCTACGGTCACGAGGATTGGTCGCTCGCGACATCGTTCGTGATCGACGACGTCACCTTGACTGTGCAGTAGTTCGACCCATGCCCTTCAGCAGCCTGCCGACGCGACGCAAGTTCGTCGTGCAGGCTGCCGGTTCCTTGCTGCCCGCGCTGCTGCCGCTGAGGATAGGGGTCGCGGCCGAATCTCAGCCGCCTGAATCGGAAGCGGGCTCGGGGCTGCCGCGACGGCCGCGGGTCCTGCAACCGCGGCTCGAGGTTTCGCCGGCTGCGATCGAAGTCGCTCCTGGCTCACGCGTGCAGTTCATTGCCCGCGCCTCCGGAGGAGAGGCCATCCTGTTTTCGGTGGACTGGTCGATCCGTGAGGGCGCAGCCGGCGGAACGATCCTGCCGGCGCCCAAGCGCCAGGACGACGGCAGCTACACGGCGGTGTATCAGGCGCCCACGGTCGGCAGCGGTCCCTTCCACGTGATCGCCACCCTGCACGAGTTCCCGACGGCGGTGGCAGAGGCCAGCGTACAAGTGCGGGCGCCCCGGTAGGAGATTCAAAGGCGTTCTGGCCGTGCTGGTGCGGAAGTGCCACGGCAACACGGGCAAGCTGAGGTGGGGAAAAGCGGGGGTTGCGGCGAACGGCATCTGCGAGCGGCTCATCGGCACGATTCGCCGCGAGTGTGTGGACTGGCTCATCCCGCTATCGGAAGCGCATCTGCGGCGTGCCCTCAGGTTCCTGGGTCGAGCATTACAACCGTGGACGCCCACATATGGTGTTGGGTCCAGGCGTCCCCGATCCCGCACCTGTCGTGTCGAGAGCAAGGCCGAGGTCCCGCCATTTTCTCGATGACTTCGGCTCGGTGTGCAGTAAAGGGGTGCTCGGTGGGCTGCATCACGAGTACCCGCTCCGTTCCGCATGAGCTGGATGCGATATTTGCGCAGTACAGGGCTGTCCGTTACCAAGGTGCTGTTCGGGCGCGAGAAACCCTGCCGCGTCGCTACGGAACAAACATCGGATTAAGACCCGTTGATTGTGGGCGACCCGCTTTCACGGTTCCTGCCCCCTCAAGGGACCCGCTTCGATGTCGCTACTTGCGCGGTGACCAAATCGAGCTGCTTGTGGTTGAACCCACCCGGGGCGCTCGCGGCCAAGCCCACCAATTGCCGGCGCATCTCCGACATTGCCTCCCCTGACAGCGTCCAGCCCAGCGGAAGGTGATGGATACCCTTACACAATCTGAAGTGAAACACGAAGGCGTCTGTCAATGGATCCGTCTCAGACGCCAAAACCCTTCCCTGAGCAAAGAGACTTCTGACCGCCGCTCTTGCGACCGCCCCGCGTGCCTCGCGAGTGTTGAGTAACGCTAGCAGTGGTCCCCGAATCTCCCCGTAGGCCGAAAACGCCCTGGAGTCGTCGCTACCATGGCAACTGTCGTCGCTACGCATCGTCTCCACTCCTGGATCGTTACTAATGTGAATGATTCTGACGGGGCACGTCTCACTTCCAAGGCCGCTGGGCCCGGAGCAGCCGGGTACATGATCCCGCGCCAGGAGCACGAGCTCTGCCAAAGTTGTCGCACCGGAGTTGTCAAAATAACCTCCGTCGACCAATTGCCGAGGCACTGGCGTCCCGCCTTTGATCGCTGAGATATCCAATAACGTCCCGGCCGGGCTTACGTATGTAAAGCGCGCGCTGTTGTGGACCACCGCGCTAAGCGGGCTCGATGCGGGTAGCCAGTCGGTTGACAACGTCGCGGCGTTTACGACGGCATCGTCTTGTCCTAAGCCGCGAAGGGATGCGAAGGGTTCCTCGATAAATCGCCTGCCCGATTGTGCCTCGGTCGAGTTCAGGAATAGCGCCGGTACCCGATCGGCGGCCATTCCCAAGCTCTTCCAAGAGCTCCCGAACAGGGAGCACACGTCCACCCTTGGTTGCTGTGTCGCAACGGCGTTCGCCGACGGACGCGTCCGGCATGCAACGGCCCAACCGGTCTCCCAGCCAGATTCAAGGCGTTCTCCCCGATCAACGAACTGTGCCGATGGCACGAACCGCTGCAGGAAGTCGGTCAAGAACATGGTTTCGAGCGTCGGGCCCAGAAAGTCCGTCTCGTAAAACAACTGTGCCATGGGCCGGATGTCATCGAGCTTGATGACTCCCTCGCGCTCGCCCCTAACGATCGCCGCAAACCAAGCCAACCCAAGACTGCCACCCGAGACCCCGCTTCCCAGCAGCATGTGTTTGGAAAACTCTCCCTCTGATTGGATCTCCAACTCGTCGAGGACGAGCGCTGTCCATGCAGCGGCTCGAATGCCGCCTCCTTCGGATGAGACCAGGTAAACGGGCGTCAAAGGTGGTGGCCCTGCGCTCCATTTCTTGGTGTAGTCGACAAGCGATGTCGATATCACTGGTTCCTTGTCGATGGAACCCTCGTTCGGAGAACTGAAGGAGTGCATCCCTTCATACAGTCGAACCCGATGATTGTCGGTCACGCCGAAAAACTGCAGTACCACTGCCAGCGCAAATAGCGCACTCAGTAGGGGAAACTGCCAGCGCGCGGTCTGAATGGTGAGGTAAGTCCCGGTGACCGTGAGAAAGCATGCACACATCAATGCGAGTGCCAACGTCCCCAAGTGTGACAGGAAACCGGGCACCTCGGCCGCCAGAACCAGTGCGAGCACATTGGCGAAGACGATCACGGCGTACACTATACGCACGGATCTCGGCAACTGGGACCAGTGCGAGACTCGCGGATCGCCGGCCGGAGTCTTCGACAACCCGAAACCCCCTCCGAATAACTGCCGCCGAAGTATGACGAACACCAACAGTGCGACGGTCTCAACAATAAATAGGACGGGCATCCAAAACTGGGGTTCTTCTTCGGCATTCTTGAGCGATTTGTCGAACAGCGCCGTCAGCGAGCCGACTGCCATCAGCAGCGGCACCGCGGCGCCCAAATACCGAGGAGCCCATTTCCTGAGTACCTCGGCCTTGGGGTTTGAAAGACTTGGGATGCTCGGTATATCGAACCGATAGACCGACCTGGCGGTATGCCAGACTGCGAAGCCTAGAACGCCGGCCATGACGAGGGTTCCGACCTGATGCCATACGTGGGTGGTTGTCGTTAGCAGCAGAAATAGTTCTCGGATCTGATCGACCCAGAACGTAAGAACTACTGTGATCAGAATAATTAGAAGCGGAATTCGCACCGCTTTTGCGTGATCGACAATGAGACCCACCGTCAGGCTGGATGGTTTCACGGTCGGTATCCCCTTCTCGGACGAGGTTGATCCCGGCATCGCTTGTTATTGGCTCCCAATTGCAGTCCTATCCGGCACCGTCATTGCAGTGCTCTTGACCACCAGTGCAGTGATTATTCCGCTGGGCCCAAAGTGCAACAGGTTCTGCTTGAACAGGTCCGGGGACGTCAGCTCGTTCAGTCGATCGTCTTGCATAAATCCTGTTCTGGTGAGGGAAAATATCTCACCAACTGGTCCGCTCAGGCTACCGGCCCTGTTTTGAGCCCTGAGGAGTAGACCCTCCGCTGTGGGTGCCTGTGGTCCGCAGACATTCAGCCCGCCCTTCTGAAGGGGTTCGGTGCTACGGGTCTGGCCTCATCCGCGAGTGCTCAGCGCCCTCTCTATTGTCGTGCGAGCGGTAACCGACCTGGTCGGGTGGGTTGCGCTTGCATTTTGGTCACGCCAGTCGCTGGATGCAGAGGTTCGATTCCTGCGCCGGCAACTGGCCCTGTACGTGGAGCGGGCCCTGAAGCCGAGGCGAATCGATGGCGCGACGCGGGTAAGCTTGGCGCTGCTGTCCCGGCTGTTCGCATGGCGCTCCGCAGGGGTCGTCGTGCGCCCGCAGACCCTGATTCGCTGGCACCGAGTGGGTTTCAGGCTCCTCCGCGGCGCCAATGTCCTGGGAATTGGTCGTGAGATAGCCTGTCCTGACGCGACAGTGTTGAGGTGACCAACTGCTCTTGTCCCCACGGGAGACGTACATGACCGCACGAGTCACTGTCATGTTGACCCTGTTCGCAAGTGTTCTCTATTTGCCGAGCGCTGCGGCTACGGACGCCATCGTCAAGCACCGGGCGACGCTGCGCAAAGATCCTTCGACCCACCACGCACCCATTCTCACGCTCACCCCCCCGGAGGATGTTGAGCTCATCGAGCCGGCTCAGACCGCGGGCTACTACCACGTTCGTAGCTCTGAAGGCGATGAGGGTTGGGTGCGTGCACGAAGCCTGGAAATCGTCCCCGCACACTCCGGAAGCACCGTTCCGCCATCCCATCCGGGATCGGGTGGGCAACCTGCCAGCCCGCCTGCCGCGACCACCGGCATGGCCTCAAGCATTTCTCCCTTTTGGGACAAGCCAGACCCGAACCAGACGACCTTTCATGGGCCGGACGGGGACTGCGCACCGACGGGCGACGGTGGCGACACGTTCACGAACGCCCGTAAGAACCGAACCGACGAACCCGCCCAGTACCATGACGTGACATGGAAGGCGGTGCAAGGCTTACCGTATCCGGTTGCCGGGCGATCGCTAGCGAATTGGACCGCCCAACAGCTTGCAGAGATTCAACCCTACGAAGGCGTGGCGGTGTCCGTGGTTGGGTATCTGGCTGCGATCAAGGTGGAAGCGGGCGGGAGCGGTGAATCCACCAATTGCCACTTCTCCAATGCCGTCGAAGTGGACTGGCACATGCCTCTTGTCGAACACTCTGGGGACCCGGAGGCAACCGCGATCGTGGTTGAGACTACTCCCCGGGTGCGGCAGATGCACACCAAATGGACGCCGGGCGCTTTGGCTCCCTGGGTCAATTCTGCCGATCCCGTTCGAATCAGCGGGTGGACCTTACTGGATCCGGAGCACCGCGCCCATTTGGGGAAATATCGCTCCACCCTCTGGGAAATTCACCCTATTGTGAAGATCGAAGTCTTTCACGACGGCCAATGGGTCAATGCGGATGACCTGCCGTAAACCGAAAGAATATGAACAGACTTCGTGCGCTCCGACTGCGATTAGGCCGGTTGCGAAGTCACAAGGAAACACTACACACGCGTGGACCTGTAGCGCCCGGAGGTAAGCAATCGTGTCGAGGCCGCAATTGCTCTTGGTCGCGCTAACACTGGCGTCGCCGGTCGCGCGCTCTCAGCCAACGCTCCCGGCAGCACTTGCCGAGCACGTGACTCCTCCGACACCGGTCGCGGCAGCAATGAAACCAATGTCAGCTGCACAAACCCGGAACTCTTTATTGACCGCGCTGCACGCCGCGGATTCACCGCTTGATTCGCGCGACGTGGTGGCGCTTTCGGGGAGTCACGCGGTGCGGCTTACCGAGAGCAATTCAAGTGCGGTACTGAGCAAACCTACGCTTATCGCAGAACGTGTCGGTAAGGTAGCTACGCAGGTGGCATTTCCGGGTTCCTACTGGTCGAAGGTGAGCGCGACCCCTGTGAAAGCTGCTTTTGTCCTGCCCACACGCTTCACTGCGTTTACTACCCAAGGTGGCCAGCCCGTAAACTTCAATATAGTTCTTGCCGTTCTTGACGCTCTTCACTACGACGCGGGCACCGGAAGATTTATGGGGCGTCTCGCGATGGCGCTCGTCAACTCTGCGAACCGTGACGATAACTCGGCGCTGACGCACGAGGTTCCCGTCCTGCTTGCTGCGGAGGCAGCAGACATTACTCCAGTCCCTCTTCTTTTCACGGTCCTGAATGCACCCCAGGAAGTGCACCTCAGTGTCCTTTCGCCAACTGATCCGTACGCGGTGCACGCAATGACCGCGCTCAATCACGGGCCGGATTCCATAGTCATGCCTATCCGCAGGCCGGATATCGAAGTACGGCCCGTGAGCAGTCCGATTCGCGGTCTCGGGTTGGAGGAGACCACTGTGGTTATTCGGATCGCGGAAACGCAAGGCCGCAAGGGTCAGGAGGTGGCCCTTCAAACGACTCGAGGGTCGATTGCCCCGTCGCCGGTAGCTTTGGATGAGAGCGGAACCGGTGTCGCAAAGTTGCGCTCCGCTGGGATCGGTAGCGCGCAGATCACTGCAACGGATTCCCCATTTCATGCTGGCCACGGCAAGGTCGAGTTCGCGTGGCCCGTTGCGTTTGCTTTGGCGACGCTCCTGGGCGGCATCGTCGGCGCTCTCCTTCGTAAAGACGCGAGACGGCACCCGCTCGGCAGTATCTTGATTGGAATACTCGCGGCAACCGTCGTCTGCGTTGCACATGCTGTTGGCGTCAACACTCAGGCTTGGGGCACGCCGTCGGGCGGCGCGGGCGAAGGGCTGTTCTTCTTCGTCGCTGCCGTGGCGGGCTTCTCGGGACGAGAGGTCATGAGTAAGTTTGTTATCCGCGGATAAGAAATAAGGCTCAATGGGGACTCCAATTCTTCTTCTGTCGCCAACGCTGAAGTTATCCTCTCTCTGCGGCAGGGGCGGTGCGGCCTGCGTCCCGTGATTGGCAGTCGCAGAAACGCACTGCACGATGTTAAAAGAAGGGTCAAATCATGCCGAAACCCAAATTTGGGGCGTTCAACCAGGGCGATATCCCGAAGATCGCGGTGTTCAACAAGGCCACCATTCCACTGGGCGTTGATCTGGATCAGTTGATTGCGGCGATGCAGGTCTACATCAACCAGTTCATTGTGCCGGTGTGGGCCACGCCCGCGAACCTCGTGAAGTCGACGGGCTTCATCGCCGGGGCGTGGGCGATGGTGTTTCTCGACGATGCGGATCAGCCGGGCGCCCTCGCCTACCACGACCTGACCCCGGACGGGTTCCCGATCGCGAAGGTGTTCGTACGCACGACGCTGCAGAACGGCGATCTGGTGAGTGTGTCCGCATCGCATGAGCTCGTGGAAATGCTGGTGGACCCTGCGATCAATCTGATGACCACCGGGCCCGACCCGGCGACTATCTATGCCTACGAAAGCGCCGACCCGGTGGAGGCCTTGACCTTTCCGGTCAATGGCATCCCGATGAGCGATTTCGTGTATCCAGCGTACTTCGAGGTCTTCCGCAAGGCCGGTTCAGTGAAGTTCGATCAGTTGGACAAGGTCACCCAGCCGTTTCAGATCCTTTCGGGCGGTTATCAGATCATTTTTAAAGCCGGACAGTGGTCACAGGTATTCGGCTCCGCGAGTAAGAAGAAGGCTTTCGTGGCTGAGGACCGCCGCGAACACCGCAGTCAGCAGCGGACTAAGGCGCAGCTCGAGCGGGCCGATCTGAAGGAGATAGCCAAAGAGGAGGCGAAGGCCGCAGCGGGCCTCAGGGGTGCGCGCAAGAGCGAGCATTCGAACGCGAAGGCGCGGGTGCTGTCGCGGTTCAATCGACGCAAGCGCACGTAGAACGGCCACAATAGGAGGAACCTGTGAAGACAGCGGTGCCTGCGCATTACGGTCACGGCCGTTGCGCTGCTGCTTGCGGCGCTGCATCAGTTTCGGGGCCCCATCGGTGGGTCGCCACGCAAATCCGCGGCGGCCCACCGCAGTTCGCTCTAGGGTTCGGCGCCGCGCGCCCGCACATGGCTCTCGGTCCGGCCCGTGCCACAAAAAAACCGATTTGGAAAATTGTCTAGAGCAACCATTTGAGAGGGTGATGAAATAAGGCGGACGGGAGGCATCCGCAAAGTCCGCTTTCGGTGGTTCTACACGGGGCCGGCACGCTGCGTCCGGAGCTGCCATCCTCAGGGCGCTGCTTGGGATTGTGCCCGCTGCCACGATTGCTGATCAGCGCGCTGCGACAAAGACCGTCAGCAGCGTTGCAGATGTATCGATGTATCGCTCTAAGACCTCAATCTCTCCACCCCGGAAGGCATGCGCCTGGCACGGGATCGCCTGCACACTATGGCAGAGCGCCTTTGCGCTGACCGTGGCGGCGGCCGCGCGGTCGGCCACTGAAATGCGCCTAGGGAAATTTACTTAGCCGACAGTGGGGTCAATTACTGGTGCGTTGACAGGTGTGATGACGTTCACGGCGGCTCTATGTCTCGTGGCGTCTGATATTCGCGCACTCATGGCGAGTGCAGGAGGAGGACGCCGGAATGACTTCCATGAGGCGCGAGTATGGCAACGAGGTGCTCGGACAGGGCACTGAGGCTGCGCAGGGGCCGGCGCTACAAGCCGCGCCCTCACGGCGGCATAAGATGCACCCCGTTACGTGGGTCGTTACGGCGATCGCCGCCGCGGTGCTCAGCTGGGATTCCTGGCAAACTGTCCAAGACGTACGCCAATCGCGGGCGCTACATCATTCGTATGCGGCTGCCGGGGTCTGCCGGCATTGCGAACAAGACCTGCACCGTGAGATTGCACCGGATTCTCAGTAGCGCCGCATGGCGAAAGGGTGTAACGCTCTCGCAAATGGATCAGCTGGGGGGCCGAGCAAGCGATCAAGCTGCGGCACGCGAAACCGCCACTTTTCTTACGTCGAGCGGGAGGTAGTGCTCGACCTTAAACCGCCAGCGGACCTCTGGCATTTTGAGTTCGATCTCGCGCAACACGATATGCTCCTCCATTCGGCTCGTCCGCAACCGCGGGACCGATAAGCCGTCTGGATTCAGTTGTCCGTCGACATATATACGGCAGTGTGCGAATCCACGGCTGTAGGGAGCCGACGTCGCAGGCCGAAATGGAAACCAAATGGAAACATCGCCCGCTCAGGCGAGCCGACGCTCAATCTAAGAATCTAAGTTGCTGATCTGAATATCTGAATGGTGGCCAGGGGCGGAATCGAACCACCGACACGCGGATTTTCAGACGCCGAAAAACGACCCAAGTGGTTGATCGAACGAGAGTTTGTTCGTCAGGGGTGTGAAATATTTTGGCCAGTTACGCTCGGATAGATGACTGCTACGCGCAGATCCGGCCAGGTGATATTTCACAGCTATTGCGGCCACTGCTGGGCGCCATGCATCATGAGGCAAGGCTGTGAGGTAACGGACCACGCAGCAGAAGGATCCCAATTCGTGCGTCCCAAGTTTCGAGCGGCCAAGCGAACACACTGGCCAAGCCTCTTCCTTGTAGCCGTCTGTATCTACCGCACCGATTTGCCGAGAATCCAGTCCCGAAATTGAACCGCTGGAGAACTCCCCTCCAGTCCACGAGCGAGCGTCACGTACACATTGTCGCTGGCACTGATGCGCACGTTGAAGAGCGGCTTCACTCGCCCGGTGCGCAACAGGTCCTCGGCGTAGCTGCTGCGTGCAAGCGCCACGCCGTGACCGAGCGCTGCCATCTCCAAGGCCAGCCGCATCGAGTCGAATTCGAGACGCGTGGCCGAGGGCTCAGGGTCGATGCCTGCCGCGGCGAACCAATGGCGCCAGCCCTCGGCAAAACCGATTGTCGTGAGGAGGGAGCGGTGCCGGAGGTCCGAGGGGCGTCGTAGACGGGGAGGGGCCTTTGCAAGTCCGGGGCTGCAGACGGGGAACACGGCATCGTGCGTCAGTTGATGCGATTGCATTCCAGGGATCGGGCCCGCGGTGAGCCGGATATCCACATCCACGCTCGAGTCCGGCGGCTCCCCGGCCCACACAGTAGTCACCAGGCGAATCGGAATTTCGGGATGCTTCCGGGCAAAGCCCGCCAGCCTCTCCAGCAACCATTGTCGTGCAAACCCGAGCGACACTCGGATCACGAGTTGCTGCTTCCCACGATCTCCGAAAAGCTCGGCCAACGCAGTGTCGAGCCGCTCGAACGACTCGCGGCAAACGGGGACGAGGGCTTCGCCGGCAAGCGTGAGTCGCAGGCCCCGCGCATGCCGCACGAACAGCTTCTCGCCCAGCCGAAACTCCAGTAGTCGCACCTGCTGGCTGACTGCCGCCGGCGTGACATTCAGCTCTGATGCAGCGGCCGAGAGGCTCAGGTGTCGCGCCGCGACCTCGAAGGTGCGTAGCCAGTTGACCGGGGTCTTTCCGTTCTTCATTCAACGTAGGTTATAGAAAAACTAAAGGCGCGTCCCCAAAACGTGTTGCTTGTCGTGTACGCGGCCGGTCAACTAGCCTTGGTCCAGACTCGTTGCGCGGACTTACCGTGCTTGCCGTCGACAAAAAGCATCCCGCGTCTCGCGAATCGCCCATGGCGGACCTCGCGCCCATGCAGACCGCTCGCACGATCATCGCACTGGAACACGATGCGCAGGGCGTTGCACTGCGGTGGGACGATGGGCTCCGCAGCCGGTTTCACGTGCTCTGGCTGCGGGACAACTGTCCGTGCCCTCAGTGTCGTCATCCGCAGGCACTGGAGCGCACCTTCATGTTCATCGATCACACCGCTCC
>WNEL01000937.1_pt1 | contig 12698 bp, 11 predicted proteins | sample 5399991 | NCBI WGS metagenome assembly WNEL01 (sample SAMN13153325, study PRJNA577476) | soil metagenome | isolation source: 20 cm grassland meadow soil pre-rain plot 2 | place: USA:California | collected 2015-09-08
GGTCGGCGCCATCGCCGACGCCGGGCTCGAGCCGGGCGTCGACGTGTCGATCGCCCTCGACCTGGCGGCGACCCAGCTCTACCGCGGCGGCAGCTACCATTTCGCGCTCGACGGCCGCGCGCTTTCCGCGGAGCAGCTGCACGCCATGCTGCTGCGCTGGATCGAGAGCTATCCCATCGTCTCGATCGAGGATCCCTTCGCCGAGCACGACGCCGAGGCCATGCGGGCGTTCACCGAAGCTGCTCCCATCCAGGTCGTCGGCGACGATTTTTTTGTCACTCGCGCGGCGAAACTGAGAAATGCTCAAGGCGCGTGCAATGCAGTTCTTCTGAAACCGAACCAGGTCGGCACCGTCACTGAAACCCTGGCCTGCTGGGAGGCCGCCCGTGCGATGGGCTACGGGGCGATCATCTCGGCGCGCTCGGGCGAGACCGAGGACGTGTCGATCGTCCACCTCGCCGTCGGCTGGGGCGTGCCGCAGCTCAAGGTGGGCGGCTTCTCGCGCTCCGAGCGCATGGCGAAATGGAACGAGGGCCTGCGCATCGAGGGCGCGCTCGGCGGCAAGGCGCTCCCCTACCCCGCGAGAAAGCTGTTCCGCCGCTGATTCAGCCCAGCGGCGCGAGGCCCTCGGCGCTCAGCCGGTAGCGCCGGTCGCAGCCGGCGGCGGCCGCTTCCGAATGGGTCGCCAGGATCGCGGCCGCGCCCCGTTCGTTCACCTGAGCGCGCAGCAGCGCCAGCACCTGGCGCGCGTTCTCCGGATCGAGGTTGCCGGTCGGCTCGTCGGCGAGGACCAGCTTCGGCTCCCCCACCAGGGCGCGCGCGATCGCCACCCGCTGCAGCTCGCCGCCCGAGAGCTCGCGCGGCAGGCTTTGCTCGCGCCCTGCGAGGCCGACCGAGGAAATAATTCTCTTCACTCTCTCTTCTTGTTTCATGTTTCTTAGCAGCAAAGGCAAGGCGACATTCTGCTCTACCGTGAGGTGCGGCAGGATATGGAAGGCCTGGAACACGAAGCCGAACTTCTCGCGCCGCAGGAGCGTCTGCTGGTCGTCGCCAAGACCCGTGATCTCAGTTTCCTGAAAGAAGATCCTTCCGGAATCGACCGGCTCCAGCCCCGCGATCACGTTGAGCAGGGTCGATTTGCCGATGCCCGAATCGCCGATCACGGCGACATATTCGCCGGCGGCCACTTCGAGCGACACGGCGTTCAGCACCGGGCGCATGCCGAACCGCTTGGTGACTGCGGCGAGCCTCAGCACCTTGAAATCGACCAGAGCTTGCGCAATCCGGGCATCATCTTCTAGACTGAACAAGGGGAGGATATCAGCCGTGAGACAATCCATTCGCTGCATTTTTACGGGCCTGATCGCCGCGGCGCTCGCCTTCGCCCCGGCGGCGATGGCGCAGCAGAAGCTGAAGATCGGCTTCATCACCACGCTGAGCGGCCCGCCGGCGATCATCGGCAAGCACATGAAGGACTCGGTCGAGGTCGCGCTGGAGCACCTCGGCGGCAAGGTCGGCGGGCTTGAGACCGAAGTCATCTACGGCGACGACCAGTTCAAGCCGGACGTCGGCGTGCAGCTCGCCGAGGAGATGCTGAAGAAGCACCAGGTCGACTTCGTCTCCGGCATCATCTGGTCCAACGTCATGATGGCGGTGGTGCCGGTGGTCACCGGCGCCGGCAAGATCATGGTCGGATCCAACGCGGGAGCAAGCCCGCTCGCAGGCGCGCAATGCAACGAGCTCTACTTCTCCACCTCCTGGAACAACGACCAGTCGCCCGAGGCGATGGGCAAATACCTGCAGGACAAGGGCATCAACGACCTGTACGTCCTCGCGCCGAACTACCAGGCCGGCAAGGACATGGTGGCCGGGCTCAAGCGCTACTACAAGGGCCGCATCGTCGAGGAGGTCTACACCAAGTTCCAGCAGCAGGACTACCAGGCCGAGATCAGCCAGCTGCGCTCGAAGAACCCGAAGGCGGTGTTCGCCTTCTATCCGGGCGGCATGGGCATCCAGTTCGTGAAGCAGTACGTGCAGGCCGGCCTGCGCGACCAGATCCCGCTCTACACGGTGTTCACGGTGGACGAGACCACGCTGCCGGCGCTCAGGGAAGCCGCGATCGGCCAGTACGAGGCGCGCTTCTGGAGCCCGGACATCAAGATCCCGGCGAGCCAGAGATACGTGGCCGACTTCCGCAAGAAATTCGGCTACACGCCGTCCTTCTACGGCGCGCAGAGCTACGACTCGATCATGCTGATCGACTCGGCGGTGAGGGCCACCCATGGCAACCTGAAGGACACCCACGCCCTGGTCAAGGCGATGCGCAAGGCCGACTTCGACTCGATCCGCGGCAGGTTCACCTACAACGTGAATCACCATCCGATCCAGGACTTCTACCTGCTGCAGGCGGTGAAAAGCTCGGGGCCGGACGGCGCGGAGATGCGCATCCTGCAGAAGGCCTTCGAGAAGCACAAGGATGCGTACTCGCAGGACTGCAAGATGAAATGGTGAAAAATGGGGACAGACCCCATTTTTCTTGAAGGGCGCGCTCGGCGCCCTTTTTTATGAGCTGGGCGCTGGTTTTCGAGCAGTTGCTGAACGGCCTGCAGTACGGCGTCATGCTGTTCCTGATGGCGGCCGGGCTGACGCTGGTGTTCGGCATCATGAATCTCGTCAACCTGGCGCACGGCTCGCTCTACATGGTCGGCGCCTACCTCGCCGCCGCGGCCACCCAGTGGACCGGCAACTACCTGCTCGGCGTGGCGCTGGGCCTCGCCGGGACGCTGGTCGTCGGCATGGCGGTGGAAGTGACCGCCCTGCGCACGCTCTACGAGCGCGACCACCTCGACCAGGTGCTCGCGACCTTCGGCCTGATCCTGTTCTTCAACGAGCTGATCGCCATCGTCTGGGGACGCGCGCCGCTCTACTCCTCGCTGCCGCCCTGGCTGCAGGGACACATCAAGCTCTTCGCCGGCTCGACCTACCCGGTGTACCGGGCGGCGGTCATCGTGGTCGGCCTGCTGGTCGCGGCGCTCCTCTGGTACGTCGTGACGCGCACGCGGCTGGGCATGCTGATCCGCGCCGGCGCGTCCAACCGCACGATGGTCGGCGCGCTCGGCGTGAACATCAAGCTGCTGTATACGGTCGTGTTCGGCTGCGGCGCGGCGCTCGCCGGGCTGGCCGGCCTGATGGCCGGGCCGATCTACGCGGTGCAGCCCGGCATGGGCGAGCTGATCCTGATCCAGGTGTTCGTGGTGATCGTCATCGGCGGCATCGGCTCGATCCGCGGCGCGCTGGTCGGCGCGATCATCGTCGGCGTGGTCGACACGCTGGGGCGCGCGTTTCTGAAGCCCCTGCTCGGCACCATGATCCCGCCGACCGCCGCCGAGGCGGCGGGACCGGCGCTCGCCTCGATGCTGATCTATCTGCTGATGGCCGTGGTCCTGGCGGTCAAGCCGGCGGGCCTGTTCGCGAATCGATGAGAGCCAGGCTGATCCTCTGGGGCATCGCGGCGTTGCTGCTCATCGCCCTGCCGCCGCTCGCGACCGCGCTCGGCCAGCCTTACTACGTCGACCTGGCGCGGCGCATCCTGATCCTCGCCATCGCCGCGATCAGCTTGAACCTGATCCTCGGCTACGGCGGGCTGGTGTCCTTCGGCCATGCCGCCTATCTCGGGATCGGCGCCTATGCCGTGGGCATCCTCGGCTTCTACGGCATCGCGAACGGCTGGATTCACCTGCTGGTGGCGATCGGCGCCTCCGCCCTGGTCGCCGCGGCCATCGGCGCGGTGTCGATCCGCGCGAGCGGCATCTACTTCATCATGATCACGCTCGCTTTCACGCAGATGCTCTACTACCTCGGCATCTCGCTCGACGTCTACGGCGGCGATGACGGCATGCGCCTCAAAAGCAGGAGCCAGTTCGCCGGCCTGGTCGACCTGCGCGACCCGGTGGCCTTCTACTACGTCGCGCTCGGCGTGATGCTGCTGTTTGTGTTCCTGACCTACCGGATCGTCAATTCCCGCTTCGGCATGGCGCTGCGCGCCGCGAAGTCCAACGAGGCGCGCTCCCGGGCCATCGGCTTCCCGCCCTATCCCTATCGCCTGGCCGCCTTCATCATCGCCGGCGCGATGTGCGGCGTGGCCGGCGCCCTGTACGCCAACCACACCGGCTACATCACCCCCGGGCTGATGGCCTGGCACCAGTCGGGCGAGATGATGTTCATGGTGATCCTGGGCGGCATGGCCAGCACCGCCGGCCCGGTCCTCGGGACGTTCGCGCTGCTGCTCGTCGAGGAGGTGCTGAAGGGCTGGACCGAGCACTGGCAGGTGATCCTCGGCCCGCTGCTGGTGCTTTCGGTGGTCTTCTTCCGCCGCGGCCTCGCCGGCATCTTCTTCAAGCCCGATGCTTGAGGTAAAAGGCCTTTGCAAGAGCTTCGGCGCGCTGCGTGCGAGCGACGGCATCGATTTCCATGTCGCCGAGGGCGAGACGCACGCGGTCATCGGGCCCAACGGCGCCGGCAAGACCACCTTCATCAACCAGCTCGCGGGAACCCTGCGCCCCGATGCCGGGACCATCCGCTTCGCGGGCGAGGACATCACCCGCCTGCCGGCGCCCAGGCGCGCGCGCAAAGGCCTGGCGCGCTCGTTCCAGATCACCAGCGTCTATCCCGGCTTCACGGCGCTCGAGAACGTCGCGCTCGCGGTCCAAGCGCGCTCGGGGCACAGCTTCCGCTTCTGGCGCGACGCGCGCCGCGATCCTGCGCTCACCGGGCCGGCGCGCCAGGTGCTCGAAGAAGTCGGCCTCGAGGAAAGAATGCACGTCCTTGCCGGCAATCTCGCGCACGGCGAGCAGCGCTCGCTCGAAGTGGCCATGGCGCTCGCCACGCGGCCCCGGCTGCTGCTCCTCGACGAGCCGATGGCCGGCATGGGCGCCGACGAGTCGCAGCGCATGATCGGGCTGCTGTCCTCGCTCAAGCGCCGCCAGACCATCGTCCTGGTCGAGCACGACATGGACGCGGTGTTCCGCCTCGCCGACCGGATCGCGGTGCTGGTGTACGGCCGCGTGATCGCCAGCGATTCGCCTGAAAAAATAAAAATGAATGAGGAGGTGCGAAGAGCATACCTGGGAGAGGGCGCCTGATGCTCGAGGTGCGCGACCTGCAGACCGCTTATGGGCAAAGCCAGGTGCTTTTTGGAGTCAACCTCGAAATCCAACCCGGACAGGTAGTGAGCTTGCTCGGACGCAACGGCATGGGCAAGACCACCACGGTGCGCTCGATCATGGGCATCGTTCGACCGCAGCAGGGAACGATTTCCTTTCAAAACGCGTCACTTGTGGGCCTGCCGTCGTACCGTATCGCCCAGGCCGGGATCGGCCTGGTCCCCGAAGGCCGCCAGGTGTTTCCCAACCTCACGGTGCGCGAAAACCTCCTCGCCACAGCCGCCAATCGCCGCGGCGGGAGCGATCCCTGGACCCTCGAGCGGGTTTATCTCTTCTTTCCGAACTTGAAGGCAAGGAGTAACAACTACGGCAACCAGCTCTCCGGCGGCGAGCAGCAGATGCTCGCCATCGGCAGGGCGCTGATGACCAATCCGCGGCTGCTGATCCTCGACGAGGCGACCGAGGGCCTGGCGCCGCTGGTGCGCTCGGAGATCTACCGCTCGATCGAGCGGCTGAAAGCCGAAGGGCTGTCGATCCTGCTGATCGACAAGGACGTGCGCGCACTGACCCGCGCGGCGGACGTACACTATGTGCTGGAAAAGGGCCGCGTGCTGTGGACCGGGACCTCGGCCCAGCTTGCCGCAAGCCAGGATGTCCAACATCGCTACCTCGGAGTCTAGACGGGACGTGATCTTGCTGCTGGGGCGCGTCGCGCTCGGGGCGATCTTCGTCAAGAGCGGCCTGCAGAAGCTCATGGCGCTCAGCGCGTTTGCCGCCAGCCTCGCCAGCCGTGGCGTTCCGCAATCATCGGTATGGGCAGTGGTCGGCGCGACGGTGGAATTTGTCGGCGGCATTCTGATCGTCACTGGACTGCGCACGCGCGAGGCATCGTTGCTCATGGTCCTGTTTGTAATCGTCGCGACCGGAATCTCGCACCGTTACTGGGAGTTCGCTGACGCCGCGCGCCGCCTGCAGGAGAGCCAGTTCTTCAAGAATCTCTCGATCATCGGCGGGTTCGTGCTGCTCTGCGCCACCGGCTCCGGCCGGTTCGGCCTCGACGCCCTGCTAGCGCTCCGCAAACGCAACTGATGAAGCCAGCGCTTGCCCTTGCGGCGGCTCTGCTTTTTTGCGCTGCCGCGGCCGGCGCCGAGCCGCGTTTCTCGTTCCATTCCACGCCGGGAAAGCTGCCGAAGGACGTGGTGCCGAAGCACTACGCGCTGCGCATCGTGCCGGCGGCCACGCACGAGAGCTTCGAGGGCCGGGCGCAGATCGAGATCGAGGTCGCCCGGCCGGTGGCGGCAATCGAGCTCAACGCGGTGGATCTCGATTTCGACGCGGCGCGGCTGTATTCGGGCGCCGCGTCAACGCGCCTTGCAGCGAAATTCGACCCGCAGCGCGAGACGGTCAGGCTCGCGCCCGCGGCGGGCCCGATCGCGGCTGGCCGCTATCGGCTCGACATTGACTACACGGGCAGGATCGCGAGGCACACGCAAGGCCTGCACCAGGTGCTCTATAAGCAGCGAGAGAACGGGCAGCTGGTCGACAAAATCATGCTCGCCACCCACATGGAACCGGTGCACGCGCGCAGGCTCTTCCCGGGCTGGGACGAGCCGGTGTTTCGCGCCAGCTTCGAGATCACGGCGGTGATCGACGAGCCGCTGACCGCGGTCTCCAACATGCCGGTGTCCTCGGTCGCGGCCCTGCCCGGCGGCAAGAAGGAAGTGACCTTCGCCCGCTCGCTGCCGATGCCCACTTATCTGGTGGCGCTCTTCGTCGGCGACCTGGAGGTTCTCGAGGACAGCGTCGACGGCATCGCGCTTCGCATCTACACCGTCAAGGGCAAATCCGGCCGCGCGCGCTACGCAATGCAGGCAACCAAGCAGATTTTGCCTTTCTTCAACGAGTATTTCGGCGTGCGCTATGCCCTGCCGAAGCTCGACCAGGTGGCGGTGCCGGGCGGCATTTTCGGCGCGATGGAGAACTGGGGCGCGATCTACTACAACGAGGCCCGGCTCCTGTACGACGAGGCCGAGCCGTCGCTGCGCCAGCAGCAGCAGGTCTACGGCATCATCGCGCACGAGGTCGCGCACCAGTGGTTCGGCAACCTGGTCACGATGGCGTGGTGGGACAACGTGTGGCTGAACGAGGGGTTCGCCTCGTGGATGGCGACCAAGACCGCGCAGCGCTTCCACCCGGACTGGAACGCCCGGCTGCGCAGCGCGCTCTGGCGGCAGGAGGCGATGACCGACGACGCCCGCAGGACAACGCACGCGGTCCAGACGCCGGTCACCGACGACGCCCGCGCGATGGACATCTTCGATTCGATCACCTACAGCAAGGGCGAAGCTTTCATCGGCATGCTGGAGAGCTACCTCGGCGAGGAGGTTTTCCGCGACGGCATCCGCCGCTACATGCGCGCCCATCAGTACTCGAACACCACGACCGCGGACCTGTGGCACCACCTGTCCGAAGCGTCCGGGCGCGAGGTGGCGGCGCTCGCGGCGCCCTGGACCGAGCAGCCGGGCTTTCCGGTGGTCAAGGTCGTGCAGCGCTGCGCAAACGGCCAGGCGCTGGCGACGCTCATGCAGGAGCGCTTCACGCTGAACGATCCTAGAGCAGCGCGCCTGACCTGGAAGGTGCCGGTGACGCTTGCCGACGCGGCCGGCGCGCGCCAGACCGTGCTCCTGGAGCGCGCGCCGCAGCAGCTGCGGCTCGCGCGCTGCGGCCTGATCCGCGTCAACGTCGGGGACGGCTACTACCGCGTGCAGTACGACAAGCGCAGCTTCAGCCGCCTCGCGCGCGAGCTGGGACGGCTGGAAGCGTCTGACAGGCTGCGCGTGCTCGCGGACTGCTTTGCGCTGATGCAGGCCGGATCGATGGACGCCGGGCAGTATCTCGCCCTGGTCGACGCTCTGGGCGACGAGGACGATCCCAGGATCTGGGAGCACGTGATCGAGGCGCTGCGCTTCCTGCGCGAGCTGATCGACGCCCCCGCCGACCAGGCAGCCTTCGACCGCGCGGTAGCGCGCGTCCTGGGCAAGCCTTTCGCGCGCGTCGGCTGGAGCGCGCAGCCGAACGAAAGCGCCGACCGCGCGCTCCTGCGCCGGCAGCTCGTCGACGCGCTCGGCTGGGTCGGCGACGCAGCGACCGTGCGCGAAGCGCAGGCGCGCTTCGCCGCGCGCGAGTCGAAGCCGATCGACGCGGCGGTCCGGCCGGCGCTGCTCAACGTCGTCGGCCGCTACGCCGACGAGGCGACGTTCGAGGCCTTGCTGCGCTGGGAGCGCAGCGCGACCGACGCCGAGATCAAAGGTCAAGTGCGCTCGGCGCTGCGCCACATCTCGGATCCGGAGCGTCTGCGGCGCTGGCTCGGGCTGCTGCTCGCCACCGATGAGCTCGCCCCGGGCGACGCGGTCTACGACATCTCGCGCAGCGGGAATGACAGCGGACAAAATGACCTTGCCTGGCAGTTCGTGCGCGCCAATCTGCCGGCGATCCTGGCGAAGGCTTCGCCGCGCGGCCGCGCCTACGTGCTGCCCGAAGCGGCCGCGCCTGCTGCCGACGCCGCGCGGGCCGACGAGCTGATCGCGCTGACCCGGGCGAACCTGGAGCCGGGCGCCCACTACCAGGCCGAGAAAACCGCGGACTGGATCCGCCTGAAAGCGCAGGTCAAGGCGCGCGAGATGCGCCGCGCAGTGCGCTGGGCGCGAGGTATTCTAGGAACATGATTCGCGCCGAGCAGAACGAGCTGATGACGCGCATCGGCGCGGGGACGCCGGCCGGAAAGCTGCTGCGCAACTACTGGCAGCCCGTCGCGCTGACCGAAGAATTGAAAGGCCCTCGTCCTGTGAAGGCAGTGCGGCTCCTCGGCGAAGACCTGGTCTTGTTCAAGGACGGGCATCGATACGGCCTGCTCGAGCGGCACTGCGCGCATCGCGGCGCGGACCTCGCTTATGGCAGGCTCGAGGACGGCGGTCTGCGCTGCTCGTTCCACGGCTGGCTTTACGACGCCGGCGGCAAATGCCTCCAGACGCCCGCCGAGCCCGCGGGAAGCCGCCTTTGCGAGCACATCCGGCTGCGCGCGTATCCGGTGACGGAAAGAAGCGGCATCCTCTTCGCCTATCTCGGCGCCGGCGAGGCGCCGGCGTTTCCGCGCTTCGACTGCTTCGTCGCGCCCGACGAGTACACTTTTGCGTTCAAGGGGTACTGGGACTGCAACTGGCTGCAGGCGCTCGAGGTCGGCATCGACCCGGCGCACGCCTCCTGGCTGCACCGCTTCTTCGAGGACGAGAACCCCGCGGCGAGCTACGGTCGGCAGTTCCGCGGCACACCGGCCGATTCGCAGATGCCAATCAGCAAAGTACTGAGAGAGCACGACCGGCCTGAAATTCGCGTCGAGCGCACCGACTATGGCATGCGGCTGCAGACGCTGCGCAGAATCAGCGACGCGCATACCCACATCCGCGTCACCAACATCCTGTTCCCGCAGGCCTTCGTCATCCCGATGAACGCGGAGATGACGATCTCGCAGTGGCATGTGCCGGTCGACGACACCGGCTGCTACTGGTACTCGATCTTCACCAGTTTCGGCGGACCCGTGGACAAGGACGCGATGCGCAGCCAGCGCCTCAAGACCTATCCCGCGCCTCACTACCGGCCGATCCACAACCGCGCCGACGGCTGGGGATTCAGCGCCGACGAGCAGCGCAGCGCCACGTTCACCGGCATGGGCTTCGACATCAACATCCACGACCAGTGGGCCTGCGAGTCGCAGGGCCGCATCCAGGACCGCACGCGCGAGAACCTGGGCACGACCGACAAGGGCATCGTGCTCTACCGCCGTCTCCTCCTGGATGCAATCAGGAAAAACGAATCCGGCGAGACACCGCTGATGGTGCTCGACGCCGACAAGGCGGGCATGCTGACCGGGCCGCCCGCCATCGACGGCATCGGGCCCACCGGCCACATGGAAGAGTACTGGAAGGAATCGGACGCCAAGCGCCGCAAGCAGAGTCAATGGGCAGCCTCAAGCTTGACGGCCTGAAGGCGGTGCGTTTTTCGTTTGCCGACCAGCACGGCGTTCTTCGCGGCAAGACGCTGGCGGTTTCGCAGGTCGAAACGGCGCTCGAGCGCGGCGTCACCGTGACGAGCACGCTGCTCCTCAAGGACACGGCGCACAAGACCGTGTTTGCGGCCTTCACGCCGGGCGGCGGCGTCGGCATGCCGGAGATGCAGGGCGCGGCCGACGTGTTGATGATTCCCGATCCCTCGACCTTCCGCGTGCTGCCCTGGGCGCCCGACACCGGATGGTTGCTTTGCGAATTGCAATTTCAGGATGGCAGCGCCGTGCCTTACTGCACGCGGCAACTCCTGCGCAAAGCAATCAAGACCCTTGGATACGAGTTCATCGCGGGCCTCGAAGTCGAGTTCCATGTCTTCAGGATTGTGAATCCGAGCCTCAAGCCCTCCGACGCCGGGCAGCCCGGGTCGCCGCCGGAGGTGGAGCTCCTCTCCACCGGCTACCAGTACCTCACCGAGCAGCGCTACGATCTAATCGACCCGGTGGTGCAGATCCTGCGAAAGGATCTGGAATCCCTCGGCCTGCCGCTGAGGTCGTTCGAGGTCGAGTTCGGCCCCAGCCAGCTCGAGTTCACGCTTTCTCCCCTGCCCGGCCTCGAGGCGGCCGACGCGATGCTGCTGCTGCGCAGCGCAGTAAAGCAGAGCGCGCGCCGCCACGGCTACCACGCGACCTTCATGTGCCGGCCGAAGCTGCCCAACATCATGTCGAGCGGCTGGCATCTCCATCAGTCATTGCGAAAAAATGGCGTCAACGCCTTTGTTTCCGACAAGGAGGATTTATCCGAAGTCGGAAAGGCCTACCTCGCCGGGCTTCTGGCGCACGCGCGAGCCTCGAGCGCGCTCAGCACCCCGACGATCAACGGCTACAAGAGATACCGTCCCTATTCGCTCGCGCCCGATCGCGTCATCTGGGGCAAGGAGAACCGCGGCGCGATGCTGCGCGTCGTCGGCGGGCCGGGCGACCCGGGCACGCGCATCGAGAACCGCATCGGCGAGCCGGCGGCGAATCCCTACCTCTACTTCGCTTCGCAGATCTACTCGGGGCTCGACGGCATCGATCGCAAGCTCGCATTGCCGCCCTGCGCCGACACGCCCTACGAGGCGAAAGCGGATCTTCTCCCCCGCACCCTGAGCGAAGCGCTCGTCGCCCTGAGAAACGATGCTTGCCTCAAAAGCGGCTTTGGTGAGAAGTTCATCGACTACTACTGCACAATCAAGGAAGCCGAGATCGCCCGCTTCAACCTCGAAGTGAGCGACTGGGAGCACCGCGAATACTTCGATTTGTTTTGATACTTACCCCTCAAGGACCATGGAAAAACGCAAGATCGGACGCAGCCCGCTCGAAGTCTCCGCCGTCGGCCTCGGGCTCATGTCGATGTCGGGCGTCTACGGCAACGCGAATGACGAAGAGTCGATCAGCCTCATTCACTACGCGCTCGACAAAGGCATCAACCTCCTCGACTCGGCCGACATGTACGGCTGGGGCCACAACGAGCAGCTCCTCGGCCGCGCGCTGAAAGGCTGGCGCGACAAGGCGATCGTCGCGACCAAGTTCGGGCAGACGAAAGACGCGAGCGGCAAGCAGGGCGTCGACGGCCGGCCCGAGTACGTCATGCAGGCCTGCGAAGCGAGCCTCAAGCGCCTGGGCATCGACGTAATCGACCTCTACTACCAGCACCGCGTCGATCCGAACACGCCGATCGAAGAAACGGTCGGCGCGATGAAGCGGCTCGTCGAGCAGGGCAAGGTGCGGGCGCTGGGACTGTCCGAGGCGCGTCCTGCGACCATCCGCCGCGCGCACAAGATCCATCCGATCGCCGCGGTGCAGAACGAATATTCGCTGCTCTATCGCACCGAGGGCGAGGAGACCTTGCGCACCACGCGCGAGCTCGGCATCGGCTTCGTCCCCTACGCCCCTCTCGGGCGCAGCATGCTCACCGGCACCGTCCACGGCAAGGCCGACGTCCCCGAGGGCGACCGGCGCCTGCAGCACCCGCGCTTCCAGGGAGAAAACCTCGACAGGAACGTGCAGCTCGTCGCCCGCCTGGAATCGATTGCGCGCGAGAAGAAATGCACGCCCGCGCAGCTCGTGCTCGCCTGGCTGCTCGCGCAGGGCAGCGACATCGTGCCGATCCCCGGCACCAAGCGTAAGCAGCGCGTGGGCGAAAACCTCGCCGCGCTGGACATCAAGCTTTCGAAGGACGACGTCAAGCGGATTTCGGATGCCGCGCCGGCCGGTGCCGGGGCCGGCACGCGCTATCCCGCCGATGCGATGAAGCGTGTGTACCTCTAGAAGCTATACATTTCCGGCCTGCTAACCGGCGCGCCGTTCTCGGCGCGTCCGCCTTGAACGGATGGTCGGGCGGGCTGAGACCTTTCGGTTCCGAAGTACCCCACGGAGCGCTTTATTTACCGCGCGATCATTAGGGAACGCCTGCGCCACTTGCGGCTCAAGTACAA
>WNEL01000943.1_pt1 | contig 12674 bp, 11 predicted proteins | sample 5399991 | NCBI WGS metagenome assembly WNEL01 (sample SAMN13153325, study PRJNA577476) | soil metagenome | isolation source: 20 cm grassland meadow soil pre-rain plot 2 | place: USA:California | collected 2015-09-08
CGGAGCGATCGTGCTGGTCACCGTCGGCGTCTTCCTCGCCGCCATGTTCTACTTCACGGGGCGGTCGATTCTGGGCACCGGCGGCATCTCCGTGGACGTGATGTTCGAAAGCGTCGCCGGCCTGAAGCAGGGCGATCCCGTGCTCGTCTCCGGAGTGAAGAAGGGCCGGGTGGCACGCGTGGCGCTCGAACGGGTGAAGAGCGTGCGCGTGACGCTGGAGCTGTCGAAGGACGTGGCGCCGCACATCGACGCCAGCGCCGCCGTGGCCGCGCTGGACTTGTTCGGCGCCAAGTTCATCGACTACAACCCCGGCGCGCGCGACGAGATGCTGGCGAGCGGGCGCAGCATCTCGGGCACGAGTACGCCCGACATCGCCGGTGTGGCGCAGGGCGTCGCCAACCGTGCCAACGAGCTGATGGAGAACGCGGCGAATATCGTATCCGACCGGCTGGGCGAGGACATTCACAACACGCTGCTCGTGACGCAGCGCGCGATGTCGGCGTTGTCGGATATGCCCGAGGGGCCGTTCGTCAAGCAGACGACCCGCACGCTGCAGGCGACCGAGCGCGTGATGCAACGCGTGGACTCGATGCTGGGCTCCGGGACGGGCGCGAACATCGACTCCATTTCCAAGAATCTGGCGACGCTGACGAATCACCTCACCCATACCACTGCGCAGCTCGACACGCTGCTGAGCCGGATCAATCGGGGCGAAGGGACGCTGGGGAGGATGGCCGCCGATACGGCGATGTACGCAAACTTGCGCGATTTGTCGGCGGCGCTTACCGCGCTCCTTACGGACCTCAAGGAGCATCCGGACAAGTACATGAAGCCGGGGGTTGTGAGGGTGAAGCTGTGCTGTTGACCAAGGGCGTGAAACGGCGTGTAACTGCGTGAAGAGGCGTGTTGCTTAGCCGGCGTTGGGTGGGTTACGCAACAAGATCCTTAATGCTTTCATTGCCCCGCCAAACATGTCTTCCAGTTGCTTCACGATGGCCATCCCTAGGTAATTGGCTTCTCCGGCCGCCAGAGCCAAACACTCTGCTTCTGCAGCCGATCCAAATGCAATTCGCAGATGCCTTCGGCAGAGCGCAGGTGTTCCGAGAGCGTACCCTTCCACAATGTTTGCTTCAACGGAAATGGACGCTCGTTTAAGCTGATCGAAGAGCGCACGGGACTTCCCATGATAGGCCTCATCAGTCGCGCGAAGAGTGAGTCGGAGCGCCGCATGGGCCTGTTTCCAGGCTTCCAGTCGTCTATAGCTGTGCATTTAGGTCATCGTACGACCAGTGACCAAATGCACATACGCCTTTTCACGCAGTTACACGCCTTTTCACGCCTTTATATTGGTTCCGCATGCTCACGGTCACATTTCTCGGCACCTCCGCGGCTCGCCCGACTGTCGAGCGCAATGTCTCCGGGCTCGCCATCCATCGCGAAGGCGAGACCCTGCTCTTCGAATGCGGCGAAGGCACCCAGCGCCAGATGATGCGCTATGGGGTGAGCTTCGCGTTGTCCGAAATCTTCTTCACGCATTTTCACGCCGATCATTTTCTGGGCGTGATCGGATTGATACGGACGCTCGGCCTGCAGGGCAGGCCGGAGCCGCTGCTCCTGTATGGCCCGAAAGGCGCAAAAAAAGTGTTGAGTACGGCGCTGCAGCTCGGCGTCGAACGCGTGCCGTTTCCGGTCGAGATCACGGAGGTCAAGGCCGGCGACACGATTGGCGACGGGGGACGGGGGAAGAGGGAAGGGTACGACATTTACGCGTTTCCCACTGAGCACGGCGGCGGCCCATCGCTCGGTTATGTCATCAAAGAGCAGGTGCGCCGCGGTCGCTTCGACGTCGAGAAAGCGAAGGCTGCCGGCATCCCCGAAGGCCCGCTGTGGGGGAAGCTCTCCAAAGGCGAGGCGATCGAGCTTGCTGATGGCACACGGCTGACGGCCGACGGCTTTGTCGGACCTGCTCGACCCGGCCGCATGATCGCGTTCACCGGTGACACACGCCCCTGTGCTTCCACAGTCGACGCGGCGCAGGGCGCCGATCTTCTGATTCACGAGGCGACGTTCGGCGAAGAAGAGCGGGATCGTGCGCGCGACACCGGTCACTCGACGGCGAAGGAAGCCGCGCAAGTTGCCCTCGCGTCCAAAGCGAAACGATTGGTTCTCTCGCACGTTTCAGCGCGCTACTCGATCAGCGCGGACGAGCTGGTCAAGGAAGCGCGCGAGGTGTTTCCCAACGCGACTGTCGCGAAAGATGGGATGGAAGTCGACGTTCCATTTGCCGAGTGAAACAGCAGCGGTGACTGTGTAGAAAACGGCCGGGTCGTCTGCGTAACTCCATCCACGAGGACGTATGACGACGCGTTTTGTGTTACTCGGCTTGGCTCTCGCCATGCCGCTCCAGGCACAGCGAGTCACGCTCGGCGCCAACTTCGGCGGCAGCTCCGCCGGCGGCGACCTTGCTTCCAGCACCGACTGGAAGAGCGGTTGGTCGGCAGGCGCCAATCTCACGTATCGCCTGAGCGGCAAGTTCGGCTTGCGCGCCGACGCCAACCTTGCCCAGAACGATCTCTCGGGCACCGTGCCGATCCCCGGCGAAAGACGATTCAACAAGGTCTCCTATGTTGCCGATGCCGTGTGGCAGCGCGAGGAGATGCCGGGCACCAGGATCCTGCCATACGTGTTGGCCGGCGTCGGCGCGGTGCGGGTGCATGACAAGGACACCGACAGCACCTTCTCGCGCTTCGCAGGAAACCTCGGCGTGGGTGTCGGCTACAGGCTCGGCCGCGTCGGCCTGCGCGCCGAAGGACGCAGTCTGTTGTACAAGTTCGACCGGTTCGGCTATAGCAAGACGGAGAACGACTTGCTGTGGCAGGCAGGGTTGACGCTGAAGATTTGAAGAGGCAGGAGACTGGAGTCAGGAGTTGGGGCGCGGACCCCTTGGGTCCTGGCTCCAGACTCCTGACTCCGAATTATATTCCCCCGCCCATGGGCCCGGTCTCCTTCACCTACTCAGCTCGAGTTCAGTCGGCAATCGACAAGGTCTTCGCCCTCATTTCCGATCCCCTGCGGATGCCGGAGTGGTTGCCGCGCTGCGTGGCGGTAAAGGCGACGACGAGCGACAGGGTCGGCAAAGGCGCGCGCTACAAGGTCACGTTCCAGCGCGATACCAATCGCCACGAAGCGGTCATCGAGATTATCGACTTCTCGCCGCCGCACACGTTTGGCTGGGTCGAGATCTACCATCGTGCAGGGTCCAAGACATTCTTTGCTCTCGGCTGGGAGGGCGGGTCTACCAAGGTCTCTCTGAAGCACATCTGGCAGCCAACGGGCTTTCGGTCGTGGCTCAACGGCCAGTTTTACCGGCGGCGGAATGCCCACCGGATGTTCGAGGGGCTGATCAATAATCTCAGGAAAGCCTTGACGCGGTAGCGACGTACAGGATCCCTCCGAACGACGATGCCCGGCTGGCGACAATGGTCAGCTCGGTGAGCCCGACTGCTTTTGCCAACGCCGGCAAGCGGTTCGCGGGAATCGGATAGGGAACCCAGCGGCTGGCGGCGCGGCGGTCATATTCGACTATGACGATGCGCCCGCCCGTCCGGACGCGCGCCACGAGCGCTCCGAGCGCCGTTGCCGGATCGGCGACGAAATGGAGCGAATTCGCGAAGAGCAGCCCGTCGAGCTCGGCACCTCCGAGCCCGGGGAGGTCGAGCGGTCGCGTAAAGTCCGCAACGACCGGAATTATCGTCGCCGCGCCGCGCTGCCGCTGGTTATTCAGCTTGGATAGACTGCGCGCATTTTGATCGACCGCGTAGACTCGGCCCCCGGGGAGTAAAGACGCTAGAGCCCTCGTGAAGGTGCCTGTGCCGGCACCGAGGTCGGCCCAGACACCTGGTTCACGAGGGATAGCGGCTTTGAGCAACTCTACTGCGTCATCAGAATCCATCGAGTGCCGAAGCCCTCGGGTCAATCAGAACGAAACAGTCACGCCACCCTGCCATGCGACGTCGTGCTGCGTCTTGTCGAATCCGTTCCGGTCGAACTTGTAGACGTAATCGCGGCCTTCCGCGCGCACGCCGAAACGACCAAAGCGGTACTCGAGTCCCGCGCCGAAATTCCCTGCGAACTTCGTCCAGGTGCTGTCGGAGTCCAGCTGATGCACGCTGATTGCGCCGGCACCGCCGAGCAAGTAGGGGATGAACGTCCCGGTGCCTGCCGCGACCGGGTAGCGCACGACGAGCCCGGCGTCATACGCGAACTTGTTGAACTTGCCGCGTCCGACGATCGTGGCGGAGCGAACGCTATCCTGCGCCCAATTACCGCTGGCGCGCAGACCGATCAATGGATGAACCCAGTACGTCGCGTTGACCGAAGCCGCCCAGCCAAGTCGCCAGTCGGCGGAACCAGCGTCATTGAGGTTGGCGGCGCCGGACAAGCCGCCAAAGGCCGCCGCGGCCGTGAGGCGTTCGCCGGAGACGCGAGACGTTGCTTGCGCACGCGCGACGGCGGGCGCGACGGCAAGAGCAATTGCGATGGTGAGGGAAGCGCGTAGACGCGACTGCATAACATCCTCCGGAAGAGTGAACAGGTGAGTGAACGCCGCAGAGAACGTTGTTCACAACACACATTGTTCCCGGAGCGGAGTCTAGGAGACGAGCGCCTCCGACAGGCGGGTCAGCTGGCGCAGCTCGGTGGGACTGAGAGACTTCGTGAGCCGGCGCATCTCCGCGCCGATCTCCGGCTCGATCCGGCCGAGCAGCTTCAAGCCGGCTTTGGTGATCCGGGCCATCGAGCAGCGCCTGTCCTCGGGCGCGCGGGCGCGCGCGACCAGCCCCTCGCGCTCCAGCCGGTCGAGCATACGGGTGACGTCGGCCCCGCGGTGGGTGCAATGCGTGGCGACTTTGTTGCGAGGCTGGCCCTCGGGGTGCGCATCCCGCAGCACGCGGAGCATGTTGTATTGCTCCGCCGTGATGTCGTAACGCGCGCAGACCTCCTCTAGCGCCTGCAACAGATGACCGGCCGCCACCAGGAGACTCACCGTGGCTTCCTGTGCCGGATTCGCCATACCCTCGAACCTCCGTTGTGAACACGGAATGTCAAGAACGGCCGACGAGTTCCAAGACTCCCAATCCGCGTCCGTTATTCCCGGGAACTATTGCTTGTTGTAAACACGTTATCGCACAGTCATTGAATCGCCCGTCTGTCGACTCACAACAACCGCCACTGCCGTGACACGGGCGCCGATGATGTCGAATTCGCTTCCACTCGTTCGACAACAAGCAGCAGGCAGAGATGCTCAATGACGTTCGCCGAGTTGGTCCACACAGCGAGGAGATCATCACGTATGCGCAGTCCCTTCAATACCACCACGCGCGGTTTCACTGGATCGACCATTCTGCTCGTCACGCTGCTCGTCACCGGCGGCGGCCTCGCGGCATGGAAAAGCGCCTCAATCCGCAGCGCGAATGCTGCGGCCGCACATCAGCCTGAGCCGATCGAATCCATCACCGCGGCCGTGGCGGAACAGCGTTCTTACCGCCCGACCACGACATCGATCGGCACGGTGCTCGCACTGAACTCGATCACGTTGCGGAATGAGCTGCCCGGTACCGTGCGCCAGGTGATGCTCGTTCCGGGTCAAATCGTCGAACCGGGCACCGTTCTCGTGGGCCTAGACGTCTCGGTTGAAGCGGCGGACCTCGAGGCCCAGACCGCCCAGGCCGATCTCGCGACGACGACCCTCGCACGGCTGGAGCGCCTGCGGCAGGCCGACGCCGCCTCCCAGGAGGAGGTCGATCAGGCGCGTGCCGCACGCGACGTCGCCGTCGCGCAGATCGCACGGACCCGCGCCATCGTCGCGCGTAAGACGATTCGCGCGCCGTTCCGGGCGCGCGTGGGTCTCGCCGACATCCATCCGGGCCAGTACCTGAATGAAGGCACCGAGCTGACGACGCTGCAGGGCGTTGACGCCGCGGCGCACGTGGACTTCACGGTGGCGCAGGTGGTCGCGGCGCAGCTTCGCGCCGGCGAATCGGTCGCGGTCTTTGCCGCGAGCGACCCCAATCCCATCGAGGCGCGGATCGTCGCGCTCGATGCGCGCGTGGACCCGGTGACGCGTAACGCGCTGGTGCGCGCGCGCATTTCGCGTCGCGCGCCGGCGCCGGGCGCGTCGGTGCGTGTCGAGGTCCCGGTGGGCCCGGCGACGCCCGTCGTCGCGATTCCCGTCAGCGCCCTGCGGAAGGGGCCGGGCGGCGATCACGTCTTCGTCGTGGAACCCGACTCGACTGGCCACACACGGGTGCATGAACAGCCCGTGCAGAGCGGGTCGATGGTCGGCGACGAGGTGTTCATTCTCAGCGGTCTCACACCCGGGCAGCGCGTCGCGACGTCCGGTTCCTTCAAGCTGCGCGAAGCGGTGTTGGTCGCCGTCGCCGGCGATTCCCTTCGCTAACCGGGCGGGAGCATTCGCATGCGTTCCATAACCGATACGTTCATCAAGCACCCTGTTCTCGCGATCGTCGCGAATCTCGCGATCCTGCTGGTCGGGTGGCGGACGGTCACCTCGCTGCCCGTGCAGCAGTATCCGAAGATCGAAAGCTCCTCGGTCGTCATCACGACGGTGTACTACGGCGCCAGTGCCGAAGCGGTACGCGGATTTCTCACAACGCCGATCGAGCGCGCGGTGTCGGCCATCGGCGGCGTCGATTACGTCGAATCCAGCAGCCGCGCCGGTCTCAGCACGATCACGGTGCACCTCAAGCTGAACCACAGCACGACGTCGGCGCTCGCCGAGGTCACCGCGCGGTTGCAGCAGGTCCGGTCGGAGCTTCCCGCCGAGGCCCAGCCGCCGATGGTGGAGGTGCAGAAGGCGGACCGTCCCTACGCGTCCTTCTACCTGAGCTTCACGTCGTCGGCGCGTGAGATTCCCGCGCTCACCGACTGGCTCACGCGCAACCTGCAGCCCCAGCTCACGACGCTGGCGGGCGTGCAGCGGGTGGATGTGGTCGGCGGCAGGCCGATCGCCATGCGGGTCTGGATCGATCCGGAGCGGCTCGCGGCGCTGAACCTGGCGCCGGGCGACGTGTGGGCCGCTCTGCAGCGCAACAATTATCTCGCCGCGGTCGGACAGACCAAAGGCGATCTGGTGCAGGTCAGCCTGCTCGCGAACACCGACCTGCGCACCCCGCAGGAGTTCAAGGACCTCGTGGTCGCGGAGCGCAACGGCGCGATCGTCCGGCTCTCCGACGTCGCGCGCGTCGAGCTCGGCGCCGAGGAGGCCGACTTCATCACCAAGTTCAACGACAAGGAAGCCGTCTACCTCGGTGTCTGGCCGCTCGTCGGTAGCAACGAGATCGAAGTGGCGGGTCGGCTCCACCAGGAGATGAACCGGATCCGCGGCACGCTGCCGAAAGACATCGACATGCAGCTCGCGTACGACGCGACCGTCTTCATGACCGATGCGTTGCACGAGATCTCCAAGACCCTCGTCGAGACGATCCTGATCGTCGGACTCGTCGTGTTCCTGTTCATGGGATCGGTGCGCACCGCGCTCGTGCCGCTCGTCGCGATGCCGGTGTCGCTGATCGGCGCCGGCATCGTCATGTACGCCTTCGGCTTCAGCCTCAACCTGCTCACGATCCTCGCGATCGTGCTGTCGGTGGGACTGGTCGTGGACGACGCGATCGTCGTGGTTGAAAACGTCGAGCGCCACGTGCGTGAAGGAAAATCGCGCATCCAGGCGGCCCTCATCGGCGCCCGGGAGCTCGTCGGTCCGATCGTCGCGATGACGATCACGCTCGCGGCCGTGTACACCCCGATCGGATTTCAGGGCGGGTTGACCGGCTCATTGTTCCTCGAGTTCGCGATCACGCTCGCCGCGGCCGTCGTGGTGTCGGGCATCGTGGCCATCACGCTGTCGCCCGTCATGAGCTCGCGCTTCGTCCACAAGGCAGGCCAGGAAGGGCGCTTGACCAAATGGGTGCAGGCGGCCTTCGAAGCCGTTCGGAAACGGTACGAGCGCCTGCTCGAAGGCGCGCTGCAGATGCGCTGGGCGATCGTCGTTGGCGCGGTGCTCGTGATGATTGCCGCCTGGCCGCTCTACAACTATTCCCGCCGTGAGCTGGCTCCGGTCGAAGATCAGAGCCACATCAGCCTCTTCATGGCGGCGGCGCCCGACGCATCGCTGGAAGCGACGAACCGCGCGTCACTGCAGGTCGTGCAGGCGATTCGGTCGTTCCCCGAAGCGAAGTTCATGTGGTCGCTGACGGCTCCGTGGGGAGGCTTCGGCGGCATGGTCACGAAAAACTTCAAGGAGCGGTCGCGGACCACGGAGCAGATGTATGGCCAGGTCTATTACGCCGTGTCGCAGGTGCCGGGGCTGCAGGTCTTCCCGCGCCTCGATCCGCCGCTGCCCACGCCCGGCCAGTATGACGTCGAGCTGATCCTCGCAAGCGATCTGCCGCCCGAGCAGATGCTGCAGACCGCGGGAGCGGTCATCGGTGCGGGGTGGCAGAGCGGCAAGTTCTTGTACGTCGACACCGACCTGAAGATCGATCTGCCGGAGGCGCGCGTCGTCATCGACCGCGATCAGGTCGCGGACTTGGGGCTCGATCTCGCGAGCGTCGGCCGGGAGCTGGGCTCGTTGCTCGGCGGCGGCTACGTCAATCGCTTCAACTACTTCGATCGGAGCTACAAAGTCATTCCGCAGATCGGGGACGAGGACCGCACCACGGTCGCGCCGCTGCTCAACCTCAAGATCAAGACGCCGAGCGGCCGGCTCGTCCCGGTCTCGACGTTCACGCGCATCGAGTCGACGACCGCGCCGCGCACGCTCAACCGCTTCCAACAGCGCAATGCGGTCCGGATCTTCGGGGGTGTCAAGCCGGGCGTCACCAAAGAAGAAGGATTGCGCGTGCTGGAGAACGCGGCGGCGGGGGTTGCCGGACCGTCGATCGGCATCGACTACGCGGGAGAATCGCGTCAGATGCGGCTCGAAGGCGCCGCGTTGACCACGACGCTCATCTTCGCTGTGATCCTGATCTATCTCGTGCTGGCGGCGCAGTTCCGGAGCTTCCGCGACCCGCTCGTCGTGCTGGTCGGCTCGGTGCCGCTCGCGATCTCGGGCGCATTGGTATTCAGCTTCCTCAATCTCACGACGATCAACATCTACTCGCAGGTCGGGTTGATCACGCTGGTCGGACTGATAGCGAAGAACGGGATTCTGATCGTGCAGTTCGCGAACTCGCTGCAAGCGCAAGGCGTCGCGAAGCTGGTCGCGCTGCGCGAGGCGTCGTTGACCCGGCTGCGGCCGGTGTTGATGACATCGGCTGCCACCGTGTTCGGCCACTTACCGCTGGTGTTCGCGACCGGCCCGGGCTCGGCGGCGCGCAACAGTATCGGCACGGTGCTCGTGGCTGGCATGAGCGTCGGCACGCTATTCACGCTCTTCGTGGTGCCGGTGTTCTACTCGCTGATCGCGGCCGAGCACGCGCCGAAGCCCGCGATAATCACCGAAGAATTGCCGGTTCCATCTGGCATGATTGAGGAGACGGCTCATGCGTAGCGCTTTCATTCTTAGTCTCGCCCTGCTCGCAGGATGCGCCTCGTCCCCCGGTTATCGGTCGCCGGCGTTACACCTTCCGGCGTCGTTTCGTGAGGCGCGCGATACGTCGGGTTCTACGCCGCACGCAGCCACGCCGAACGCGATTGCCCGTGAGTCCGCAGATCAGGCCCCCCCGCCGCGCTCGGACTACTGGGAGCAATTGGGCGACACGACGCTCAATCGGTTGATCGCGGAAGTGGTGCGTGCCAACCAGGACGTGCAGGCGGCTGAGGCTCGCGTACGCGCGACGCGCTCGGAACGCGTGCGCACCTTGCTCGACCTGACGCCCGATACGAGGCTCACGGGCAGCTATGCCCGGCAGCGGCTCTCCAGCTCGAGCTTCCCGGGCTTTGCCGGCTCGTTCCCGGATCAGAACATTTGGGACGCCGGGGTGTCGGCGGCGTGGGATCTCGACGTGTTCGGACAGATCCGCCAGACGGCGCAGGCGCGTGGCGCGATGGTGGGGGCTGCGCAGGCGGAGCTGCGCGATGTCCAGATATCACTCACCGCCGAGTTGGCCCTGACGTATTTCGAGCTGCGTGGCGCACAGGAGCAGCTCAGCGTCGCGCGCGAGAACGCGGAGAATCAGCGCCGCACGTTCGAGATCACGCGCCAGCGGCTCGACGCCGGGCGCGGCAGCGCCTTCGATACCGAGCGCGCGCAGGCCCAGCTCAGCTCGACGTTGGCCGAGATTCCCGCGAGGGAAGCGCAAGTTGCCGCCGCGCAGTATCGCATTGGTGTGTTGGTGGGCCGCGCCCCAGCCGCCGTCGCGGCCGAATTGGAACAGCCGGCTCGCGTCCCCGCGCTTCCCGATGTCGCGTCGATGGGCAATCCGGAAGCGATCGTGCGCGATCGGCCCGACGTGACCGCCGCCGAACGCCAAGCCGCGGCGCAAGGCGCGCTCGTTGGCGCGGCGAAAGCGAGTTACCTGCCCAAGATCTCGATCGGCGGCAGCGCCGGTTATGTCGCGCCGGAGATCCGGACGGTCGGCGCGCAGGGCACGCTGCGCTACGCCATCGGACCGGTGATCAGCTGGCCGCTGCTCAGCCTGGGGCGCGTGAAAGCGGACGTGGATGCGGCGCAGGCCGGCGAAGATGAGGCACGCGCGCGTTACCGCGCTGTCGTCTTGAGGGCGATGCAAGACCTGGAGGTCAGCATCAGTCAATACCGCGCGGCGCGTCTGCGCGTGGATCGGCTCCAGGAAGCGAGCGCCGCAAGCCAGCACGCGGCGGAGCTCGCGTTGCTCCGCTTCAAAGAAGGGGCGACGGATCTGTTGCAGGTCCTTGATGCACAGCGCACGCAGCTCGAGGCGCAGGATCGCCTGGCGCAGGCGCGCATCGACGCGGGGACGGCGTACGCGGCGCTGTTCAGGGCGACTGGAGGCCGCTAGCCTCGCGACCTAGCGCAACAATTTCCCGCTGGATGTCGTGACGCTCGGCGGTCAGCCGCAAGAAGGCGCGGCGCCGCAACAGCAGGATGGCGAGCGCGCGCGTCGCCCCGACCAGGCGATCGAACCGCTCGGCGAAATGCAGCGCGACATAACCGGTGAGAGGAAGCACCGGCGCAACGAACGCCGCCGCCCATGGGCCGCGCCACAGCCAGACGGCTACGAGGATTGCCGCCCAGGTCAGGGGGAAGAGCAGCGCGGCCGCCAACACTTTGACTGTCGCGAGCGCGTCTTCGACCTTCGAGATTTCCGTCGCCACCCACCCGACGGCCCGATACGCGGGGTAGTTGATCACCACACCCGCGATCGCGGCCGGTAATCCGAGCATCAGGAACAGCAGGCTCTTGAACGCGTACGCGGTCACCCGTTGCCAAGCGTAGCTCTTTGGCGCGAGATGCTGAGCGTCCAGTCCCGCGGCAGCGAGCGACGCTTCGTAGCGTGCCAGCCGGGCCTGCAGCCGGGCGGCGCGCTCGGGCCAGTGGCGCCGCGCCACCTCGTATCCGGCGAGAAGCCGGCGGCGCAGCTCGAACTCCTCAGCCAATGACGGCGGCCGCTCCGGCACCTCGTCTGCGGCGCTGAAGATGTGCTGGGCGCGCGCGATCAGCGCGTGGGCGTTCACTTCCTCCGCTTCGAGGGTCACGCCACGCAGCGCCGCCTCGAGGCGAGCGGTCAACTCATGCACCGGGTCGGCGGGTGGCTCCGCACCTGAAGGCAGCGGGATGCGCTCGACCGGAAACGGATTCCCGAAGTGCAGCAGTGCGACGCTGCGGAATGTCTGCTTGGCGCGGTAGTAGAGCCCGACGGGCACTATCCGGAGGATCAGATCGGCAGGCAAGGTCGCGGCGGCGCCGAGTGCGATCCGCGCGGTGCCGGTCTTGAGCGGCCGCAGCTTGGAGTCCGAGTGTGAGCCGCCCTCCGGGAAGACCGCAATCGTGCCGCCACGGAGCAACACGGCGCGCGCCGCTTCGAACGTTTCCGCATTCTTGCCCAGATCCGAGCCCGTGTCCTGGCGGCGGTGTACCGGGATCGCCTCGAAGGCACGGCAAATCGCACCGATGATCGGCATCCGAAACAGCGGAGCCTTCGCGAGAAATGAGACGCGCCGCGGCGCGAGGCACAACAAGAACGCCGGGTCGATGAGCCCGTTCGGATGATTGAGGACGAAGATGACCGGACCTACCCTCGGCACGCTGTCTGTCCCGCTCACCTCGATTCGCCGGAAGAAGATGCGGAGCACGACGCGCAGCAGCGGGAGCAGCAGGGCTCTCATCTATTACGCCACGCCGCGTACGTCCAAATCAATCCGCCCACCAGCACAGCGATCGGGATGATCAAGACGGCTTGAGACAGCGAGCGCGCATCCGAGATCATTCCGACGACCGATGGAGATGGCACGTCGCCGAGGATGTGGATGGTGAAGATGCTCAACGCGACGGCCGTGGCGCGCATGTGTGGAGAGACTTCGTTGACGATCGCGGAGTTGACCGGTCCGGTGGACGCGAACAGACACAGCTCCGCGGCGATGATCGCCGGCCAGTAGACGTAGGGTTGCGGCGCCGCCAGAGCCACGAGTGTGAGCGGCGCCCCGAGAAGCGTGACGGTTCCGGAGAGCCACAGGTA
>WNEL01001989.1_pt1 | contig 12658 bp, 11 predicted proteins | sample 5399991 | NCBI WGS metagenome assembly WNEL01 (sample SAMN13153325, study PRJNA577476) | soil metagenome | isolation source: 20 cm grassland meadow soil pre-rain plot 2 | place: USA:California | collected 2015-09-08
CCGGAGTACTTAACCGTGCCCGCCCCAGTGATGACCACTTTCAGCGTCTCAGCGACTGCCACCTCCGCATCTCCCGCGCCGGTAGTAGAGATTTCAGCAGTCTTGGTTTGCAATTCATTCGCCGCTAGCTCGCTTGCGCCGGTCATGTCTGCCAGAAGTTCCTCAACTTTTCCTTCGAGTGACACGCGCGCCGCGCCGCGCGATTCCAATGCAAATTTTGACCCGCTTAGCTGCTTCGCAGCAAGCTTGACCGCGCCACTGATCCTGGCCCCTGCTCGCGTTGGACTTGAGATGACCACCCGGATTCCATGCGTTGGCCGGATCTGCTCGCGCGTGCGCAAATGAAGGGTGTCGCCGGAAACGTTGCTGTCGACGTAAGGAAGCAAATTTTCGTCCGTGGTGATACTCAGGCTGGGCGCTCCGCTTTGCCAGTCGACTGTGAAGGCGCCTCTTATGTCGATGTTGGCGAACGCGCTGACTGGGCGTTCATCCGTCTTGATATGGCCGTTACCGTGAACTCCGACCCAGTGGCATCCAGTAGTCGACACGACGCACGCCGCCAGAAAAACAATCGTAATCTTCTTCATGGAAAGTTCGTTTCTCCAGTTACGATGCGGCGGTGGGTTGTTTTGGATTCAGGAAAATGTTCCGTCCCATCTTGAGGTTTCATTGAACCGGTGGAGCGACAAGGCAGGTCAATCCACAATCTTTAGCTTCACCGCTTCCACTAGGACGTCATCGACGTAGAATTCCACGCGGTAATCGCCGACCGCCCAACCATCTTCGGGTCGCGCGAGCGTGAACGCTCCGTGAGCACTTGGGGTTTCAGCGACAGAGGAGGCTTCGTCTACCGTGTAATCTCGAGGAAAGTCTTCGCCGATATTCTCCGCAATCCACACAGCTTTGACCTTCGCGCCTTGTCGCAAACGCTGTCCCTGCCAACGCGCATAAATCTCAGATGTGGTTGATGAAAAAGTTGTCACCGGTTTGCCGAACCGCTCCTTTGCAAGGCTTACCGAAAGCTGCTTGGGGATCGCGTCAGATTTCACTTCGGGTCGCTCGACAATTTTTGGCCGTTCCGCCAGCTCAAGCGAAATGCGCTCCAGCAAATCGCCATTCGCGGCGCGCATCGTTGTCACATCCTTCACGATGCCAACGCCGCTTGCGAACCAGCGGTCTATTGTCATCCGGCTCGGCGACGTTTGCTCTCCATGGATATGGACCGCGTGAAATTTGCCTGCCGGCACCTCGATATCTTCCTCCCCGCCTACGTCGTAGCGCTGATGCACTGTTAGTTCGCCCGCCTGTCCGTTGAAATCCCAGCGGGCACCCTTACGGAGCGGGCTGGCGATCATTGTTTGTGGCGGATTAAACTTGACCAGTTGGCCATCCAGATTAATCCGCGCCCAGCAAATAATTCCCTGTTGATTAATAGTAAGAAGGTCCGTGTTCGTGACGACGCCGGCGCGGTGCATTTCGAACTTCAGGAGGTCTTTCCCATCAACGTTCTCCGTCCGATCGATGCGATACAAAACCGGCAGACGAATCTTGCCATCGGCATCTGTCTTTGTGTTGCGAATATCGAGGCCCTTGCCGATCTCTTCTGTCATGTTGTATCGCCAACTGGTTCCATCGGCAGTCGGAATCAGTTCGCCGCCATAGACGACAGCGAGCGGCAGTGCCGTGAGTATTAGGGTCGCGAGTCTCATTTTGCGCTTGGGAAAATCCGAAAATTCTCGCAGCGTTAGCGTGGTCTCCACCTGACACGCATTCTGACACGACATGGAAACTTTTGTTCAACCGTCCTGCGCTTCACTAACGCGCCGCTGCGTCCGTCTACTTCTTCAATTCTCAATAGCAGTCGCAAGTGTGTGCTGGTTTTGCGCTCTTGTGTGCGGGGCGCAACCCGCAAATCAACCGCGCCGCGTGGTTGTCGTCGTTTGGGACGGGATGCGGCCGGATTTTGTCAGCGAACACAATACGCCGGCGCTTTGGAAGCTTTCGCGCGAGGGAGTCACTTTTCGTAACCACCACGCCGTTTATCCCAGTGCGACCATGGTGAATGGCACGGCGCTAGTCACCGGTGTTTATCCCGGGAAGAACGGACTTATCGCAAACCATGTCTATCGTCCGGACATTGATCTTCATCACATCGTTGACGTCGAGCTCCCACCAGTGGTGAAGAAAGGGGATGAAGTCTCCGGTGGAAAATACATTTCCGTTCCCACGCTTGCCGAGCTCGTTCAGCGCGCGGGAGGACGCACGATAATTGCGACTGCTAAGACCGTCGGACTCTTGCTAGATCGACAGATTGGCGGCAGCTCTACCGCCGTGAATGCGTCCGCCTCTCCCCTTGCCGAAGGGGAGAGGATGAAGGTTAGGGGATCGCGTAGCGTGACACTTTTTGCAGGCAACGCGTTGCCGAGCGGCGCGCTTGCTCCCATCACTGCCGCGCTTGGTCCCCTTCCACTTGGTCATTTACAACATGACTCCTGGACAACGAAAGCATTGACCGATTGTTTGTGGAAAGACGGTGTGCCGACTCTTTCGATTCTTTGGCTGGGGGAACCGGACCTTACCCAACATGAATCCGCGCCGGGCGCGCCAGCGGCGCTCGCTGCGATCAAATCCGCCGATGAAAATCTCGCGGCTGTTCTTTCGGAGCTAGATCAACGAAAAGCGCGTGAAACAACAGATATCTTTGTCGTTTCCGATCATGGTTTCTCCACGATAGAGCGGTCGGTTGATTTGCGAAAAATTCTTAGGGACGCCGGTTTCACCGCGAAGACCGAATTCAACGCTGACCCCAAACCCGGCGAGATTATGTTGGCGGGAAACGGCGGTAGCGTTCTTTTTTATGTCATCGGACATTATGAGAAGCTTGTCCGCCGTCTGGTGGAATTCTTGCAGCAATCAGATTTTGCTGGTGTGATTTTTACCAACGAACCAATGGAAGGGACGTTTGGTTTTTCGGAAGCAACAATTCAAAGTGATCGTGTTCCGGATGTAGTCATGGCGTTCCGCTGGAACGACTCAAAAAATCAATTCGGTGTTCCGGGAACGATCGATGCCGATTGGCAAAGAGCAGCAGGAAAGGGGACTCACGCCACGCTGAGCCAGTTCGACATGCACAATATGTTGATCGGAACCGGACCGGACTTTCGCCACGGCGAGGTGGACGGTTTGCCGACAGGTAATGTCGATCTTGGTCCGACGATCTTGCACATCCTGGGAATCAAACCGCCGCAGCAACTAAATGGCAGGGTTTTGTCCGAAGCGATGGTAAATGGCAATCCGCCGACTGCAGACCTGAAAGCTCAAACAAAAGCAGTGGAAGCCACCAAAGATTTCCCGACAGGAATGTGGCGGCAGTCGCTCAAAAGCTCGCGCGTCGGCGCAACTCTTTATCTTGACGAAGGCAACGGCCAATTTCAGAAAAGATAAGGTAATGCAGTGCGCTGTCCGCGTGCTGATTCATGTTACGGATTTGCGGATAACACCGGTTATCCTGCGATCGTATTAGTATCCCTCCACCTTTCGCGCGGCTTCGGTGCGGCATGCAACGAGGCCGGTACCTAAGATGTTATTTTGTGGCTTGCTGTATCGCAGCCGGATCGTCGAGCAAAAGCCATTCGATGACCGAAATTGGCAGGCTGCCGTTCTTAACTAAATCATCGTGGAACTGACCGAGCCGAAAATTTTCACCCTGCCGATCTTTGTAACGACCAAGCAGATTCATGATCTGCCATTTGCCGGTGATGTAGCTGATTTTTTGCGTGGGACTTGAAGCTGCCCCGGCTGCTTCGCCTTCGGCTGCTTCACGATCGAGTCCGCCCGCGTCCATGAAATATTTGACGGCTTGCTCGAAACTCCATCGGCCGGTGTGCAGATTTACGTCCACGCCGATCCGCGCGGCACGATACCGCGACAGGCGCAGGATTTGTCCCTGTGCGGGCGAGTTATTCGGGTAAAGGCCGGTTCGCATCAACATCTCTTCGCCGTAAAGCGCCCAGCCTTCCACAAAAACGCTGTCCTCGTGCTGACGCCGGATTTCGTCGCTCAAATGATTTGCGATTGAGAGCTGGAGAAAATGCCCGGGGATACCCTCGTGCCCGAGGATTGGCCGGGGATCTTCAATCGCCGCGCGAATGTAAAAATTCTTCGACTCTGGGTTGTAGGTGGGAATGAAAAAGAAACCAGTTGGATCTTTGTCGTAAACACCGGGAGGATTCATGAAGCCGCCCGGGCTGGTAGGCTTGAACGCATCCGGCAACTGTCGAATTTGAAACGGCCCAAGATAACCCGGCAAGGTTATAAGATTGTGCTCCTTCAAGAAGCTGATCATTTCTGCCTCGCGACTTTCGTACGCTTTCAGGAATGATTCCTGGTCGGGCGGGATGTGCGCGGCGCGTTTTGGATCGGGGTCGGCCAATTTTGGATCGGGGAGAAGAGCCTCGAGCGCGCGGTAACGCGCGAGCTCGGCGCGTCCAATCGTCTCCACCTCCGAGCCATTGAGCGGCAAAAGCAGAACGTGCTTGAGATAATAATTGTAATTCGCTTCGCCCATTGGCGAGAAGTCGACCATCTGCGGCAGACGTTTCTCCAGTTCGTCGGCGTAGCTGTGCAAAGAAGCCAACGCCGCATCGCGCGCTTTGATCAAGTCTTCGTGCTCGTTAGGCGCAAGATCCACGTCGAGAGCCATCAAGCTCTTATTCAAAAGCGGGTCGATAGAGCGCGCCGACTGGATTGCGAGCTGAGCGTAAAGCTTTACCGGGCTTTGCAAGTTGCTCGGCCCTTGCTTTAACAGGCTCGGCATCTTCTTCAGACGCGCGGTGGCAGCCAGCGCGCGTTTTCTCGGGGTATCGTATTCCTTCTTCAACAGCGAAAAGATCGCGTTCGTGCATTCACCGGTATAAACTTGCGGATTCGTGTGCTCGAATTTCAGGATGCGATTACCGAAATCGACATCTTCCAATTGTGCGCGGAAAAGGATCCAATCGATGCGCGCGTCCTTCGGCCAGCTATCGGTCTTCATCGCGCGTACCTTCTCTAACAGCGACCGCACATGGTGTGCGCGCTCGGCGATTTTTGCCGACGAATAGTCTGTCAGCCGGTCGTCCCAGGTGTGTAGTCCGGCGTCGCTGCTGCGGACAGGGTAATTTTCATTCCGCCACGCATAGTAATCGTCTGCCATTTTGCGCAGAGCGGCCGCTGCCGCGGCTGCACTCTGACTCTTGAAGACATTCGCGTCTATGCTGGGCGTTGACTTCGTGATCAGCGCCTTGTTCGACACATCGGGATTCCGCGGCGCAGGCGACTGCGCCACCATGCTACTTGTAACAAGGGCGAACAAGACAAAATGGACAACGAAAGAATTAATCGATTTCACCGTGCTGATTCTATTGCGTTCCGCAGAATGTGAAAGCCGCGAAGTATTGCCGCACTCTAAAACATGGCCGCGGTTGTAATCGCAAATTTCTCGCTTGCGTTTTGGAGTGCCGCGCTGCTCCGCCGCCTTTGGTTTCCTCACTTGTCTTCTTGCAGGTCCTTGAGCAATTGCTGTCTTAGATGGCGGCGCGCTGCCTTCTTAATTGCACGTCGCTGTGCTGCTACCGCTTCCTTCTCCGCCTGGCGTTGTCGCCGTGTTCGTGGCTCAGTGGCCTGCGGCAGGTGTCTGATCTTTGGCCGATGTGCGCCCACTTTTCGCTCTTTTGGTTTTGCGTACGGGTCCATTAGAAATTTTACCGCCTTTTGTTCGCGATAAAAAAGACCGGAAGTGCGGCAAGTTGAAGGCTGACTGAAAATATCGCGACCGCGAGAATCGATTTGTCGTAAAGCAATCCCATTACCGCGCTGCCGACAAACCACGCGATTCCATATCCGGTATCAAACAGTCCAAATGCCGTACTCCGTTTTTGTGGCGGAATCACTCCGGTGAGCATCGCTTGAAGCAGAGAACCCTGCGCGGCCATTCCTATTCCCCAAAAAATCATCCCGATCAATGCGGCGATGGATGTGCCTAGAAAAACAAAAGGCGCAGCCGCGGCGGAAATTAGAAATGCGAACAGGGAAATATTTGGACCGAACCTGTCAAACAATCGCCCCAACGGGATTGAAGCGAGCGCGCTGCTCGCCATTGCAACTGCATAAAAGACGGGAATCATGTTTGCGGGCACCGTGTTGGCCTTGTGAAAGTGAAAACCGATCAGCGCGAAGTCTGCGAAACCAGCGGCGATTAGCGAGCCGGCTGCGAGATAAATCCAATAGGGGCACGTCAGATTCGTTGTCGCGAATGTGTGCCCGGTGCCTTCCTCCAACTCGTGTGGTCGTGGATGCAGCAACCTTGCCGCGACCAAGATCGCGAGGCAAAGCAAAGCCGGAACGAGCAGCACACCGAATCCAGTTCGAAAGCCGCCATTAAGATAAAGAATCAGCGCCACGAGCAATGGACCAACAGTCGCGCCCGCCTGGTCTAGCGCTTCGTTCAGTCCAAAAACCCATCCGGCACCGATCGATTTGCCGGCGTACGAAAGCATGGCTTCCACAGTCGGTTTGCGGATGCCTCGCCCGACGCGTTCTGCCACGACCAGACTTGCTGCCACCGGCCAGCGTCCGGCCAGCGCGAGTACGGGAACGGCGAGCATGTTGACGGCATACCCCGCAAATGCGAACCCCCAATGCCGATGCGATTTGTCCGCGAAATATCCCGAGACCGAACGCAACCCATAACCCATGAGCTCGCCGAGACCTGCGACAAACCCGACGATTGCAGCGCTCGCGCCTAACGAGCCGAGAAAGGGACCAACGATTCCCCGCGCACCTTCATAGGTGAAATCGGCGAAGAAGTTCGCGATGCCGATAATGACAACAAACTGAAGCGCCGATCTGCTTTTCATTTAACCACGAATCGACACGAATTAACACGAATAGGCAGGGCGCGTCACTCCGTGCGCGCAGCCGCTTCAACGACAAAACGTGGCAAAGCCATTCGCTATTCGTATTCGTCATTTGGTTAATCGGTGTCTAATTCGTGGTTACCAAATGAAGACTCTTGGAATCATCGGTGGCCTCGGCCCCGAGAGCACGATCGATTATTATCAAAAGATCATCGCGCTTTACCGAGAGCGAACGCGCAACGGGAGTTATCCGGAATTTATCGTCGCGAGTGTCAACTTGAGGAAGGGACTCGATTTCATGGACGCGAATGACCTTGCTGGGATGGCCGATTATTTGCTCCAGGGAATCAGCAAACTTGCGCGCGCTGGTGCAGATTTTGGGCTGATCTCAGCAAATACGCCGCATATCGTCTTCGACGACGTCGCTTCCAAGTCGCCGATTCCTTTGATCAGTATCGTCGAAGCAACCTGTGCTGCTGCCAAAACGCGGAACCTGAAGCGGCTTGCCTTGTTTGGGACAGCCTACACGATGCAGGGAACCTTTTATGCGAAAGTTTTCTCGCGCGAAGGCATCGAGCTTCTCGTGCCGGAACCGAACGATCAGGACTACATTCATGATAAATACATGAACGAATTGGTTCCCGGGAAATTTCTGGCCGAGACCCGTTCCGGTTTGCTTGCCATTGTCGATCGCATGAAAGCAAAGAGCGACATCGACGGTGTGATTCTCGCCGGAACGGAATTGCCGCTGATTCTACGCGACCCTGCCCACAACCGGATTCCGTTTCTCAACACGACCAAGATTCATGTCGAAGCGGCCGTGACTGAAATGCTCTCATGAGTGGCGGCTTTAGTGCATGAACTGAAGATGACTGGTAATTCGAACAGGTTGGTGACCCTGGTTCTTCTTGGCTGGGTATGCTTTGCGGTCGCGTTGACTGGTTCGTTCCACAGTACCAGCGCTCCAGCGGTAGCAGCAACAGTGTGGACCTTGACCGCGCTCGCGTTGATCGCGTGCTGGAAGATCGGCCCCATCAGAGCATGGGCACTGAATGTCGATGTTCGCTGGCTGGTGTTATTTCATCTGACACGATTGTTTGCCGGCCTTTACTTTCTGATGCTCTGCCATCGCGGCGAATTGTCCTGCGCATTCGCATTTCCCGCGGCCTGGGGCGACATCATCGTGGCCGTCCTGGCATTGCCTCTGGTCGCCGCGATGCGCACTCCATTAGCGAAGACCCTTCTGGTTGTTTGGAACACGATCGGACTGATCGACATCGTTTTTGTTGTCTTCAGCGCGCTGCGATTCGGATTAAGAGACTGGCAGTCGATGCATGCGTTGCGGGAACTTCCGCTCAGTCTTTTACCTATGTTCCTGGTGCCGCTAATTATCGCATCTCACGTTTTGATTTTCTTCCGAGTTGCACAAGCGAGGGGTACAAGCTGAAAAATTCGCGATGCTGACGCCCGCACGCGCACCAGTCGAACATCGCAAATCTAGAAACTTGTCCTGAGCGAAGTCGAACGGACCGAAAATGAACATGGGCGGTGAGGGTTTCGAACCCCCGACCCTCTCGGTGTAAACGAGATGCTCTACCACTGAGCTAACCGCCCGCCTCCGCCAAGGCTACGGCGTGGCAAGCCCGTTTCAAGGCAGGTGATAAGTGATTAGTGAACGGTGATCAGTCAAGCAAAGCATTTTTCGTAGCTTGAACACGAATGAACCGAACCTGTTGACGCGCATCGCGGTGACGGAAAGCGCTTCGTTGTGCACGCCGATGAAAAGTTGACTGCGTTTCTGGAACTAGAATCTGCGATTCGTGCTCGCGGCCAGTTTCATTAAGGAAATCGAGGAGCCGATGGCGGTGCGTAGGCCAGTGTCCTACATGATAATTTAGGGGATGTCCTACACATAAATAACTCGACGTTTGCTAGGCAAGCGTCTAAAAGCGACGCCATTTGCGTCACATCCAGATTTCAATGCTCGTCAAATTTTTTCGAGAACTTCGCCCGGCGAATCTCGGAGAAGAATGCTACCGGAATTGTGTTGGTGGCGTCAGTCCGACCGCATAACCCCAGTGATTCGGACCGACATGATAGAAATCCCATGGCCACCATACGTGGCGGAATAATTGGCTGCTACAAAAACTGCATCCTCACCAGACGCCTCACCTGAACCGCGCAGGTGCCGTTATATGAGAACTCCACTCGGACTGGAAATGAATTTGAGTTTGTGAAGCGCGCGACTCGGGAGCTGCCCGAACTCTCGTACGAAACTGTTACACCGCCTTTTCTGTTTTGCCCTGTTACAACAGCCACTTGTAACATCAACATGAAAACAGAAACAAAGAAAATGTATCGACCCGTTGTTTGGGGAATGGTCATAGCACTTTCAACAACAAACTGATTGCCTATGTCAATACCGGAGGACGTAGAATGCAGCGTGGCACGGAAAATGCCAAGATGACGAGGAAACTATTCACCGGATTCTCGAAAAGCATGAACACGGCGATTCAAATGTGACGGGCAGGCGAAGTTGCCGCGTCCGTACCGCAAAGGAACGCAATCGCGGCAATGATGAGTGTTGTAGTCCGCGTCATTGCGCCCTGTTCATATCATTTTGTCGTTGCCGTGTAGAGAGTAAAAGAGGCAGAATCCGCCACGTGAAATACTGGGAAATAGTTGCCCGACAAGATGTCCATTGAGACGCAAGCTAAATCTCACCACTCCTTAAAATCGCCTCTGTGCTTGTGCGTCTCGATCACGTTGCCAGCGTTATCGTAAAGGCTAGTCACAGCGCAGTCGAACGGATCGACATATGGCAAAGTTGCTCGCCGCGGCGTTAGGAAAACCGCCGCGCAGAGGAATAGGAACACTGCCACCGCACCCGTCCATTCCCAAAAGCCCAAGTGCCAGAACACGGAATGTCGTAGCGCACTGTGGATCGGCGTCGCCCAAGAGGGTTCCAGTCGCGTAAGGAGCAACAAAGATTCGCTAAAGAAAATTCCAACCAACGGCAACAGCGTCACTAACGACCAGATCCAAAACAACTGCGCTGCAAACCGGTTGCGTCCGCGGCCTTTCCACGCACACCAACAGCTGCATAACATTCCCATTGCCAGAAAACCTGCGGCGGAGCGGCCAAGAAGCTCATGGAGTCGGCGAATACCCAAGACATCATGAGTGTGCTGCGGAACGACGAAGCAGGCGCAAATCAGCGCGATAATTCCCGCCGTAAAGGTTCCAGCGCCAATATTTGCCGTGCGAGGCGCGATCACTCCCAAATGCCGCCGCAAATATCCGGCGAACGGCAGCATCAACAATCCTGTCAACGCCAGGCCGCCGGCAGCCATCCAATAATGACTGGGATTATCGCGCGGCGAAAGCAAGTTGGAGATGACGCGGTATCGCCAGTCGTAATTTTTGGGGAACATCCACGCGCTCGCAGTGAGCGTTCCGAAAAACGAAAAGAAAATCAGCGCCAGCAAGACAGCCAGAGTTGATTTCCGATAAAGCAGCATTTAGGAGACTCGCATGGAATAAAGCCCTCGCAATTTATCGGCGTATGAGACGGCTAGCCTGCCGCTATATCAAAGAAATTGATCAGTAGGAGCGCTCTTCCTGGAATCCGCTCTCCGTTTTCCCAATCGCAAAATGCCACGGCTCCGGCAGGGGCAAGCAAGTTTACCATTCTTTGAACTCGGCCGCGTGCTCGTGCGTCTCGATCACGTTGCCGGCATCATCGTAAACGCGAATCACAGCGGCATGTGAGCGACTGCGAAACTTTGCGTAGCCGATTGCATCACTGTTCCCGCAGGAGTAACAACCGCGTTACTCTTGCAGTCGTTTTCATCAACAACTCCAAGCCGCCTCGCGGTGTCCAATTAGTAGAAACCTTAATTATGTATGAAAACAAAACGCATGTTTTGCTTAATCGGCCTCGCAGCGCTGAGCTTGACTGGAACCGTTGCATCCGCAGCCATGCATGGCTCACCAATGATGTCGCGGCCCGCGATGACGCGGTCAGCACCGCACTTTTCGCCGAGCACCATGACGGGCAGGCATCGGTTCTTTAGTGATCGCTTCCGCCGTTTCCACAACAATCGAACGTTCATCTTTGTCGACACGTTTGGTTTCCCGTTCTTCTATCCGTATCCCTATTATGGGTACTACCACTACGATTACTACGGTTACAACGATTACGGATATGCCAATACCAACATAGTTGTCGAGGTGCAGCGTGGACTTGCTCGCGCTGGGTACTATCATGGTCCCATCGATGGAATCGTGGGGCCTCAAACGCGACGAGCAATTCGCGCCTACGAACGCGACCACAATATGCCTGCCTAGGGCGTGATCGATTGGCAGACTTTCGCAACAATGGGTCTCGGTTGATCCCGCGTTCAAAGTCATCGGGTGGGCCCCCAGCGCACGGAGGGGTATGGTGCCAGGGTCCAGGTATTGTGAGATATAGCTACGGGCGCGTGATGAGAAACAGCTCAGACGTGTAATCGGCGTTCGAATAAGACGGCGGATCGAGATAAACAAGATTAACACTCGCATCAGGAAATTCTTTCCGGTCGGAAAGCCATTTCTGGTTATCGCCGAAATAAAGCCGATTCATCGCTCAAACGAAAGTAAGAGATCCCTCGACTTCGCTCGGAATGACAACTGGGTGCAGCGTCAGGCTGCTCACTGAAATACAGCTGGTTCACTGGGATGACAATAAATTAAAACAGCCGCCCCTGTGACAAAGTCATTGTTGGTCGCGTCCGGCGAAGCGCTGGTGCAAGCAAAACAAGACACCGCCACGCAGCGAACCATGACGGCTGCTTGCTGAATTCCGGAGCTTACTGATTATTGAGGACCGTTTGCGGAGCAGGCTTGTTGATTTCGACTCTGTCGCTCACTTTTTGAATCAGCGCCGCCTGCTGTTTTAGTTGCGCCGTAAGGGTATTAATCTCGTTTTGTTGTTCCTCCATTTTGCGATGTGCCTTGAGGAACTCGTTGAGCAACATCGCGTTCACCGCTTCATAGCGTACGGTATAAGGCTTACCTTGGTCGTCACGAACCACCAGATCGATTCACTTTTTCCACGTCCTCGGCCACTAGGCCGAACTTCGGGATGCCCTCGGGATCCAGCTCTTGCTTGTAGCGGAAGGTCACAGGTTTGAGTGCGAGAATCGCTTCGCTCGCCCTTTCCATCGGCTTGATTGCCTCCTTGAAGCGCGCCGAGGAGCTAGACGTGCCGAGTTGGCCGTCGGTATTAATGATGACCCCGACGCCTCCCGGCACCGTTACCCCAAAAATGCCGGCGATAGCGGTGCACGTGTGAAATCCATTCGTGCCGATGCGAATCTTGCCGGACTCGCCGGCCAAACTACCGCCAGGAATTGCCGATATAGATTTTGCTACTGCCGGTGGTGAGATTGATGCCGGCGCGGTAGCCGAGGGCGATATTGCGGTTGCCGGTTGTCATTCTATAGAGCGCTGCAACACCGATGGCCGTATTGTAGTAGCCGGTCGTGTTGTACGCGAGCGCAATATAACCATTGGCCGTATTGCTGTTGCCGCTTGTGTTGAGAGCGAGCGCTTGCTCACCGGTGGCCGTGTTGCCGTAGCCGATTGTGTTGCTATAGAGCGCACTAGCACCGGTGGCCGTGTTGTCGCCGCCGGTGGTGTTGGTATAGAGCGCGTTAAACCCGAGGGCCGTGTTGTCCAAGCCATATGAGGTGTCGAGGCTGAAGAGCGCATCGTCACCC
>WNEL01000949.1_pt1 | contig 12653 bp, 27 predicted proteins | sample 5399991 | NCBI WGS metagenome assembly WNEL01 (sample SAMN13153325, study PRJNA577476) | soil metagenome | isolation source: 20 cm grassland meadow soil pre-rain plot 2 | place: USA:California | collected 2015-09-08
CGTAGTAGTCGCGATTCAGCGCCGCGATCTTGTCCTTGTTGCGCGCGTAGTAGTCGCGATTCAGCGCCGCGATCTTGTCCTTGTTGCGCGCGTAGTAGTCGCGCTTCAGCGCCGCGATCTTGTCCTTGTTGCGCGCGTAGTAGTCGCGCAAATAGTCGCGCCGCGCGGCGCGGTGGAGCGCGCGCTCGAGGCGCGCGACAGTCATGGTTTGGAGCGGGGCGCCGGAGTTGCACCGGCGCACTCGGTGCTGGCTGGCACCGCGTGGAGCTCACCCGCCGCGTTGAAAAGCTCGAGCTGCTTGAGTGCCTCCGGGCGCCAGCCCCACAGAACCTCGCCGACGCGGCGATCGCACTCGAGCAGCTCGTGCTCGACGGCTACCGCGGTCGCATGATCGACCGTGCGATCGCCGTAGATCAGCGACCAGAACGCATTGAAGACGTTCGCGTCGCGGTCGTTGCCGGGATCCGGCGCGTTGAGGAACGCGCGGATCTTGCGCTTCGCGTGCGGCGCGAGCAGCTCGGCGGGGCTCACGGTCGCGGCTCTCGCTGCTGCTCGCGCACGCGCGCGACCGCTACACGGATTTTCGCGGAGAGCTCGAGCTCGTGATCGACGCAGAGCGCGCTCGGCTCGTTCGGCTTCTTCGCGCAGCCCAGGATCACGCACCGCCGTCGCGGCGCGAGCCAATCGAACAGTCTCACGGCGCAGCCCCCTTCACGACGAGCTCGTGCTCGAGCGCCTCGACGCGCGCGCGGAGCTCGTCGACGTCGTGCGCGGTCTCCTCGGCTGCGTTGTCGAAAAGCTCGAGGCGGCGCTCGAGGCGGCCCAGATCCTCGACCACATCGGCGAGCAGGAGCCGCAGCTGCGCCGTGCTCATCGGGAACCCCGGTAACGCTCGAGGGTTTGCCGCAGCGCGCGAACGAGTGCACGCGCGCGAGTGAGTGCAGGGGGAGCCTTCGCGAGCTCGGCAAGCGTAGGTAGCCGCACCGTCAGATCGGCGCGAAATACCAGCGGCGCGCCGCAATAAACGCAGAACGTTAAGTCACCATCGGCGGGATGGGCGTCGCCATCAGATACAGCGCTCGCCGCGTCGAGCGTCTTCTCGCATAGCGGACACGCGGAGCGATCGTTCGTCTTCATTGGTCGAACAACGCTTCGACGGCGCGCGCGGCGCTCTCAAACGCCGCCCGCTCGCGGCGCTCGAGGTAGCGCGTGATCATGTCGACGCGCCGCGCGAGCTGCTCGAGCTCGCGGCGCAGCGCGCGAGTGCGAGCATTGAGCTCGTGCACGAGCTCCTCGAGGTTGGCGATCACTGGCGCTCGACTCTTTCGACGCGCCACATGTCGCGAGTCCGGTCGGGGAACGAGGTGCGCTTCAAGACGCGAAACGCCTCGTCGATCGCCTCGGCGTCGTTCTGCGCGCGCACGTTCACAGCACCGTCGTACTGCGCGTACATGCCGGGGCGGCTCGAGAGCCACACTTTGTAGTCTTTGTAGTCGTTCACGGCTGCGAGCTCGTCGTCGCTCTGCTCAGCAGCTCGCTCAGCAGCGCATTGCGCGCGGCCTGTCCGGCTTCCGAAGCTGTCTTGAACGGTCCGACCGGTTCGCCTTCGGGCTTCCCGTCGTCGTCGAGCACGACCCAGAACCACGCGCCAGCAGCCGGCTGCTCACAGTCGGTGTTGATCACGAAGACGCGATGTGTGGCGCTCATTGGTTGAGCAGCGCCGCGACGGCGCGCGCGTAGTCGGCGAAGGCCGCGCGCATCTCTTGAGCGGTCCGCGCGTCCGCGATGCGCGCAGCGCACTCGCGGGCGAAGCCCGATTCGGGTTTCTGGGATTTGAGCTCGTGGACGAGCTCGCCGGTAGGCGTAGACATATGCGGCACCTTTCTGTTTGGCGGCTCCTGAGATGGCCGGCGGCGGGGTCGAGCCGCCGCCAGCCGGTTGATCAGGTGCCGCCCGACCAACAGAGTCGGCGCGACTATCGCATCTGCGGTAGCCATACCGCAAGTGCGTTGCATGCTTTTTGGGTACCGCGTCCGCTACTATCCTCGCAGGTCGAGCAATTGGAGCCGCCCCCGATGGATTCTGTCGAATTCCTCGACGCCGTCCGAGCGCGTCACAACCTGCCGTCAGACAACAAGCTTGCGCAGTTCTTGGGCATGCCCCAGGGACGGGTCGCCGAGTATCGGACTGGCCGGAGGAAGCTGGATCAGGACGCGTGCCTGAAAGTCGCGAAAGCGCTAGAGCTGCCGGCCGAGCACGTATTCGCGAGCGTCCAGGCCGAGCGTGCAAAACGCACCGAGCACCGAAAGGTTTGGGAGCGACTCGCACGGATCGCGAAGCACGCCGGTGCCGCGGTCGTCGTGGGGTTGATCGCGTCGACGGCACCGCCGACGATCACGCACGCGAAGGAGCTCAGCGCGAGCTCTGTATATTCTGTCAAACGGCGGACGTGGTGGCCGTCGTGGCGACCGCGGATCGCACGCGCGCTCTTCCCGGCAACGTTCTTCGACCGACGTCGGCACCGCCGCCGAACCGGACGCGTCTCACGGATTCCGACCCGCTGCGCGTGATCTTTAGCACGGCTACGCACTACCTCGAGGCGTAACGTAGCGCGCGCAACTCTTCGGGAGCCCGCCGATGCTCGTCGAACACCGCGGCATTTACGTGCCCGATGCCTGGCTCTGCGACGTCGCCGGCGCGCACCGCACGACCATCGCGCGCTGGCGCGCCGCGCAACGACTGCCGCGCGCCGTGAGTCTCCTGGCGCGCGTAATGCACGACGGCGAGCTCGAGCTCGTGCACGACGCATGGAGCGGTTTTCGTCTGGACCGGCGCGACGGCACGTTGTGGACGCCGGGGAACTGGCCGTGCCGGCCCGGCGACGTGCTCGCGATTCAATACCGCGCGGCGCAACTGCGCGAGCTCGAGCTCGAGCTCGCGACGCGCCGGCTCGCGGCCTGATTAGGTAGTGTCGGTCGGCGGATCCGCGTGGTCGCGGAGCTCCCCGAGCTTATCGTCGATCGCGGCCACCAAGCGCGCCTCGAGGCCCTTCAACTTCTCGTCGACGAGATCGTGGATGTGCTGCGCGACCTGCTCCGTGACCACCGTGCCGTTTTTGGCGAGCCACTGATCGAGTAGTTCCTTCAGGATTTTCACACGCACGGGCGTACCTCCTTGCTGATTTCCTAGCCGCTTTCTTCCGGGAACGTCGGCCGCACGAAGCGGCCCGACTTCTCGTTGTCGTCGACGAGCTGCGCGACGGCGTGCGGGCCCTTCGCCGCCGCTCGAGCGACGTCCTCGAGCGATTGCTTCGTCTTCTTGAGCTCGAGCAGCACACGGACGACCACAGCGCCGATCGTCGTCACGAGCGTCGTGAACGCGCCGATCACCGTCACCCAGTCGGTCGCGCTCACGACGTCGACTCTCAGAGCTTGCGAATGACTACGACGAGCAACGCGCCGGCGAGCGCGAGCGCGAGCGCGTACGCGAGCACGAGCACGGGATCCGTCGCCGGCGGATCCCCGTAGCTCGCGATCGGCTTCCCGTCGCGGCGCACGACGAGCGCCATCTTGATCCCGAGCGCATCGGCGAGACTCGGTCCGGCGTCGCCGCTGTAGATCGTGAACGCGGGGCCAAGGTTGGTTTTCACCTCGGCCGTGATCGCGCCGCTGCCGACGTACTCGCCGGCGAGCGCCGTCAGAGTGTCTCCGATCGACATACCTGCGAGCTCGAGGTATTTATCCCCGAGGCCTCGGCGGACGAGCTCGTCGATGAGCTCGTCAGCGCGTGCCGTGCGGGAACACCATCACGCGCCAGGTCGAGGACGCGAGATCAACCGTCGCCGTCGATTCGTTCTGCATCCGCACCGACGCTACCCCCGCCGCCGAGATGTAGCACGTGAGCGTCATGCCGACGACGTCGACGCTCACCGAGGGCAGACAGAAATCACCGAGCACCGCGCCAGGCGCCGAGATCGTGTTCGTGATGCCCGCGGCGTCGACCGTCGACGCGGCGTCGTAGGTCTCCGAGTAGACCATTACGCCTTTCGGCTGCGCGTCCGCGCTCGGCGGACTCAGCATGGATCCGAACACGTACACCGTCACGAGCAGCGCCGAAGCGACGGCGAGAGCGAAACGCTTGACAGTCGTCATCTTCACAACCTCCGTTGTTGCCTACAAAACCTAACCATCGCTGTGCAGCAGATCGAACACCCAGCCGCCGATACTCTCTCCGATCGACGCCGGCACTCCACCGAGTGCGGCGTTCACCGTCGCGCCGGCCGTGCCGAGGATCCCGGCGCCTTCGTACGCCGACACGGGCACGCCTTGCGAGTTCGTAGCGTTCTCGGTGATCGCGTTGTTGCCCGTGGCGATCCCCGCGATCGTCTCCGCGGCCGCGCCACCGACCTTGGCCGCGCCGGCGGCGACGTCGGTGACGGCTTTCTTGCCGAAGTAGTAGAGCGCGCCGAGGATCAGCACGCCGGCGCCGGCGAGCATGAGCGGACTCTGTTTGCCGAGGTAGCCGAAAATGCTGTTCATGCTGCTGCCTCAATGCCGTCGTAGAGCGTCGACGCTGGAATGAGCTCCGCCGCGACGCCGTTCTCTTGCCGGAACACCGCGCGCAAGAAGTCGTACGCCGTGTCGCGGTTGCGCAGATCGATGGTGAAGCCCGGCGCGATCCCGACGCGCGCGGCGACATTCGCGACGTAGGTCTCCGTGTCGTTCTCGCTCGGCGGCGCCCAGCGCGCGATGAGCTCGGCGATGTTCTTGAGGCCGTAGTTCTTCTGGTAGTTGCGAAACACGGTGAGCGCCATGCGCACGCCCGCGGCCATCGACTGCATTTGCACGTAGACGGGATCGCTCTGTTGATCCGCACCGACCCACCCGATCCACTGCGTCGCCGGCACCGTGAGCTGCACGTTGCCGGGGTTGTTGTTGCGCAGCCCGCGCGCGAGATTCGCGATCGAGTCAGTCACAGTTGCCACCACGAGAGCGCCGCGCTTGGTGCGCGAGAAGATCGCGAGCACGCCGAGCGCGATCGCGAGTGCAGCGAGTGTCTTGGTCTGCGTCCGCACATCAGTTGATCCGGTAAGTCACGGTGCACGCGCTCACACCCTTGTTCCCGGCGGCCGTGAAGTTCGTGCTGAGCCCGTTGTAGAGCGTGATCGTGCCGTCGACCTCGATCTGAATCAGCGACAGCTTCACCGTGCCGTTGTCGACCGTCGTGCCGACACATACTTGCGTCGTCGCCGGCGCGGGGACGCCGCCGGTGATCGTGGCCGCGGCCGAGTTGCTCACAGCGGAGATCGACGGCAGATAGAGCGTGACCTGGCCGTTGACGATATTCCACAAGAGCGTGCCCGTCGGCACCGTCGTGCAGCCGGTGAGCGCGCCGAGTTGACTGCCGGTGCTGTAGGCGTTGGGCGCGAGCACGCAGCCCGACTCCGCGACGTTCACGATGTCCTTCGCGAGGAACGACAGCGCACCCTGAAGGTACGCGCGCGCGTTCGCGTTGCCGATGAGCCGATCGTTCACGGCTTGCAGGCTGCGATACGTGCCAGCGCCGCCGTGGTTGACGACGCCGGATCCGCCGGCCACCGCCGTGGAGGTGTTGTAGTAGTAGTTGCCCTCGAGCTGCAACACGCCGAAGGTGTCGCCCGCCAGCATGTCCGCATACCACACGCTGTAGGGCGCGTTTTTGACGTGGTTGCCCTTCCCCGTCACGTGCTCGATCGCATCGCCGCCGGCCACGTTGACCGACGTGCCGAAATGGAACACTCCGAGGTTCGCCACGTCCGTGGTCGGCGTGTCGACTTGGTTGCCCGTGATCTCGACGGCGCGGATCGGGTTCGTGTCCGCTAAGCAGAGCACCGCTAGGCGCGGCGCAATAAAACGATTGCGCGCCACCGTCACGTGATCGACCGCGTTGTCCGCGTTGGACTTGATATCGACCGCGAAGCCGTACCGGATGCGGTTGGCCGTGACGTCGACCTTGCTCGAGCCGATGCAGTAGATGTTGTTGACGGCCTGATTCGCGATCGACGCATCGAGATAGTTGCGATCGATCGATACGTGCTGGCACTGGTTGAGGTTCACCGTCGGCCGCACCGAGCCCGAGCCGCCCGTGCCGAGGTTGTTGATGATGATCCGGCTTTGCGAGACCTCGGCGTACGCGACTTTTTGCGCGGCGCCGCCGTCGGCATAGACGCCGACGTCGAACCCGGTGATCGCGCAACCGCGCACGATCAGTTGACAGTCGGTCGGGATCGCGTACGAGCCGCCGTCGAGGTTGATCGCCTTCCAGGACGTGTTTTGCGCGGCGTCCGCGCGGGTGATCGTCGCGTTGAAGAATTTCGCGGTGCCCAGGCACTTGAACAGGTTGTAGTTCAGCGCGGACGCGGTGATCACTGTCCCCGGCTCGCACCAGATCTCGAGCCCATCGGGCAACGTGATCTCGCTCGCCAGCAGGTACGCCCCGGTTTGCTTCGGCAACCAGATCACGCCCGTCGACGCGTCGATCGCCTTTTGCAGCTTGACCGCGTTGGCGGTCGCACCGTCCGCGATGACTTTGGCGCGCCGCACGTCGTACGCGCGATCCGCATCGAAGCCGAAATTGACGTCGGTGATGGCGAGCGCCTGCGCGACCTCGCCCGCCGTGCGCTTGAAGAGATTGCCGAGCCCGGTCCGCGTGATGAATTCGCGACCCCACGCCGCCGGGCTTCGCACGCTCGGGGTGAGAGCCAGCACGGCTAGACCTCCTTGATGCTCGCGGCGCTCAACGTCTCGTCGAGCGCTGCGTCGGCGTTGTAGGCGTAGATCGCGGCCGTCGTCGCGTACGGCAGTATCGTGCCCGGCTCGAGCGGCACGCCGGTCGCCGCAGCGACCGCAGCCGACCCGATGCGCATCGTGAGCGTGTTAGAGCTCGGATTCCCGATCAGCGCGTAGAGGCGATCGGGATCCGCTGCGAGAAGCAGCGTCGCCGCGCCGTGCGCGCACAAGACGTCGGCGCCGTTGTTGATCGTATTGCCCGGCGCGATGTTCGTCGTGACTGCGACGTTCGCTTCGGCGCGCGCATCCGCGACGCTGCCGAAACCGGCGAGCAGCACGACGGATTGCCCGGTCGGGGACTCGAGCTCGATCTCGGAGTAGTAGCGACGAAAGCCGAGCCCCTTGTACATCGGCACGGGCTCGCCGTTGTCGAACCGCACAACGAGATCATCGACCGGCGCGGTGAGCACGTGAATGTAATCGCCGCTCACCACGAAGCGCTGCGCGACGCCCGCCGCGAGCAAGCAGCGGATCGGCGTCATGCCGCGTTGCCGCGGTGCTACTTCCCTCTCTTCAGCCATCGTCAGTCTCCAGTGCGCGGCCGGTCCGCGCTGCCAAGGAACTCAGCGCCGATGCACGTACGCGTACGCGATCAGCGCCACCACACCGATGATCACCGCGGACTTCACCAGGCTGTTGATCGCGCCCGCGGTCTCCGACTGCCGCGCGGCCTGAGCGGCATCGAACGCTTGCGACGTCAGATCCTTCGCGAGAGAGCTGCCCGAGCTCTGCGTCGACTCGGCGAATTTCAGCGACTCGAGCGTCGCATCGAGCCCCGCCTTCACCGCGCCCTGATCCGTCGTCGAGATCGATAACGACTTGATCGGGGAATCCATCGGGTTCAGCGTCACGTTGCCGCCGAACACCGCGTTGTCCCCACCGACGCGGTTGTCGACCGTGTTGATCGAGGTGTCGCGCGTCTGCGTGGTGGTCGCTTGGTCCGCGCTCGAGCGGGTGAGAAAGCTCATGCGACGACCCTGAGCTGCGCGCCGTGGCGCTCGCCGGTCTCGCGCATCCCGATCCGCGCGGTGAGGCGCGCGAGGGCCTTGCTGCGCACCCAGGCGTCGCAGGACAGGCCGTGCGCGTGGGCGCACTCGACGATCCGCCGCGCGAGATACATGCCCCCTGCCCCGCTCAGGGCCTCTATACGCGCGACGTCGCCCTGGCGGCTCACGATCGCGTACGCGAGGGAGTCGCCCATGTTCGCCACCAGCAGCGCGAGCACGCCGCGCCGGATGCCCTGATCGATCTCAGCGAGCGGGATCCCGTTGAACGTCGAGTGCAGCGCGACGGCCGCGGCCGACGTGAGCCGCTCGAGGCGCGCTATTTCCGGCGGCGCCATAGGTAGAGCACCACGATCAGCGCGATCGCGCCGATCACCAGCGGCGAGCCAAGCGCGCCCTGTACGTTCGGATTGCCGCCGATGTTGAAGTTCTTGTTGCCGGTCGCGGCGCGGACGTCGGCGTTGCCGCCGGTCGCGACTTGATCGCCACCGTGTACACCGCCGCCGCCGCCGAGAGCCGCGAGGAACACGGCGTCACCTGCGCCGCATGATCAGGAAGGCCGCGCCGGCGACGAGCAGCCCGCCGAGGATCCACGGCAGATAGGCGCCGAACGTCGTGCCGCCGATCTGCAGCGGCGAGGTGTGCGGCACCTTGGTCTGATCCGTGACGCGCGCCGTGGTGACGTCGGCGTTCTTCTTCGCCACCGCGACGTCAGCCGCTCGGTTCACGAGCGTGTCGAGAAAGTCGAGAGCTCCGGCCATCTTGCTTCTCCGAAAAGCGGTCGCGGCCGGCGCGGGGGGATGCGTCCGGCCGCGAGCTCGCTCAGTCGCCGAGGCCGCCGATGTAATGCGAGTAGATCGTGAGCGTCAGCGCCGCGCCCGTCGTCAGTTGCAAGCGCCAGTCCTCGAGGCCGCGCAGATCGAACGGATCCCCGCCGTAGCCGTGCTCGCTGCGATCGATGCAGTACCAGCCGGCTTGCGGGAAGCGGATCCCGTCGCGTTGCTTTCTCTCGTTCAGCGCCGCCGTGCGTTCGAACAGTGTCGTCTGATTCGCGAGCACCTTGAACAGATCGAGCGTGGAGGCGCTCGGGTGCATGAAGAGCTTGTCGAGAAACTGCGTCGTCACCCCACCACGCGGCAGATCGGAGATCTCGTACTGCTGCGCGGCCGCGAAATCGCGCGCGCTCTTGAGCACGTGCGGCACGCTGCCGGGGCCGCCCGGCAGCGCTTCCGACGTCGTCGCGTACATCGACAGCGCCGGCGTGCCGGTGATGCCGCCCGGGCCCGCGAGATCGATCTCGATCGCGAGGGAGTTGATCACCTTGCCGTTTTGCGGATCCACGCTGCCGGTGTTGAGCGCGGTCTCCTCTTCGCCGGCCTTGGTGAGAATGCCGTAACGGTCGAACGGAATCTCGAGGTTGAAGCTCGTCGCGTCGATCGCCGCGTCTTCGCGACCGTCGAAGCGGTTCATCACGTTGCGGTCTGCGCCGCTGAAGCGCTGGATGATCTTGTTGTTCGCGAGCACGCGGATCTCGGAGAGGTCGGCGACCGTGATCGTCGTCGCGCTCCCGAGCAGTTGCAGCGCGTGATACCGCCGCCCGATCGGGAGACGGAACGTGGTGGTTGCTCCGGCCGCCACGCTCGGCGGCGCGGGCATCTTCTGATCGATGCGCGGCATGAAAGATCTCCTCTGTTCGTGCCCCGCGCTCGATCAGCCGCTGACGAGAGCTTTGAGCTGCGGGATCCGGTTGACGACCGCCATCACGACGATGACCGTGATCGCGGACTGCAAAATCGCCTTGGCGTTCATGTGTGCTCCTGGATTGGGGACGAGAAACAAGCTCGACGCTAGAGGGCGTCGGTCGGCATCGGAAGCCCCGATGAGTCGCAACCGGTCGTTGGATCGCGAAACGCGCGCGGCGCAGTGGCAATCCGCGCAGAGCTGCGCGCTAGCCGACGAGCTCGCGGGTCGGCAAACCCTTCCCGCCCGTGAGAAGGCGCCGTGTGACGTTGTTCCGCTCGATCCACTCCTTGCGATCGTGCCGGAGCTCGTCGACGACGCGCTGCTCGACGTCGAGCTCCCGCGCCATCGCGCGCCGATCATCCGCGCGGCTCATCGCGTGGCAGTGCAGCGTGAAGCAGTTGCCGAGAATCGTTTTGTCGGACTCCGCCGGCCGCTGCGTGAGCGCGTACACCCGCGGGTGCAGCTCCATCGACTTTCTCACGATCTCGCCCCACGCCGCCGGCGCCTTGCCCGGTGAGGTGACATCGGCGAGCTCCTCGACGACGAGCGCGATCGAGTGACGCGCGTTCGCGTTCACGCGGATCCACACCCAGGCGAGCCGACAGAACAGATCGAAGTTCGCGGCGGTCACGGGAGCGGTGAACGCGAAGCGCACCGGCCGGGTCGAGAGCGCCACGGAGCGCAGCACCGTGGGATCGCTCGAGCCGCTGCAACGGTAGTCGCGCGCGAACTCCGCTTTCGAATCCCACACGAGCAAGCGCGGCTCGTGCTTCACGCGCTGCGCGACCCAGTAGGTTTTGCCCGAGCGGGTCTGACCCGTGACGAGCGCGAGCTCCTCAGTCGGTGGCGACGACGAGTGCTCGAGTGGGGACGTCGGCGGCCGCGGCCGGCGCCGGTTGCTTTTGCTTTTGCTCATCGGCCTTGTCGACGCTCGTAAGGTAACGCGGGCCGAACACAGTGAGTGTGACGATGATCGCCGTCACCTCGACACCAAAGCGCAGATCCGGGAAATATTTGTCGAGCACCGCGCCGTACGCTGCGCCGAGCGCCGTGCACTCTTCGTCCGCGAGCTTCCAGTGCTCACCTTGCCGAGGCGCGACCAGCCGGTTGAACGTGACCTGGAGCAGCATCGCGCACATGTCGGCGGTTTCTTTCGACGCCGGTGGTTCGGGCGGCGCCGCGGGCACTCCGCTCGGCTGCGCATCGGCAAGCGCGGCATCGGCTTCGGCGATCAGGACCTCGTCGACGTCCTCACCGTTCGTCGGCTGTCGCTCGAGCGCGGCGCTCAGAAAAAGCCCCACTTCGTGCCGGCTCGTTTCGTCGCCGGCGGCGAGGCCGTTGCCGGCGCCGGCGCTGACGGTCGATCACGCGCGCGATCGCCGGCGTCGCTCGAGCTCGCCGGCGCCGGTGTGCTCCGTGCGTCGGCCGGGGACTTCAACTGCGCGTTGGCGAGGATCCACTCCTGCGGTTCAGCACGACCGTGGATCGGACAGACGATGTAGAGCTTGCCGGCGTGACGGTGACGCAGCTCGTTGTCGCTGCGTGGTCGAAATTTGAACACCGGCGTCTGCGCGTCGCAGCCCTTCACCGGGCACGTGCACGTTCCGATCGGTGTGTTTTTAGTCAACGCGATCGCTCGGCTCTTCGATGCGCAGCTCGGGGAAGTCCTCGAGGATCGCGAGTCGCTTCTCGACGTGATCGAGCTCGTGCAGCAGCTCGGCGAGCAGCATCAGCGTGCGATCGACGAGCTCGCGCACGTACGGTGCCTTGGCGAAGAGCGGTGCGTCATCGAGTTGTTTCAGCAGCTTCCGAAGCGGCTCGGTTTTCGGATGCAGGACCATCCCTGCCGCACCGTACACCCCTCGTCCGTACGACCGAAACCCTCACCGGTCGCGCGACCCGTCTTTGTCTTGTCGCGCGTGCTTTGCACGCTCTTAGGTTCAATGATGGTTCAGATGATGGTTGATGTGCACGTGGTGCACCCCTGGGGTGCACGTCGTGCACGCCATCGGTCGTGAGATGCACCCCCTGGGGTGCACGTGATGCATCCCCCTGGGGTGCACGTGATGCATCCCCCTGGGGTGCACGTGATGCATCCCCCCGGGGTGCACGTGATGCATCCCCCCGGGGTGCACGTGATGCACCCGGTTGACGAGCGGTCAGCGACCGCTGGTTATACGGTGAGCTTCTTGCGGAGCGCGTCGAGCTGCCGTTGTTTCTCGGCCTCGAGGTCGACTACGGCGGGTGCTGCTGACGGAATCTTCTTCGGTCGTGGGTTCGGTACGCTTCGCGGCTCTGGCGGTGGAGCCGTCGAGCGTACGGCGGCCGGTGCTGGCACCGGAGAGTTGACGCGTCGCGCCGGCCGCTTGGCGGGTTCTTTCAACGTCAGCGCACGCCCTCGACGATCGAACTCGAGGCGGTAGCAACTCGCTCTGTTGTCGCCGTCGACGTTGCCGCCGATGGTGGTCGAAACGAGCCCGCGCGCCTCGAGGCGTCGGACCGCATAGATCACAGCACGTCGACTTAGCCGAGTACGCCGCATGAGCGCCGCGATCGATGGCCAGGCGAGAAGGGTTTCGTCACTCGTGTACTCGGCGATCGCCACGAGCACGAATGCATCGGTTGTGCTGGTGAGCGCCGGCAGCGCATCGAGGATGGCCTTTACGTAGTGTAGGCTCACCGCTCGTGCTCGTCGTCGTCGACGAACATGTGCAGCACGAGCAGTACGACGCCGACGCCGCCGAGCGCCCCGAGGAAGAAAACCACCGCGCCGATCACGAGGCCGTCGAGCATCGCGCCCCCCACCCGCGACCGACGCGCACGAGCTTCTGCTCGTACACCGTGCGTCGTTCAAGCTCGCGGACGTCCTTCGGCTGCGGCGGATCCCGCGCGAGCTCGCGCAGCACACGACGGACTTTGTAGTCGCGCTTCAGCGCCGCGATCTTGTCCTTGTTGCGCGCGTAGTAGTCGCGATTCAGCGCCGCGATCTTGTCCTTGTTGCGCGCGTAGTAGTCGCGCTTCAGCGCCGCGATCTTGTCCTTGTTGCGCGCGTAGTAGTCGCGATGCAGCGCCGCGATCT
>WNEL01000957.1_pt1 | contig 12619 bp, 10 predicted proteins | sample 5399991 | NCBI WGS metagenome assembly WNEL01 (sample SAMN13153325, study PRJNA577476) | soil metagenome | isolation source: 20 cm grassland meadow soil pre-rain plot 2 | place: USA:California | collected 2015-09-08
TCCCCGCAAAGCGTAAAGATCAACGCTACTAGCGGCCCCGTCACATCCGCACTGACAATCTCAACGCTTGCAACGACACCCGCCGGCTTCTATACAATCACCGTAGGTGGAAGCACCACAAACATCCAACACCTCGTCAACATCACGTTGACAGTAGTCTCGCCGATACTACCATCGATCCAAGTTGGTTCCGCAAGCCTCTCCACCGTCTCCGTAACGGCAGGCAAGTCCGTAACCATGACGGTCACAGCAAGCAACACCGGCAGCATTCAAGCCAACATAACCGTCACGATGGACGTCAACAGCGGCACCGGAACCAACATCACAGTCGCACAAGACACAGTGACGCTCAATCCCGGCCAAGCCGCGCAGACCATCACACTATCGTGGAACACTACGCAATGGTCCTCAGGAAGCTATCACGTCTACGCCAGAGTCATCGGATCACAGACCAGCACGATCAACCAGGCCCAGAGCGCAGGCACAGTAGCTCTAAGTTCCCCGCCATCGGCCCCTCCCCCGGCTGACCTCAGCGTCATTCCATGGATAACAACCGGACTGGCCTCTGCAATAGCGGTTGTACTGGGCTTGCTTCTATTCAGACGCCGACGCCCGACCGGACTCCCAGAATCCGCATAGAAGACTCGGCTCTAAACCGGCCAACTCGAGTTTAGTCTTCGCGCTACTTTTTCTTTAGACTCGCTCTTTTCGCACGCAGTTTCTTCCGCATACTCCTGCGTCTCAGGAAGAGCCCGAACCCGAAGATCGCCACGGCCCCTCCAAGGCCCCCCAAGAATACAATGTCGCCATACCAAGGCACTGGAGGCGGCGGAGTATCCACTTCGAGCCCTACACTATCCTGCGTCGTCCAGCCAGCAAGAATCGTCTCGGTCGTACTACTGCTATGCTTAACAGTCGGGCCCGAGAAGGCCAAAGTGTAGACTCCTGGCGAGAGATTATTGAATGCCACTTGTCCATTGAAATCTGTCGTCGCATTCTCGAAGGGAAGAACGTTGGACGAGTTGAAGATCCGAACAAGCACCCCTGACTGAGCTACTTTCTGGAGACTAAATATGGCCAAGAGCAATGCGCCCAGCGCAGGTCCGACAGCGAGCATTCTATGAATCGATCCTTTACCGCCGTTGACGTCAGTGACGTTCAGCGTCACGCCATAGGTGCCTGGAGACTGGAACGTGTGGGAGAATATCGGACCGCTACCAGTGATCATATCGCCAAAGTTCCAACTGTAAGATGTTATGGCGGCGGACGAATTATTTGCGAAGCTCCCTGAAGCATCAAATCTATTCGGATGTCCTGCTACAACGGAGGGTGTGTCGGTTGGGAGATAGTTGAAAAACGCTGTGACTCCTGAATTGCTGAAGATCGCGTCTTCCTTGACTATTGGTATGAACTGGGTGGTCGCGAAGGGGCCTGACCCGGCATTTGCAACGTCTGCAGTCTCTATGTGAATCAGGCTTGAATTTCTGACGTTTTCAACATAGAACGCGACCGAAAAGAGCAGCTTGGACAGCGGGCCATTAACTGGGTTGCCACTTTCGGGCAGTGCAGAGAAATGCACCCATCCAAATTCAGCGTCTGTAGGGTCCGCGGTCTGACAGTTGATAATGGGAGGCACACACTCTGTTGAAACGAAGTTGGAAGAGGCATCGCCGAAGATATTGCCGGAGTAGGACACGTTCTCCGCTCTAACAACCGGGTCCGGCTGAGGATTTCCATAGTTCAGCTTTACATTAAAGCCCGAGGCGCTCTGACCGGCAGTGAGATTCAACATTACGTTGACGATGAAAGACGATCCACTCGTTACATTATACGAGACTGGACTGAGGTATACGATCGAGAAAGGCTGGGCAGATGCTGCTCTAACAGGAGAGAGATGTGGCACTGAGAAGACTAGAAGGAGGAGGCAGGATGCAAGAACCCATCGTGGCTTCAAGAACTCGACGCTCCTTCGCCCATTGCTTCGCGCTCATGACAGATAAACGAAGCTGTGGAATATTGGTTTATCCCCAGACACTCCATGCTCCGGCCGAGTGAAGGTTCGGGGCTAATGCGCCCGATGCTTGCGCACGCCTTCAGGTAGCCTTTCAACAGTCAGCTTCGGCCCAAGAGGTATCTGCAGCAGTCCAACGATACTATCCAGAGGGTGTTGGGTTTGGAACTCGAATTTGTTATCTCCCGTCAGTATGGTCATCTCCCCTGAGTACGGCCTCTCAACGAGTCTCACGCCAACGATTTCCCCAAATCTGAGGGGAAAATTGTCCTTGTTCGCAGTCAGAATCCTCTCAGGCGTCAACCGCTGCAGAGCGCGCTTACTACGCGACTCCCCCCCGCTCTTCACGATATCTTCGAATCCCCCGCTTAGTCTCCCAAAAAGCGCAGAGGTTGCAAGCGCCCCTGCACCTCTCTTACCCACGTGCGCAACGAGTATTCTCCCTTCAGTAACGAACAGCATTAGCTGTTCGATGCCGAGGGCAAGGCGCGCAACAACACGGATCTCCCCAAGCACATTCTCTGACTCGCCGCTCATGAACGCCTAGCAATATTTCGTTTAGCCGCCTATTCAATCCATCCGTAGCCGGCCAGTTCAGAACGGAGCTATCGTCCGTATGTAATGGAGCCCCGGACGAGATTTGAACTCGTGACCCTTGCCTGTTTGATAGCCTACCAAGGCAATGCTCTAGGCTGCGCCCAACGCATCTACCAGGCTGAGCCACCGGGGCACGGAGCTTGGAGCGGAGCCCGAGATTTAATTAAGCTTAGTCGTACGGTAGACGTGAATTTCGAAGTAGAACCGGCGCAGATTCTGGCCCTCCACGGTAAACTGTCGACCCTCTCCTCGCACGCCTGTTCCATTGCCGCATCAACAAGGTACCTAGGGCCACGACCATGAGTGTCGGGATTGCGATCGACAGGAACTTCAGGAATAGCCCCAGCCTGTCCAAAGAAACGAGGCTCCCGCCGACACTCGACGGCTGGACCATTACGCTCGTCAGGGCCAGATGGACTCGCGGACCGCTCGTACCCGTAATGTTGACACTGTACGTTCCCGGAGTAGTGCCACTGCTTGGAGAGAAGGTTAGGTTGAAAGCTCCTGTTCCACCGGAGAACAACTGGACTCTCGTAGAGACGGGGCTGATTGGAAGACCTAGGGGTGATGAGATATCCGAGACGGTCACGTTGCCCTGAAACCCGTCAAGGCTCGACAGCGACACCTTCGCGCGGCCGGACGCTCCCTGGACAATCGACTGAGATAATGGGCTCACAGACAACGCAAAGTCGGGCAAACCAACTGCCGCGGTAAACGCGTCCTGATCCACGCAGCTACTGTAGGCAGGGTCGACTGTATCGCAGGCGAACCTGTTATCGGTCCATATTGGATAAGCATTGGAAGATGTGGCAGCGATCCCGAGATAGTCGCCCATGAAAGGCTCGTTCCAGTTCGGAGCATCAGTCCTCTTCACAAGACCCGGATTGAAGGAAACATTCGTCATTCTCACACTGGCGGAGAAGCTGACCCCACCATCCAGCGAGTCTGCGAAGAAGACATCTAGCGAAGTCATGGGGGAAGCAGTATTGAATCGACTGTCATACCAAGCCACGTCAATAATCCCACCGGACGCGGCGATTGTCGGGAAGAAGTGTTGGCCAGCGAGAACATCATTCACCTCAACTGGTATAGTCCAGGAAGAGCCTCCGTCTGTTGACCGGGTGACGTAAACGTTCGAGTTTCCCAGCCTAGTGTCATCAAAGACGAGGTATACTCCGTGAGAGTCGGCCGCAATCTGCGGTATCGTAAAAGCTCGAAAGCTTGCGCCTATCGACGATCCTGATGTCACCCAGTGGGCAGGGTTGACAGCCCTAACGTTCTGGACTAGCGTAGTCCCTCCGTTTGTTATCTTGGACACCTGAGTATAGTTCAGATTCGCGCCGGTGACCGGGTCGAAAGCATCGGATGAGACATAGACATTTCCGGCAGGGTCAACAGCAACCCCTGGCAGCCCGCCCGTCTGGTCCGAAGGCGCGTAAAAGGGCGCAGAGAAGCTCTTCCCACCGTCCATGGACCTTGTGAAGAGCGTAGCAAAGGGAGACGAGGAAGTTAGAGAGGCGTCAAACGCCACGTAAACATTTCCATCATACGGTCCACCAGTGTTATCCACGGCTATCCACGGCTTGTCAGCAGAAAGCGGCCCCGTGATCAAAGTCACACCCGAATAAGTCGCCCCGTCATTGCTATACTTGGCAACGAACAAGACAAGATTGCCTATAGGACCGTTGCCCAAAGGCCCAGCGGCGCTTATGTTGAAAACAAGGCCAGCGTAGTAGACATCCCCGAGACGATCAAAGGCTAGAACAGGATCAGACGTGGCATTTGAACTGTGTAGAGGCGAAGCCATTCCTTGGGGGGACGTGTCGCCTGGGTAACCAGGCATCAGACTGTTCGTCCAGGTCTGCCCGCTGTCCGCGGATCTGTAATACCCATTCCAACGATGCTCTCCGAGACTCTTCAGTCGTAGATCCTGGGCCCCAGCTACCAGAATATTTTGGGAGCGGGGATCGACAGAGATTGCTGTCTCAACCTGCTGACGATCAGGAGACGCCTCGCCGACGATAGGTACGTTTGAACCCACAGTACCAGATGACGAGGTAGCAGCGACAAGGACCGGACTAGATAGCGATGGTTGATATCTAGTCGCACCGGGAAGAGCGGACGCCGGCAAATAGATTACTAGGCTAAGTATGAATAAGACTGTGAAATTCTCAAGAATCCTATTCCTAGTTCGATCCATCGACCTAGGTTATTAGGACCCCCAATATCACTTTATCCGTTTCTAACCGCTGACCCCTCACGCCAAGACGCCAGCTCCTACAGTAAGCAACTTTACGCAATATGACAGGACTGCATCGCTACTCCAAAACTACCTTGCGGCAACTACGATTCTAGAGATTTCGAAGGAAATTATCCTGCTAGTGCTGTAAGCGCTCCAGCATTTGGGCGGCCTTGTCTCTCCAAGCAGGCCACTTTGCCATCTCTTCCAACGAATACTTCTCTGCCTGTTCCTTGTTCATCCAGCGAGTCTGCATAGATTGATTCACCAGATCCCCGTACAACTTCTCGAAAGGCAACAGCTTACCCTTCATATCAGTGCAATGAATACAGTACGGATTATCGAGATTCTGTGCGCCATGCTCCTCTCTTGAGGCGAGCGGCCGACCGCAGCTCTCGCACTGCATCGCCAAAGACAAAGTATACACCAAACCACCAATCACAAACACGCTAGATAACCATACTTGGACGCACGCTCCCCCAAGCGCGGTAACAAGAGCATCCTCTCTGCTAAACCATTAATAATCCGGCACCCTTCAATCAATCAAGAACGCTAGAGGGATGCTTCTCATGCGTAGAAAGGGCCAAACGGCACCTTTCACACTAATCACACTCATACTCCTATTCGGAAGAAAGAAAACCGAACAAGAAGAAAACAAGAACACGGCCGAACCCCTCAACAGAGAACCGTTCCCCGTACCAGACATACTCAAGAAAACAATCACGAGCAACGACGTCTCAAGATCTCGCGACAGACTCCGACTTGCAAGTCTTGAAAGAGACATCATCGGGGACGCCCTCACAAAGATCTACGAAGCAGAAACAAAGGGACAGATCAACGATAGCGAAAAAAACCAGCTCCTACAACGATACAAAACAGACCTCAAACGAGTAGACGGAGAAATAGACACCCACAAGAGGACGGTCGACCTCTACGAACTCGAATCTGCCAAAGACGAGCTCCTCAAGAGTTTCCAGGAAAAAATGCTTGAGATAGATCTGAAGATAAGCCAGATCAGACCAACCGTAACTGCAACATATGAAACGATAACCAAATCCACTGAGCCTCCAAAGACGGAGACAAGCCCAACACCCCTAGTTACAAACCCTCCCAAGGAACGACAGACAAAGGAGAAGCCCAAGAACAAAGCAGAAGAACGGTTGGAGACGATACGGGAAGAAGTACTCAAAGCAATGGAACGCCTCGAACAGATAGAGACAGAAGGCTGATCCAGAACAATGTCGTGGACTGACAAGGCTCGAATAAGCGCTGCGGCGCAAGCAGTGAGAGAAATCAGAGACAACACAACCATCGGACTTGGAAGCGGCAACACCATCCTTCGAGCCCTCGAGCTAGCCGCGGAACGAATCAAGAAAGAGAATCTGAAAATCACCTTCATCCCAACATCATATCAAACAGAAATCGCCGCAAAGAAACTTGGCCTAAAAACATCAGACCTCCAAGAAGACACCGAACCGGACCTAGCGCTGGATGGCGCAGACCAGATACAATGGCGAACACTCGACCTCGTCAAGGGCGGAGGAGCCGCGCTGCTTCGAGAGAAGATTGTAGATTCAACAGCAAGGAGGCTCATCATCGTAGTCGACGAGAAGAAACTCGCAAAAACCTTGGGCGGACCACAACCAATACCGGTCGAGATAGTTCCATTCGGCTACGCATCGACCGTCGAGAAGATCAGAAAGATCTCCGAGAAGACAGTTCTGAGAGAGGCCGCAGGTAAGGTCGGACCCGTCATAACAGACAACGGGAACCTCATCGCGGATGTATATTTCAGAAGCCTACGCCGGCCGGAGATAGTTCACGAGAAGCTCAAGAAGATCCCGGGAGTGGTGGAAACAGGACTGTTTCTGGGAATGTGTGACGTCGCTTATGTGGGCAGAAAGGATGGCCGGGTCGACATTCTCCGTAGAGGATAACGTTCGAGGATCAGGGTAGTGATCCCCGGTCTCAGGCTAAGTGCCGGGGGCGGGGCTCTCGAAAGAAGAGACCTTATCGAACCCCCGGTCAGAAGTCAGAGAACACTCCGAAAACAAGTTAACAGAACCAACGTGCATAAAGTCTATGAATGCTGCTAATCTCAGATTGCTCGCCGAGGTGGCCTAGCCTAGTCAAGGCGCCGGGCTCGCCCTCCGCGAGGGTGATACTCATAATCCTAGGCTAGGGTGGATTCCGGAGAGAAGAGGAAACTTCCCGGACATCGAGGGTGCGAATCCCTCCCTCGGCACTCCTTCCGTCTTATGGAGTTTCGCATTGCTCATGTTCGACGTGAACACTCACACTTCGATTTTGCATCTTCCTACCTAGGTTATGCATTTTGATGTACGTATTGTCCTCGTACAGAACGTGCTCACAAATTTCTCTTTTACTCAGACCCAATCGAATTAGGTGATCTACCTTATCTGTAAGCCAACTAGGCCAATGTCTAGGGTACACGTTTGCGCCAACGAGCCTTTCCAAGAGATTCCTTCTGTAAGTATTGACTTGAGGATTGAAAATGGCAATCCCCATCGCTTGGTCGGCACGTATGGTTATTGCTCCGTAACCTTTGGTGAAGCGGACAATGTTGTGGACATTCAGGGAATCTAAAAGTGCCTTAACAAAGCTGGTGTTGGGTGACGTTGTTATGTCGACACTCTTATCTCTGAAGTGTACGTCACCATCTGAATCGGCTAGTCCCCGAGAAAAACCAGAGACGATCCTCCCGAGGAACGGATAGCATCCAGTCCATCCTCACTGCGTCGTATGAGGTTCTTTCATGCCACTTCAGCCCCAAGCACGCCACGTGGAACCACGCAAAGATTGGGTGACGTTGAGATGCCCAACAATACGCACCGTTTGGAAGGCCGCCACGCGATGGTCTGTCAGGTGTTCTTTTGCAACCAATCCCAAAACGCCTTATGCAACCGGCTACGTACTCGCCAAGAACCAAGTTCTCCGGATGTTTTCGAGTTAGCTGAATGTCGATGTCCATTGTTGGCTTGGTCTCATTTCGGTAGTGTTTTCCTAGGTCGCCAAGGAACCAACCAAGAAGATAGCATGCCGAAGCGATAAATTCCCTTGATTCTACGGGTTGTCGAGCCACTAAGACATTTCTCAATTTCAGAATGGTGTCAGCAAATTCGTCAAATGAACTGAGCCTTCTCGGAGGCAGAATTGCACTCTCTCCGTAGCCATCCAACAGGACAAAGCGATGATCATTCGTGGCGAATAAAGTCTTGATTGAGACTCGACCAGCTCTCCAAAAAAACGCGACATCAAATCCAGGCGGGCTAAACCTGTCACGATCTCCCTGAGACCTCTCTTGTCTCTTACAAAGGTAAGTGACTTGGTCCAAGGAATGGTGCTCCGGAACAGTCAGTGGTGCCTCTTCTGTTCCTGATCCTCCGGATGTCTCAAACCGGATTATGGGTCCGGCGCTATGGCTCCCCTCACGGGGTCTGACCAAGCTGAGCCACCCCGGCAAAACGGCCGGCGAGGGGTCTAATGCTAAAAAGCATTGGCCCGAGAAACATTAAACGCAAACGAAACCGGAAGAATGATAGCAAAAGGACCCAGGCTTGTCGAGCCACAAATTCCTCACTCTAGATGACGTGGAGACAAGCAACAAGAGGATCTTTCTAAGAGTAGACATCAACGTTCCCCTGGACCCTTCTACACATCAGATCCTGGACGACACTAGGATCAGAGCCGTCTCTGAGACCCTCGCGAGGCTAGAGGATGCGAGGGTCGTGCTAGGATCCCACCAGAGCAGACCAGGAAAAGACGACTTCACCAACATGCAACCACACTCTGAGGCGTTGGCGGAATGTTGCAATCAACAAGTAATGTTCGTAGACGACGTCATCGGTCCCCACGCCCGGCAGAGAATAGCGAAGGTCGAACCAGGCCAGGTACTCGTCCTCGACAACCTAAGATTCTGTGCTGAGGAGAATATTGACGATAAACCTGAGAAGCTTCTAAAGACACACTTCGTCAAGCAGCTCTCACCACTCTTCGACCTCAACATCAACGACGCTTTCGCAACTGCCCACCGATCACAACCAAGCATTGTAGGACTGACGGATGCCCTCCCGAGCGCCGCAGGACGATTAATGGAAAAAGAACTCAAAGCAGTCTCCGGACTACTCGTAGAACCCAGACGACCATGCGTCTACGTACTGGGCGGCGCCAAGGTAGAGGACAAGATCCCGGTCATAGAACACATTCTAACCCGTGACAAAGCAGACAAGATCCTGCTAGGAGGAGTACCAGCAAAAGTCTTCCTCAAGGCTATGGACAGGAAAATCTCGGCGGACGACGAGAAAGACATGGCTGGACTCCAGACTCAAATCAAGAATGCAAAATCACTCTGGATGAAGTACAAGGACAAGATCGAAGTCCCTGTCGACCTAGCATACGCAGATACACGAGGAAAGAGAACGGATCGAGCAATAGATGTCCCCTTGAAAGAATCAGCCCTAGACATCGGAGCTAAGACCGTAGAAATATATTCGAAAGTGGTGGAGGGAGCCGCCACTACCGTCGCTAACGGGCCGCTCGGCGTGTTCGAGAGAGACGGATTCGACCTCGGCACAAAGCAAGTTCTCGAAGCCATGGCCAGGAGCAACGGCTACACAGTCATAGGAGGGGGACATCTGGTGGGTCTCGCCTCGATCCTTGGCATAGATGAGAGATTCAAACACGTCAGCACAGCTGGAGGCGCAATGCTCTCACTCCTCTCCGGCCAGAGCCTTCCAGGAGTGGACGCGCTGGTCAGAGCCGCAGAGAGAATGCGGAACCAGAAAAACAACTGATTGCATGACTCAGTAGAACTTATCTTAGCCTCAACTCCCACCACGCGACAGCCCCGGTAGCTCAGTGGTGGAGCGACAGCCTTGTATTCACAGCGAGAAAGCTGTAGGTCCCGGGTTCAATCCCCGGCCGGGGCTCCAATACCTGGGCGCATAGTCCGGCGGTGTTGAGTTCGAATTCTTTACGGACGAGCTACCTGTCGGGGAACTAGGGCTTAGTAGTCGTCCAGGGTAGGGGTTTTTTTGTCGGCCTGGACCGAGACCTCGTTGACTAGTGGCAGGTCAGTCTGATAGTTTGTTCTCTCCCTGTTGCTCTTTGGGGAGAAATTGTCCTTTGTAGGCCGCTGTCATTGACAGGTTGCTGATTGTGCTGAGTCCGTAGGAAGTCGTTGCGTTGGCAGCACCCCTCCCTCTCTCCGTGGGGGAGGCTCCGGATGTTAATCCCTTGATTCCGAAGTTGAGCCCAGCGATAATGAACGCGGAGCCACCTATCGAGATTAAGATATCAATTGAAAGCGTCAGCGTTTGGCTGTAGGAAGGTCCAAAATAGAAATCCGAGTTTCCCATTGCGAGGGCCTGGAGTAATCCGTAGAGCAAAAGGGTAAATCCGATTGTAACAGCGAGAAGTGAAGGTAAGAGCCCTCGCATAAGTTCGCGCCTAGATTCTCTGGGAATCTTTTGCCGGATACGTCTGCTTTCTTCTTCCCTCAACTTTTGGTCTTTGAGTATTTCTTCTTCGATGCTATCCTCTAGCGAAGGAGTATTCGCAATATTGATGCCGCAGATCCCGCATACGACATCTGCGTCTTGGGATATGGTTCCACAGCGTTGACATTTTTTCAACCTTAAGGTCTCCTCTGGAGTTATAGATTTCAATCCTGGTAATACGGTTATCTCTAAGGGAATTAGTGCTTTTTGCCTAGCTTCTTCCAGCAAAACCTTGACGACAATATTGGAGAATCCTATTGGATTGACCGTCGCACCGGACAAGATGCGGATAGTGAGATGGGCGTTTCGCACATCGTATATTCAGCTACCGTGGCTCAGAAACCAGCTATAGAGCTGTTGATGGATAGTGCCGAGAAGGTTTTTGAAGCGTCGAACGTTGGTGATAGCCGCGATCACGGTCGCTCTCTCGATTGGAATTGTCTTCGCGAGCATACCATACCTGCCGCACTCTATTGCTCCCCACGGCACTATCCGTGCCCCGGTATCACGTACTGTTATTGGAGGAAACCGGACTCATCCAGGGTTCGCTTCCCTATACCTCGCGGGAGTCTCTAATAATGAGAGCTTCGCGGTGGCGGTTACGGTCGTGGGTGGATCAGCGGACTTTTGCGCGATAGCCGACCCGGCGTACCAGAACTGGGTATCATCCTATTTCGCGACATCAGACCCTGGGGGGACTTTTCCCTCAAGTTCCTGCGTTCCGCAAGAGGAAACGGGTATTGTTCAGAGTGTAATATCATGGTCCCCGACTGGCTCGGGCACTTGGGACGTGGCCGCTTTGAACACCAGCCCAGAGAATGTGACCGTGACCTTCTCGCCTGCCTGAGGATCATTGCTCGCGACACGTGTATTATTCGACTGGCGGCCCTCGGAGTAGAGAGAAAACTGCTGAGAAGAGTGTGAGTCCTGAAAAGACAAGGAGAGCATGCTGAAGACCTGGTAGAAAACTGGCTACGGTCCCATTCCCTGTCTGCAGACTTGTAACTAGGTTCGGATTGCCAATAATGTTGATCAGCTTACCATACGACACATCGGCCGTCATGATGGCTATCACTAGCGGGATGCTGGCGACAATACTGGTATTGATGATTGTAGCTCTTACGGCCGAGGATATTCCTCTCTTCGAGGCCGGGACTGAGCCCATGACCGAACTGGCGTTGGGGCTTCTGAATAGCCCGATACCAAATCCGACAAGTACGAGTCCTGCAACGACCTGGGGATAGATGGTTGACCCGTCTAATCGCGATAGAACGAAGAAGCCTGCTGACGCAACTAGCAGACCGAGAGTGCTTAGTCCTCGGGCCCCCCATTTGTCTGAGAGCGACCCGCTTATGGGTCCGATGAAGATGAGAGTGGCGTCGAGCGGGATTAGGAATATTCCCGCGTGAAGCGGGTCGTAGCCTCTTACGAGCTGGAAATAGAGGGTCATCACGAAGGCGAGACCGGCGAATGCTAGGCCGCTGAACAGGTTGGCAATGTTTCCAGCAGTGAAGAGCCTGATCCGGAAGAGTGACATGTCTAGAACTGGAAACCTTTTCCTCCGCTCGACAAGAATGAAAAAGATCATGAGTCCGCCACTCGACGCGACGAGGATGAGGTTCAGAGCGTCTGCTAAGCTTCCAATAGTCAGGCCTAGCAAGAGTAGGGTGATGGCGCTGGAGAAGCTGACCGCGCCGAGCAAGTCGAATCGTTCTCCCCTGGACGGTTGAGAGATTTCTTTCAGTCTCCGATGCGACCAGTATGTTCCGAAGATTCCGATCGGAACGTTAACCAGAAAGATCGATCTCCAGGTGAAGAGCTGGATGAGAACACCGCTCAGAGTATATCCAGTAATCGTCCCAGCGTTAATAGCGACCTGGTTTATTCCGATGCCCTTCCCTAATCCTTCGCCAGCGAAGGCATCTGTAACAATCGCGACACTATTGACGAAGAGAAGCGCAGCACCTACACCCTGAACAAGGCGGAACACCAAGAGCTCCTCGGCAGTCTGGGAGAGGCCGGAGAGCAACGACCCTATGGTGAAGATGGCGAAGCCCATATTGTACAACCGGACCCGGCCGTGCAGGTCCGCAATTCTTCCAATTCCTACCAGAAGAACAGTGATCATGAGCCTGTAGACGGTGATGAACCAGACACCAACAACCAGATTCGTGTTCAGAGCAAGAACCACCTGCGGAAGGCCCACAACAAGAATACTCGAATCCAGCGTGGCCATGAAAATGCCGACGGTTG